>Ga0209400_1004297_pt1 | contig 10102 bp, 9 predicted proteins | sample M_130807_EF_Meta_FD_187313 | JGI IMG/M metagenome (GOLD analysis project Ga0209400, IMG submission 187313) | Freshwater microbial communities from Lake Montjoie, Canada to study carbon cycling - M_130807_EF_MetaG (SPAdes) (version 2) | ecosystem: Environmental > Aquatic > Freshwater > Lake...
CACGACGGCGAGTGGATGCTCTGGACCGCGCAGCGCGGCACCGACGACTCCGGCAACGGCAAGCCGTCGAGCCAGGTGTGGGTGGCGCAGTTCAGCCTGGACGGCGCGGCTCAGCGCTGAACGTCAGCGTCGCCGCCTGGCGGGGCGCTTGGGTGCGCGATCCGTCGCCTGTGCCACGGCCATGAGTTCCATCGCGCCGCGCGCGAGCAGGCCGCTGCGCGTCTCGCCCATCTTCCTGGCGTGCGCATCGACGCGCCGCAGCAGGCGCTTCGACATGGTGATGTTGATCCGCTCGGTGCGGTCGGCCAGTTTGGAAAGATCCACTTCCACTACGGCCCAGATCCAGCCGCGGAAGCGTCGATCCTTGCGCAGATCGTCGATCGGGGAAGGCGCGGGCGGGGCGCCGATCCGCTCCACGTGATCCTCGAGCCACAGCGTGATGGCCTCCGGCGCGTTGGCGATGGCCTCGTCCAGCGAATCGCCCGCGGAACAGCAGCCCGGAAGGTCCGGGACCACGACGCCCCACGCGTGCTTGCGGTCGCCGGGTTCGATGGCGATGGGGTAGCGCATCAGGGTCGCTCCAGTCCGGCCGCGGCCCGGATGGACCGCACCAGGCCGATGCCGAGTTCCTTGCGGGGATGCGGCACGACCACCGTGCCTGGGCGCGACGGGTGCCGGAATGCGTGGTGCGATCCGCGGATGCGCGCCAGCCTCCAGCCCGCCGCCTCGATCTCCTTGATGAGGACGCGGCTGTTCATGCGCATGGTAATACACACGATCCACACCGCAACCCGGATTTCCTGCGGATATTCCGGCGCGCGGTTGGCCTAGAATTTCCGGCTCCGCCCATGCGCACCTTCCACGACCGTCGACTCCTGATCCCGTTCCGCAGCGCGCTGCTGCCGCAGATCTTCACGGATGTGCTGGTGGTGGGTACGGGCGTGGCGGGGCTTCGGACGGCCATCGGGGCTGCGCGGCACGGGGACGTGATCGTCCTGGCCAAGGAAGCCGTGGACCTCTCGAACACCAGCTGGGCGCAGGGCGGCATCGCCGCGGTGCTCTCCGGCGAGGACACCGTGGACAGCCACGTGACCGACACGCTGGACGCCGGCGCCGGCCTCTGCGATGCCGCGGCGGTGCGCGCGCTGGTCGCGGAGGGCCCGCGCGAGATCGCGCAGCTCCTCGAATGGGGCATGCGGCTCGACCGTGCGGCGGACGGTTCGCCGGCACTGGCGCTCGAGGGCGGGCACCGGCACGCGCGCATCGTCCATTCCGATGGCGACGCCACGGGACACGAGCTGGCGCGCTGCCTGATCGAGCGTACGCGCGCCACGCGCGGCGTGCGGGTCTTCGACCGATGCTTCGCCGTCGACCTCCTGCGCGCTTCCGACGGCTCCGGCCGCGTGACCGGCGCGCTCACGTGGCATCCGCGCCACGGCCTGCAGATCATCTGGGCCCGCGCCACCGTGCTGGCGTCCGGCGGGGCGGGGCAGGTCTACCGAGAGACCACCAACCCCAAGGTCGCCACCGGCGACGGCCTGGCCATGGCGTGGCGCGCGGGCGCGGAGCTCACCGACCTCGAGTTCTTCCAGTTCCACCCCACCGCGCTCTACGTGGCCGGTGCCGGCCGCATGCTCATCAGCGAGGCCGTCCGTGGCGAGGGCGCGCACCTCGTCGACCAGCGCGGCGAGCGCTTCATGCAGGGCCTCCACCCGATGGCCGAGCTCGCGCCGCGCGACATCGTGAGCAAGTCCATCGTGCGGCACCTCGCCGGCTCCGGCGGCAGCCACGTCTTCCTCGATTGCCGCCACTTCGCGCCGGGGCGCTTCGTGGAACGCTTCCCGGGCCTCGCGCGCATGCTGGCGGGCTTCGACATCGACCTCGCGCGCGACCGCATCCCCGTGACGCCCGCGGCGCACTACATGATCGGCGGCGTGCACACCGATGTCGACGGGCGCACAAGCGTGCCCGGCCTGTACGCCTGCGGCGAGGTGGCATCCAACGGCGTGCACGGCGCCAACCGCCTGGCGTCGAACAGCCTGCTCGAGGGGCTCGTCTTCGGCCGCCGCGTGGCGGAGTCGATCGTGCGCGACGCGCTCCCGGAAGTGCTCCCGCGCCAGCTCGTGAGCGAGGTGAAGACCAGCGCGCACGGCGAGCTCGACCTGGCGGACATCCGCTCCAGCCTGCGAAGCGCCATGTGGCGGAACGTGGGCATCGAGCGCAGCGGCGCCAACCTGCCCGACGTCCTGCGGATGTTCGAGTTCTGGGGCCGCTACGGCCTCGACGAGGTGTTCGACTCGCCCGAAGGCTGGGAGGTGCAGAACCTCCTCACCGTGGGCGTCCTGATGACGCGCGCCGCGCTCGCCCGCAACGAGAGCCGCGGCACGCACCAGCGCACCGATGCGCCGGCGACGGATCCGGCGCAGGCGCACCATCTCTCGTGGGCGATCGACCGCATGGAGCCGGCGGCGCTGCCCATCGGCGCGGCCGCGGGAGCTTCGCCGTGAACGCGTGGCGCGCATCGGTGGTGCGTGCGTTCTCGTTGGCGGGCGCATCGCGCTCGTCGCGTTCGTTCCATTCCGCGCTCGCGTTCCCCGTGGCGCTCGCGCTTTCCGCCTGCGCGAGCGAGCGCGTCGAGTACTGCTACCGCCCCGACTTCGCCGTCCAGGCCGATGCGCCCAAGGACTTCGTGCGCCCCGACGGCACGCGCGTGATCTTCGTCAGCGAGCCGCTCGCCGCGGACCGCGAGCACAACAAGGAGCAGCAGGTCGCGAAGCCGAAGCTCGGCCCGGACGGGAAGCCCATCGTTCCCAAGATGTTCGAGCCGCGCGAGACGCTCGACGACGGCACGGTGATCCTCCGCAACATCATGCCGGACCACGTGGTGGGCAACACCATGACCTGCATGCGCAACGAGGAGTACAAGCTCATGTGGGACCAGCTCATTGCTCCGGAGACTCGCACGCAGTGGGACGGCGCGGGCGGCTACCCCGCCTTCGAGAAGTGGTGCAGGGACAACCGCAAGTCCACCATGGAGCTCCTCAACCGCATGCGCTTCAACGCGGTGGGCTCGGACGTCTCCATGAAGCAGGTGCGCCCGGGCCTGATGCGCGCGACGCTCTCGCCGCACCTCTGGGAGCAGTTCAAGCTGCGCGTGATCGAGTTCGAACAGACGCCGGACGGGATGAAGTTGCTGTCCATCCGTCCGGCGCCGTGAGATTGGGTCCGTGAAAATGGTCCGGGTGCACCGGGACACATTTTAGGTTTCGATCATCATCGACACCGCGTTGCCGCCGCCGAGGCAGAGGCTGCAGATGCCGCGCTTGCCGCCCGTGCGGTGCAGCTGGTGCACGAGCGTGACCAGCACGCGCGCGCCGCTTGCGCCGATCGGGTGGCCGAGCGCCACGCCGCCGCCGCAGATGTTGAGCTTGTCCAGCGGAATGCCGAGCGGCTTCGTGTCCGCCAGCACCTGCGCGGCGAATGCCTCGTTCACCTCGAAGAGGTCGATGTCGGAGACCTTCTTGCCGGTCTTCGCCAGGAGCTGCTCCATGCCGATCTTCGGCGCAATGAAGAGGTCCTTGGGCTCGACGCCCGCGGTGCCGTAGCCCACGATCCGCGCCAGGACCTTCAGTCCGAGGGCCTTCGCCTTCTCCTCGCTCATCACGATCAGGGCCGCCGCGCCGTCGGAGATCTGGCTCGCGTTGCCGGCGGTCACCGAGCCGTCCTTCGAGAACGCCGGCCGCAGCTTCGCCAGGCCCTCGACGGTGCTGTCGGCGCGGAAGCCCTCGTCGACGTCCAGGCCGGTCTTCCCCATGCACTGCTCGGGGCTGAGCGGCACGATCTCCGCCTTCAGCCAGCCGTTCTTCACGGCCTCGGCCGCGCGGCGGTGGCTCTCGACGCTGAAGGCGTCCTGCTCGGCGCGGGTGACGCCGTAGGTGGCCGCGGTGTGCTCGGCGGCGTTCCCCATCGGCCACTGCTCGAAGGCGCAGGTCAGGCCGTCGAACTGCATGTGGTCGATGAGCTTGCCTTCGCCGTACTTGATGCCGCCGCGCACCTGCGCCAGGTGCGGCGCCAGGTCCATGTTCTCCATGCCGCCAGCCACCACGCAGTGCGCGTCGCCGAGGCGGATCATGTTGGCGGCCTGCATCACGGCCTCGAGGCCGGAGCCGCAGACCTTGTTCACGGTGACCGCGTTCACGGTGTGGGCGATGCCCGCCTTCAGCGCCGCCTGGCGCGCGGGGTTCTGCCCCAGGCCCGCCTGCAGGACGTTGCCCATGAAGCAGGCCTCGACGACCTCCTTGGTGCCCGGCGCGTCTTCCAGGCAGGCCTTGATGGCGTAGCTTCCGAGCACCGGGGCCGGCACGCGGGCGAGCGAGCCGAAGAACTTGCCGATGGGGGTGCGGCGGGCGGCAACGATGACGGGCGTGTGCTGGCTGCTCTGGCTTGTCATGGGGCAGGAATGATAGCCTTCGTCCCATGCCTGAATCCGCACCGAAGCAGGCCCCCCGGGGCGTGGTCACCGACAACCTGGTCTCCCTCCAGAGCTTCATCTTGGAGGAGGAGGCGCGTTATCCGAGCGCCACCGGCGAGTTCAGCTGGATCATCAGCGCCATCAGCCTGGCGGCCAAGATCATCGCCCACAAGGTGCGCCACGTGCGCCTGCAGAACGTGCTGGGCGAGGACGGCATCACCAACGTGCAGGGCGAGAGCCAACTGCACATGGACGTGATCGCCAACGAGGTGATCATGCGCGTCCTCGGCGGCCGCAAGTCGATCGCGGTGCTCGGCAGCGAAGAGGACGAGGAGCCCACCATCCTGCGCCGCGGCCACGAGGGCGGCAAGTACTGCGTGCTCTTCGACCCGCTCGATGGATCCAGCAACCTCGACACCGCGGTGGGCGTGGGCACCATCTTCACCATCCTGCGCAACGACCCGACGATCCACGGCGCGGTCGAGACCGTCTGCCAGCCCGGCCACCAGCAGGTGGCGGCGGGCTACGTGCTGTACGGGTCAAGCACCGTGTTCGTGATCACCACCGGCCACGGCGTCCACATGTTCGAGCTGGATGCCGCGGTGGGCAGCTTCATGCTGGTGAAGCGCGACCTGCAGATGCCGCCCACCAAGAAGATCTACTCGGTCAACGAGGCCAACACCGACGGCTTCCCGCAGGGCTTCCAGGACTACCTGAAGTGGGCGCACACCGAGGGCTACTCGAGCCGCTACATCGGCAGCATGGTGGCCGACATCCACCGCACGCTGGTGAACGGCGGCGTGTTCCTCTATCCGCCCACGAAGAAGCACCCGAACGGCAAGCTGCGGCTGCTCTACGAGGCGAACCCGATGAGCTTCCTGGTGGAGCAGGCCGGGGGCACGAGCATCACCGCCGGCGGCGGCCGCACGATGGATATCCAGCCGCACGAGCTGCACGAGCGGGTGGCGCTGGTGCTCGGCAGCCGCGACGAGGTCGCGGCGGTGGCGCGGTTTGTGAAATAGGTGCCAGGAACGCCTGTCCCTATTTTGGGGGGCGGTGCGGGGTTAGGGGTTGCGGGCGACGCGGAAGCCGAAATCAACGCCGGTGCCGCCGAACGTACTTCGGTAAGACGAGCGGACTTTGCCCGAGTCGTAGTACCAAGATCCCCCTCGTAGCACATGGGACGGACCAGTCAACGGCCCCTCCGGGTTCGTCGATGGGCTCACCGAGTAGTAGGAACTTCCATACCAATCGTTGACCCACTCCCAGACATTACCTGCCATGTCGAAGAAGCCGAGTGCATTCGCTGCCTTGCCGCCAACGGCGTGTGTTTGGCTTCCGGAATTTTCTACGTACCACGCAATGCTCGTTGCGGTGTTGTCATAACTGCTACCGTTGTAGAACGCGGTAGTCGTATTCGCTCGGCAAGCGAATTCCCACTCCGCTTCACTGGGAAGCCGCATGGCAGTACGGCGGACATAATCCTGGGCTGCGCTCCAGGTCACCTGCTCCACGGGGCGGTTCGCAGAATCGGGATATGGACCTCCCTGGAAGAAACTCGGATTACTCCCCATCTTCGCTACCCACTGACCCTGCGTGACCTCGTATCGACCAAGGTAGAAGGCTTGCGTCAACGTCACCGGATGTGAAGGGCTTTCATCGTCGTTGCATGCCGAGAGATTCGACGCCGTGCACCCCATCTGAAACGTCCCCGGTGGCACGAGCAGCATCTCGATCCCCGTGCCCGTGTCGCGCACGCGCCATGCAAGTCCGGTCGCAGCGATCGCCATGCGTAGCGTGGGGTCGGTCACCACGGCCGGATCGGGGAAGGCCTCGATCAGCGTCGCCCACGCGGGCCCGGTCGGCCCGGCCGGTGTGCACGTGCCCCAGTTCGCGAGCAGCACGCCGAGGTCCGATCCGTCGATACGCGCATCACCGTTGATGTCCGACGCGATCGAGAACGAACCGGAAGTACGTGGCCCCCAGTACGCCAGCAGCGTGCCGAGATCCGCGCCGTTGACCGTGCCATCCGCCACGATGTCCCCCGCGCACCGACACGCCCCGAGCTCGGGATGGGTCGCGCACTCGCAGATGTCCGGAATGCCGTTGGTATTCGCGTCCGCGAGCTGGCCGGCGAGGATCTGGCCGTAGTCGACGATGCCGTCGGAGTTGCAGTCGGCGGACCATTCGATGATCGCACTCGGCACCGGATATGAATCAAAAAGATCGGCCCAGTCGGTTCCGAGGGAGCCAACCCGTTCAGTGGAATAGCCGCAGTTTGGTTCCCCTGGTGCCCAGTTGGTGAAATCAAATGCCTCGCCGTTTGTCCACTCCCAGTGACAGTCAACGCAATTCGGTGAAGTAACGGTCCCGCAATTCAACTTCCCTCCATACCAGCACCAATTTCCCCACGTCGACCACGTGTATTGGCGCTTGTACTTGATCCAGCTGCTTTCGGCTGAGGAGTTGATCGTGACAAGGTGCCCTCCCTTGTTCTCGGCACTGGATTCGGAGGCAGTCCATGAACCGGACGACGCTACCGATTGATACCAATGCCCATTCCCCCCATCCTCCACCCGCCACTGCACCGCGTCCCCCGCAAGCGCGCCGACCGTCATCGACGCCGCAGCCGCCGCGCCGAGCATGACATCTGAGCCGAACTTCTTGGTCTTCACGACGGAATCTCCTTGAACCCCCACCGATCCGGACATCGCCCGCGCGGCCGCGGGATTCCCGTGAGATTCTCGAAGTTGCTCGCTGCCAGCTGAATCCCCGACATTCCACGCAGCCGCCAGCACGCCCACCCCGACACCTCCGGCAGCCACCCGCGCCATGACCGCCCCCCACCGCGGGCCGAGCATGCGCAACTGCCCACCCCCCACGCGCCGCTGCGCATCCATTCCGTCCGCCGCCTCCTCGCCCACTGCTCCGCCAAGCGCGCGCAGCAGCTCTCGCGGTGCCAGCTCTTCCCGCTCACCTGCGCTGCGGGATACCAGTCTCACCCCGCACTCTCCTCGATCAGCCGCATCAGCTTGCCCACCTCGGCATCCAGCTCCTCCGCGCGCACCCCCTCCGCCCGCAGCAGCTCGCGCACGGCCCTGCGCATGCGCTCCCCGACGCGCGCCGCCGCGTGCTTCGCCTGGCTCGGCGTGATGCCGAGCGCTGCGGCGATCGCGTCGTACTCCATGCGGTCGACCACGTGCATGCGGAACACCACGTAGTCGTCGGGGCGGCCGCGGTCGTCAGCATCGGTCTGCGCAATAACGTGCGCCTCGTTCGCAAGCGTCACCGCCCACGCGCGGTCGAAGGCGCGTTCGGCGGCAGGTTCCGCGGAGGGCAGGGCGTCGAGCAGGCCATCGGCGCCGGCCGGGTCGAGCATCTCGCGCCCGGCCGCCCGCGCGCGGTCGCGCGCCAGGCCGCGGCAGTGGAAGCTGGCGGCATTCATCATCCAGCGCCGCAAGGGCATGCCGGAAGTGCGCCAACGCATCATGAAATCAAGGCTCTGCAGGTGCTTCGCGAAGAACCCGGCCACCAGGTCCTCGGGCTCGCCGAGCCGCGCGAGCGCGCCGGTGTGCACGTACGCGCACAGCGGCCGGTGGTAGCGCTCCATCACGTGCGTTCGCAGCGATTGCGCCGCGCCGGTCGCCGCGCGCGGGTCAGCGCCCTCGGCGAGCGTGAGCTGCGCGTCGATCCACGTGGCGTGCGTGCTGGGGAAGTGGTCCACCGGAGGCATGGCGGCGGGGAGGGTACCGCAGGCACGCACATGACCCCATCGAGGACATTCCGGGAAATCACGTCTGAATTTCCGCATCCATCGCGGCGACTTTCCGCGCGCCCGTGACCATGTGCCTCTCGCCGGATTCAGCTGTGGTTCGACGGATGACCTCCGCCGCTCACTCGAACTTCCCGCGATTCACGATCGCGAAGTCGTACAGCCCGCCCAGCTCCTTCGCGTCGAGCTTCTCGATCGCGTTGAGCTTCGCCACGAGCGGCTTCGGGTCGTCCATGGCCAGCGCGCCGAGGCGCTCGAACTTGTTGGCCAGGATGCCCTTCAGGTCCGCGGTGGTGTTGCGCGCGTGGCCGCTCGGGTACATCACGAAGCCGCTGTCGAGGCTGCGGGCGTCGGTGGTGGTGATCACCACGCTGGTGGGGATGCCGTCCGGGTAGTTCTTGTCGTACTCGGGGCCGCCGTGCTCGAACGCCATCTTCTCCATGAAGGCGCGCGTGGTCTTGTTGACGATGGCCGCCGGGTCGTAGTCGTACGGCGCCAGGAACAGCGTCTTCCACATGGCGTCGTTGCCGTCGGCGATCCTGCCGGTCTTCATCTCGGCGGCCTTCTCGACGGCCTTCCGCAGGAGCGTGCCCACGATGTAGACCATCGAGTGGTCCGCGCTCTGGCGCGTCTTGGGGTCGCGCTTTGCGGGGTCGCCGATGATGCCGAACGCGGGCTCGTAGGCCACGATCTTGATGCCCTTGATGAGCGCGGGGTTCTCGAGGATCTCCGGGTGCTTGCGCATCAGGTCGATCATGCCCTGGAGCGCGCCGGCCGACTGGTGCTCGTAGAGGCCGAGCTTGAAGTGCATGCCCATCACGGCGAAGTCGTCGCCCGAGGTGGAAAGCACCAGCGGGAACGGGCTGTCGCCCGAGGTCTTCTCGAACTGGCGGAACATGCTCTCCGGGTTGCGGAAGATGTCCTTCGGGCCGATGAAGCCGCGCATCGAGCGCATCATGCTGAGGACGGCCACTTCCGTGCTGATGGCGGCGCTGGCGCCCTTCGAGTCGGAGAGCTGCTTGCCCGCGCGGATGGCGCGCCACGGGATGTAGTGGGCCACCACCATGCCGATGGCGCTCTCGATCTGCTCAGGCGTGGCACCCATCATGGCGCCCCAGGTGGCGGCGCTGGCGATGGCGCCGTGCACCACGTGGTCGATCTTGTAGGTCTTGAGGCTGAACACCTCGGCCAGGCGGCCGCGGATCTCGTCGGAGAGCATCATGCCCTTGAGCGCCCAGGCGCCGTCCTTGCCCTTCATCTGCGCGGCGGCGATGGCCACCGGGTAGAAGTCGTTGTGGCCGAACTCGCCGGCCGTGAAGCCGCGTTCCTTGCGGAAGCCGAAGTTGGTGCCGTTCGAGTCCCACTCGCGGACCGCGCTGCTGTTGGCGACGATGGCCTTCTCCGGGGCCACCTTCACGGTGCTGCCGAAGAACGGCACGCCGTTCGCCTTCGGGTATTCGAGGGCTTCCTCGCGGAGGAGGCAGGGCGCGTTGGTGCCGAGCGCCACCGCGCTGATGCCGCAGAGGACGCTGTCGGTGTGGAAGAGCTTGGTGCGCTCCTGGACGAGCGCCGAGGGCGACGCGCTCTGCATGAACTCGCAGGCGAACTTGCCGATCTCGAGGGCCTGGTTGACGTTGGGCTTCAGTTCGATGCTCATCGGGGGGTTCCTTGCGCGGGGCGTCTGGGTGGCTGAGTGTGCGGGGCCCGGCGTACATCGGGGCCGCTGCGGGGGTCGACAGTGTAGGGCGGGGCGGGCCTCCGTTCGGACGCGCGGGCGGCTGCCGTGCTACATTCGGCGGACGATGGCGAACGTGATCTGCATGAAATGGGGCACGAAGTACGGCCCCGAGTACGTGAAC
>Ga0209400_1004299_pt1 | contig 10100 bp, 7 predicted proteins | sample M_130807_EF_Meta_FD_187313 | JGI IMG/M metagenome (GOLD analysis project Ga0209400, IMG submission 187313) | Freshwater microbial communities from Lake Montjoie, Canada to study carbon cycling - M_130807_EF_MetaG (SPAdes) (version 2) | ecosystem: Environmental > Aquatic > Freshwater > Lake...
CACGCTAGTCATGGGCAATCCGCCCAGAAAGCCGCTGACTATATTTCCCGCCCCTTGGGCGAGAAGCTCTCGGTTTGCCGGGCTCTTTCGTTGCTGAGGATCAATCTTATCCACCGCCTCAATGGTCAAAAGGGTCTCCAAGCTGGCGATGACGGCCAACGTAACTGCAGCTCCATAAACCGCGGGCTTTGCGAAAGCGGAGAAATCAGGAAAAGCAAAAAGTTGCATGAACCCAGATACTCCTTCGGCAACAGGGACTTGAACCAGGTGGGTGGAAACAATCGCCCAGGGATGCCCAATTCGAATCAGGACAAGATTAACTGCTGTGCCAAACAACACCGCCACCAAAGGTCCAGGGATTGGAGATTTCTGTAGCCAGGATGCCTTTCCCCAGAGCATGAGAAGCCCGACCGACAGCAACCCGATCATTGCCGCGCCAGGAAGAAACATTCGGAACGCAGCAGGCAACTCCGTGAAGGTGTTTTTTTGATCTGTTTGACAGAAATCGGTATCTCCTACCGGATCTGCATCGTATCCCACCAGATGGGGAAGCTGCTTTAAGATAATGATGATCCCGATTGCAGCCAGCAGACCCTTCACCACGCTGGATGGGAAAAAGGAGGATAGAAATCCGCCCTTTAGGATTCCGAAGACGATCTGCAACACCCCGGCTACGATGACGGCTACAAGAAATGCCTGAAAGGAACCAAGTTCTGCAATTTGGGCAGCCACCACAGCGGTTAACCCGGCCGCAGGACCAGTAACACTGGTACTCGAACCGCTTAACGCACCGACCACCAGACCCCCTACGATTCCGGCAATGATGCCAGCGGCAAGAGGAGCGTTTGAAGCTAGAGAAATTCCAAGACAGAGAGGTAACGCGACAAGGAAAACGACCAACCCAGCAGGTAAATCTTTGGCAAGGCTGGAGGGCTTGAGAAGTGATAATGTTGGCATCAATTTTGTAAAATAGATGAGACAAAGTCTCATGTCTAGGCAAATGAATCACTCAGGTCCCTCTATCTTTCAGTAATCAGCACGGTCCGGTCAGATAACGGGTTGGAAAACCATGTAGGGCGGGCATTCCTGCCCGCATCGCCCCTGGCGCCCACGAATGGGCGCCTTACAAAAAACCCCCGGAGCCAAATCACTGGCTCCGAGGGGTTTCTAAACTAACTGTGCTCTAAATATTCTTTAGAAGCTGTAGACAACTTCAGCGCCGGCATAGTGAGCTGGACCACCGCTGTTGTGCTGACCAGCATTTCCATTGACGTTGGTACCGGCAATATTTTCACCCCAATCCAAGCGGTATTCTGCTCGGATCAGAACATTGTCGATCACGTTGAAACCAGCAGTGATCGTATATTCCCACCAGCTTAGACCAGCATTCGAGTTAGCATTCCCTAAGTCGTTATTAATTTTATTCAGATTGTCACCGCCGAAGTATTCACCACGGCTCATGAGCGAGAACCAGTCGTTAAACTGATACTTCGCATAGGCCGAAGCACCCCACCAAGTAGTATTTTGCGGACCACCAGCCTGATTAGCACCTGCGGTGTTCCCAAGAACGCTATCAAATGCGAAGAGGAGCTTATCATTGGCGAACTTTGGAGACCAGTTACCCCAAGAGTTGTAAATGATTGTCCAGGCTCCGCCACCAGTCGGTGTAGAAGCTACGTTCGAAGGCAGTGCGTTCTGGCCTGTTGCGTTTGTTGCAGGTGTTGCACCTGTGCTGTTTTCGCTAGCGGTGCTGTACTCGAAGTTGTTGCTCCAGTTGGCATTGCCACCCGGATTGGTCACGTTGAGGGCGGCCAATAGAGCTACGCCATCGCTTCCACCTGAAGTGGTTGTGTTATTATCACTATTTGCACCGTTCGCCACCCCCAGCTTGCCATCGAGGTAGTCGTCAAATTTGTAGGACGACAATACACCCGTGTACCAGAATGGGAACTGGTTATAGAGCAAGCCATAGGTGATGTTCATATTAGCGGGACGCTCCATTACTTCGTATCCGAGGATGGAAGCGAACTTGCCCACTTTGAAGTCCCAACCGTTACCCACCGGGGCGCGAATTTGAACATAGGCCTGCTCGAGGAACAGGTAGTTCGAATCTTGGGCTGTGTTGTTGTTGGCAGTGGAGCTGTAGGTCTGAGCGGGATTCGCCAAGTACTTGGCGTCTTCACCGATCATCACATCAACGCGGAATCCGGCTTGAGCTTTGTTTTCAGAGGTCATTGCCTTTTCGAGCGCGAGCTTGACTGCATACAGGTTGAAATCACCACGCTGTGCAGAATCACTTTGTACCCGGCTGTTAACAACGGATTGGTTACCCGATCCGGTGAAGTTATAGCTGTAACCGGCATCGACGTATCCGCTGAGCTTGATGCCCTTCTGGGCGGTCTCAACGAAGTTATTTTGAACCATCTTTTTGGTGTCTTGAGCGGAAGCTTCCGGGGCGCTGTCTGCGAGGGACAAGCTGGCCATAGCTGCTAGCACGCCAAGAATCGCTGCAATATTCTTGATCATTTTATTTCGTATCTCCTGTTTGTGTTTGTGTTTGTACCGAGGCCAAGCCTTTTGCCAAAACTGAGCCTCTATAATACCAATTTTTTACAGAAAACTCAAAATCTTCAAGATTTTATATCGCTTTCAGCCTAGTCCAAAACTGGTTTATGAACTGAGCTAATTTATATTAAGCACGATCCATGCCAACTATTTCAAAATTTGAAATAATGCACATCATTGTCATTACCAGTATATTACATGGCTTAAAATTCCAACCTGCAGCTCTAAAATAATGTTTTGGGGTTAATTTTAGCCATTTGTCTGATTCTATATAGCCGCTCCATTAGTCGACAGATTTCGGTTACCAAGCGGAATCCCATGTAGGGCGGGCATCTTGCCCGCCACCTATCCGGCGCTCACGAATGGCTGCCCTTTATAAAAACAAAAACCCCCGGGACCCAATCACTGGTCCCAGGGGTTTTGTTTAAGAGTCTTGCTCTAAATAATCTTTAGAAGCTGTAGACAACTTCAGCACCAGCGTAGTGGGCTGGGCCACCCGAAACGGAACCGCTATTGTTCCCGGTGGATGTGCTGTAGATGTTGCTGCCCCAATCCAAGCGGTATTCCGCACGGATGAGGAGGTTATCGATCACGTTGAAACCGGCTGTGATGGTGTATTCCCAGAGGTTATCGCCAGTCACATGGCCAGTACTGCCATTGCTTGTCTGGTTTGCACCTTGGTTACCAAAGGCAGTCGAGTTGTTCGAGCCGAGATATTCACCGCGGCTGCAGAGCGAGAACCAGTCGTTAAACTGATATTTCGCATATGCACCTGCACCGTACCAAGTGGAATCAACATTTGCACCACCCTGAGCGCTGCCCGACGTATTGCCGAGGAGAGCATTGAAGGCGAAGAGCAATTTGTCATTGGCGAACTTCGGAGCCCAATTTCCCCATGTGTTATAGATCACAGTGTAGGCAGAAACATTCGCCGTGGTTGTCGCGGACGAGGTGTTCAAGCTGGTGTTCTGTGTGCTCACCGAGGTGTTGTTATCATTGCCACTGCTGTACTGGAAGTTGTTGCTCCAGTTCGCGTTGCCACCAGGGGCGGTCACGTTCAAAGCAGCGAGAACCGCAACGCCGTCCGACCCGTTGGGGTTGGTGGTGGTGTTGTTATCGGTGTTGGAACCGTTCACTACGCCCAATTTACCATCGAGGTAATCGTCGAATTTATAGGACGACAACACACCGGTGTAGTAGAGGGGCATGACATTGAACAGCAAGCCATAGGTCGTGTTCATGTTGGCAGGACGCTCCATCACTTCGTAACCGAGGATCGAGACGAACTTTCCAACCTTGAAATCCCAGCCGTTACCCACAGGGGCGCGGATGGAAACATAAGCCTGCTCCAAGAAGAGCGAGTTTGAGTTGTTGTTCGTGTTACCAGTAGAACCAGCAGTACGATTGATGAAGTAGGAAGCATCTTCACCGATCATCACGTCAGTCCGGAATCCGGCCTGAGCTTTGTTCTCCGAGGTCAGCGCCTTTTCGAGGGCGATCTTGACCGCGTAAAGGTTGAAGTCACCACGCTGTGCGGTATCGCTACCGAAACGTCCGTTGACTTGGTCTTGGTTACCCGATCCGGTGAAATTGTAGCTGTAACCGGCATCGACGTATCCGCTGAGCTTGATGCCCTTCTGGGCGGTCTCAACGAAGTTATTTTGAACCATCTTTTTGGTGTCTTGAGCGGAAGCTTCCGGGGCGCTGTCCGCGAGGGACAAGCTGGCCACGGCCGCAAGCACGCCAAGAATCGCTGTAATATTCTTGATCATTTTGTTTAGTATCTCCTTTGGTTTGTGTTTGTTGTTTTGTCCACGCTACGCCGTGATTGTTGGCCAAAGCGCCTCGTGAACTTGAGAAGAGTAATGGATCCTGCGAAACCGTCAACAAATATTTTTTGAACGTTTTTACAACTCACCTGTCGTACCTTGTTCAATCACGAATGTCTCCGAGGGTGTTCGTCAAGAAACGCAGGCCGCCAAAGCCTGCGTTTTTTGCTTATATCCTTTATAAAGAAGCGTTTAAGATATAAATATGTCTTTTTGTCGGTCTGGTAGTAATCACAAGTAACTGATTATCAGTGTAATGATATTTCTGTGAAAATCCGGTATTGAGCCCAACAGGCTTTCCCGGCCTACAGACGTCTAGACGCATGGTTCTTCGCTACCGAAGAACCGTTTGAGTTCGGCCTTTGCCGTTTCGGCCGAATCAGAAGCATGGAGGACATTATGCATTTTATCCTTCCCTAAATCCCCTCGGATGGTCCCCTTGGGGGCTTTGGCGCTATCCGTTGGTCCCAGGAGCTCCCTGACCCGCTCAATCGCCCTCTCCCCTTGAAGGGCCACAGCAATGACCGGCCCCGAAGACATAAATTTTTCGATCTCCGGAAAGAAAGGAAGGTGGGCCAGATGGGAATAATGTTCTTTGAGCAGGGCTCCATCCAAACGAAGCATCCGGCAGTTTAGGATTTTCATCCTCTCCTTCTCCAGACGGGCCAGCACTTGTCCCGTCAGGCCCTCGGCCACGGCATCGGGTTTGACCAAAATCAGGGTAATTTCAGGGCTTTTCATATTTAATCCTCGCGGGGGTTGAACTTCTGACCCTGCCGAATCGGCCCGCCTTTCGCAATCCGCTCTTTTACTTTCGCCAACATTTCCTGCGCTTCCGCCGTGGCATCCTTCTCACCCCCCGGGCGACTGATTCCCGGCAGGGCGATGGATTTCTCAAACGCAGCCTGAGCCCCCGCCAAATCCCCCTTCCGCCAAAGATGATTTCCATAACTCGTTTGGAAAAATTTGCTGTGCGGTCTTTGTTGGAGAGCGAGGAGATACAAAGGGGCCGCCTCGGCAAATTTGCCTTGTAGATCCAGAATGCTGGCACGGCGCACGGCGGGCACATCATCCTTGGGCGACCTTTTTTCCTGCTCCCGGTACCAATGAACGGCCGCCTCCGCCAAACGATTCTCTTTCTCCTGCCGCACCACTCTCCCTGGCTGGGAAACCGGGCTCGGAGAAAAATAGAGCTCGATCAACTTCAGCCGGTAGGCGTCCCCCAAAACCTCAGCCAACACGGGAGAGCGCGGATCCCACTTTTCCGCCATCCGGCCGCATTCGGCCAGTTGCTCTTCGGAAAGTTGAGCCGCGTCTTTGGCTTTTTCCGGAACGGAGTTCCACCCCATCCAAGTCTTGGATCCCTGCCACCCCGTCACGCCCATCAGAATCAGCGCGACCACGAAAAGAAAGCCATTCAACTCGCGCGCTCCCGCCCGTCCCCTCTCCGGCCAGGTCACCGCCGTGGCCAGACCGAGAAGAAGGAAGGAGGAAATCGCCGTTGCGGGAATGTGATAGTTAAAGTCCACGAAGGCGTGGATCAACATCGCCGCCAAAATCGCCCACCCCATCCCGGCGCAGACATCCGCCGCGGAGCCGCTCTCCCGCGTCTTTCCCCTCCGCCAAAGAAAGCCGGCTAGAAATAACCAGAAGAGAGCGACCAAAGCTGCACCCACTGCCCCATAATCAGCCAAGGTGTTGACGTAGTCGTTGTGGGTATAAAGCGCCCGGCTTCCGTAATACCATGTGGTCACGCGCAGGTGCTCGAGATCAAAACTCCCCGGACCCGTTCCGAACCACGGAGCCTTTTGCCAGATTGCCAAGCCGTCCTTTGCCAACGCCAAACGAAAATCTCCCTCCCCCGAAAACAGTTTTCCCAGCCCCTCCCCTTTTCCGACAAGTTTTCCCCATCGTTCCACGACAGCAGAATCCCCCCGGGCAGCTGCATATCCGCCGAAAAGAACTCCGCAGGCGACCAAAAGCATCAGCCCCCGTCCCCACCAGTTCAACGGTCCCCTTCGCATCCAGCGCAAAAACAAGACCCCGTTCCCCGCCACCCAGGCAATCCAACTCCCCCGAGAAATCGAAAAGAAAACCCCCGCGGCCAACACCGGCACCGCCCAACCGGCCAACACCCGGAAGGTCCACGCCAAACTCGGCCAACTGGCCAAGGTGAGCGCCACCACTCCCGCCTGAACCAGATAATTTCCAAAATGATTCGGACAACCGAACGTTCCCGACATGCGTTGTTCATAATCCGGTCTCATCTCCATATTCCATCCCAACACTGGAACCGGCCCGATCGGATAGGTCCCGACACGAAAATGAAAAAACCCAAACGCCTCGGTGAGCAGGGCCACCCCGACCAATCCACCCAGAATCCACGGAATCATTTTTCGGCTCGGCAACTGATGCCGGGCGGTGAGAAAAACCGCCCCATACAGGGAGGCCCACAGCCATTCCAATCGGCCGAAATACTCACACGGAGCCCGCAGAACCGCCCAGGCCGCATAGCTCAGAAAAAGAAAAACCGGGAGATCCATCCATCCGGCAACCCTTTTGCCGGAACGAATTTCGTCCACCGCCCGCCATGCCAGCAACCCCCAGAGCCCAGCCCCCGCCAAAAATGCCGGCCCTGCCACCGCCCGACGGGCACCTCCAAGATAAAGCCCGGAAGCTACCACCAAAAAAAGAATCAACCCCCAGGACAATCCCACCGCCACCCGTGAAGCCGGGGAAAACCGACCGGATACCGCCTTACCGTTGGAAGATTGAAATTCGTTCAGGATTTCGCCGGCCGTCGTGGGCGAACCCGGATCCGCTTGAGTCGGGCCGGGCTCTCCGGACTGACCGTCTCCACTTGGGGATCATCCCGGAAAGCTTGGTGGATAATCCGCCGCTCATACGCATTCATCGGAGGAAGCTCCACGGTCTCACCACCCGTGCGGACCCGTTCGACCAGTTCGCGAATCCCACTCAAAAGCCCGGCCTCCTGCTCCTTGCGAAAATTTTCCACATCGACGATGACCCGTGCCGCCGGCTCCTCCCCCCGAACCATCATCCGATTGAGCAAAAATTGCAGATCATCAATCACCTCCCCTTCCCGGCCGATCAACCGGGCCGGATTCTGCATCCGCACGTGAAGAACCGAGTCCTCTCCCCGCTTTTCCTCTTCCAGCGAAAAGGCGAAACCCAGATGCCCCAGCATGTTTTCCAGGATCTCCCGGGCCCCGGACGGCGCGGCCTGCGTGCTCAACGGCGACCCCACATTCCACCCTTCCAACGCCCCCGCTTCACCGTATCGGTCGGATGTGCCACCTTCTCCAACTTCGGCATCGGCTGCCGCAGGTTGTACATGAGCTGTCCGATGGAGAGGAAGTTTTGCACGGTCCAGTACAAGGATAGGGCCGAGCTGAAATTATAGCAAAACACCAACATGATGAGCGGCATCAGCTTCATCATTTTTGCGCCGGGATTATCCACCCCCTGCGGTTGGGGTGTGAGATGCATGCTGACCACCATCGCCGCCGTCATGATCAGCGGCATCGGGTTGATCGGGATTCCCAGCCCCGGCAGGAAACCGATGGTGTCCGGCCGCGACAAATCGTGAATCCAAAGGAACGACTGCCCACGCAGCTCCACCGAGCTGAGCAACATGTAGTAAAAGCCTAGAAAGACCGGCATCTGGATAAGCATCGGGAGGCATCCTCCCAGCGGACTCACCCCGTAGTCTCGGTATAGCTTCATCATCTCCGTGTTCAGCTTCGCCGGATCCTCCTTATATTTTTCCTGAATCTCTTTCAGTTTGGGCGCTAAAATCTGCATTTTTTTCATGCTCTGGTTCGCCTTGGCCTGCGGAACCCAGAGAATGGCCTTGAGCAGGATCGTGAGAATGACGATCGACCAACCATAACTTCCCACCCACTTCTCGATGATGTTCATCACGACGAGGAGGGGTCGGCTGACGATTCCCATCCAGCCAAACTCCATCACCTGATCTTCCTCGTGGGCCAAACCACGCAAACGCCAATCCTCCTTCGGTCCGGCATAGAGACCAAACTTTCGAGCGTTTTTTGCCCCCACTCCCAAATCAAAACCCGGCAGCTTCATCCATGTCTGGACAGCCGGAACCTTGCCCGACCCGTCCCGCATGGCCTCGCCTTCGAGATCAATCTTGTGGGCTTCCGCACCGGCCGCCGGCGCGTCCAAGGCCGTCAGCACCAAGGCAAAGAACTGGCTCTTGGCCGAAACCCATTTGACCTGCCGGTCTTCCCGGCTGGACACTTGGTCCTTCCCGGGACGCGGAAAAAGAAAAAGAAAATTGGAGGGCAAAAACTCGGGAAGTTTGTGGGAGGTATATGTCGCATCGGTGGTAAACCAGCTGGCTCCTATATAACTCTCCTCATCCTTGCGGAGATAAACCGGAGCGCCCGCGCCGGCAGAAAGGGCATAGGCGGGAAGGGCCAAGGGAACTCCTCCGCGATTCTCCACCTCCTGCTCGACGGAAAGCCCATACTCCCCCGTCAGCCGGAAAATCCGGCGAATCGTCACCTCTCCTCCCGTCTGTGCCGGGGCGGTGAAAATTACCTCCTGCGGATCGGCCTTTTCCAAACTCCAGACCAACCCCTCCCCGGGCGCGCTCCATCCCCGTAGTTCAAAAATCGCATCCGGTGAACCGCGATTGAGCCGGATTTTTTCCCCGGGATCCCCTGCATGTACGACCAGTTCAATCTCGCGAACTCCGCCTCCCCACGTGGTGAAAGTCACCCGCAGGGTGGAATTTTCCAAAACTGCCGTCTGTTCGGGACCGGCCCGGTGGATGGATCCCGCCGACAAGGTCTCCTTCGGCGCAATCGATGAAATGGTTGAAGCCGGCGCGGGACTAGCTACGGAGGGGGAATTCTTTGCCAAGGCGCCCGCGGAGGGTTTTTTCGCCGCGGCGGGATTCGGCGGATAAAAATGGGCGACGATCTTGGGATACAGGATCAAAAGCAAAAGACAGGCCGCGGCCGCCACCCAAGAACTGCGATCCATACCCCCTTTTTTCATCGCACCCCCTTCACCGGATCCCATCCGGCTCCGCCCCAAGGCTGGCAACGGAGGACTCGGCCGAACGAAAGAAAAAGTCCACGCAACACGCCATGTTCACGGATGGCCTCTTCGGCGTACTCCGAACAAGTAGGATGAAAACGGCAGCAGGGCCCCGAGCTTCCCAGCCAACTCCGCCACACGGGCGCCCATCCCCGCTGAATCCGGACCAGAAAAATAAAAAAGTTTTTCATCGAGCCTCCGGTGCGTTCCAAAGGCCGGCTCGCTGGGCCAATCGGGTTATTTCCTGACGAATCTTGTCATACCCCGCACGGCCGGCCGAGGGGCGGGCAATCCAGACGGAATCCGATCCGGGTGAAAAATTCTCCTGCATCTCCCGCCAGCATTCCCGAACCCAGCGTTTGATTTTGTTTCTCACAACCGCATTACCACAGGCTTTCGGAACGACGATGGCCATACGCCGGGCCGACTGGGGAAGTTTCCGCCAGTTGAGTTTGAGTAAGGTGCCACTTTGAATGCCTCCTTCGTGACGAATGGCCAGAAATTCCGGCCGCCGACGGAGAATACGCGCCCGGGGAAGGCGACGATCACGCCCCGGTGTGGCGGGCGTAGTGGCGCTCCACACCTTTCGGCAGAAGGCGGCGACGACCCCGAGCC
>Ga0209400_1004302_pt1 | contig 10098 bp, 10 predicted proteins | sample M_130807_EF_Meta_FD_187313 | JGI IMG/M metagenome (GOLD analysis project Ga0209400, IMG submission 187313) | Freshwater microbial communities from Lake Montjoie, Canada to study carbon cycling - M_130807_EF_MetaG (SPAdes) (version 2) | ecosystem: Environmental > Aquatic > Freshwater > Lake...
GTGCCAAAACCATTTAACACATAAGCAAGTGCGTTGTATGAAGCATTCCATGGCAAGCGAAGTTCAGAACCAGGTTGTAACGTGGCATGAACTAAAGTGATTGGAGTTTGAGTAGAGCCAGGACCAGTATGACCAGCAACCTCACCAGCAATTACTCTAAGAAGTGCGCCACCATCACTTGAGGAAAGAAGTGAGACATCTGATGCGCGCAAATCTTGATAGGCAGGTGGTGACCATTTTTTTGCTGCCGGTAAATTTACCCAAAGCTGAAAGCCATGGAATAAACCACCACTTACAACTAAATGCTCTGGGGGAGTTTCAATGTGCAAAATTCCAGCACCAGCAGTCATCCATTGAGTGTCACCATCAGAGATAGTTCCACCGCCACCATGGTTGTCATAGTGATCAAAAATTCCATCAATAATGTAAGTAACAGTTTCAAAACCACGATGTGGATGCCAAGGAGTTCCCTTTGGTTCACCTGGTGCGTACTCAACCTCACCCATTTGATCTAAGTGAATAAATGGATCTAAATCTGCTAAATCAACACCAGCAAATGCTCGCCGTACTGGAAAGCCTTCACCCTCATGACCTTGTGGGGCGGTTGTAATACTTTTTACGCGACGTGGTCGCAAATTGGCATCAGCAACTACGCGCGGAAGGACGGTGATATCACGAACGGTTATTGCTGGCACATATCTCCAATATTTGTATTAAGTAAGCAATTGTATAACTAATCTTAAGTAAGTTTTATTCCTTATAAAGCTTTTAGGGCGCTAACTACTTTTGTTAGCGAATCCTTTGCATCACCAAATAAAAGCGTGGTCTTTGCCTCATATAAAAGTTCATTTTCAATTCCAGCAAAGCCTGGGCGCATTGATCGCTTTAAGAAGATCACATTGCCTGCCAGAGCAACATCTAAAATTGGCATGCCATAGATCGGACATCCAGGGGTTGTCTTCGCGGCTGGATTCACTACGTCATTTGCACCCACAACTAATACAACATCGGTTTGTGGGAAGGTTGGATTTATCTCTTCCATCTCAACTAATTGTTCATATGGAACATTTGCTTCAGCAAGTAAAACGTTCATGTGTCCTGGCATGCGGCCGGCAACTGGATGGATTCCGTATGCAACCTCAATACCTTTTGATGCTAATAAATCTGCTAACTCTCTAACTGTGTGCTGGGCTTGTGCGACTGCAAGACCAAAGCCAGGAACAATTACTACTCGTTGCGCGTAGTTAAGAAGTATTGCAACATCATCAGGTGAACCAGATTTAACTGGGCGAGCATCTACTGCACCGGTGCTTGCTTGTGCTTTTGCGGTAAATGCACCAAACAAAGTTCCAAATAAAGATCGGCCCATTGCCTCTGCCATTAAGCGAGTCAGGATTGTGCCAGATGCACCAACTAATGTACCAGCCACAATTAATAATGTAGTTTGCAGAACATAACCAGAGGCAGCAACTGTTAAACCGGTAAAGGCGTTAAGAAGTGAGATAACAATAGGAACATCTGCGCCACCTACTGGAAGCACAAACAAAATACCAAATAATAGTGAAAGTAATCCGTTTACCAATAGGGGCGTTGAACCACCGGATGAGATAACCCAACCGCCGCTTGCTAATACACCAATTAAAGTAAGTGCAATTAATTGACGACCAAAAGGAAATATCACTGGGCGAGTAGTCATTAATTCTTGTAACTTTAAGAAGGTAATAATTGATCCAGAGAATGAAACGCAACCAACGATTACCGTAAAGACTGTTGCAATTACTTCAGCAGTTGTCGCGCCATCACCAAGCTTTAAATACTCCACAATTGCAACCAATGCAGCAGCGCCACCACCAACACCATTAAATAGTGCTACTAACTGAGGCATCTGAGTCATCTGCACCTTACGTGCTGCTGGAACGCCAACCAATACACCAAATGCAATTGCAGCTAAAATTAAGGTTTGATTGTTTAAAGCTTTTCCATCATTTGCATAGAAAAAGACAATTATCGTTGCAATAGTTGCGCCAAGTGCGCCAATTAGATTTCCCCGACGAGCAGATTTTGGTGAAGACAATCCCTTTAATGCCAAGATAAAGCAGATACCGGCGGCTAAGCCGATTAGATCATAGAGATTACGACTCATTTTCCATCTCCAGAATCCTTCTTAACCTTTGGCTTGCCTTTAAACATTTGAAGCATTCGATCGGTTACTACAAAGCCACCGACCATATTTATAGTGGCAAGAATTACTGCTGCAAGTGCAAGGCCCAACTCAAGATTTGTATTTGCGTGATCTGCAACCACAATAGCGCCAACCAAAATAACGCCATGGATTGCATTCGCTCCACTCATCAAGGGAGTGTGTAGAGTGGTTGAAACTTTAGAAACTACCTCAAAGCCGACGAAGATCGATAATAAAAATATTGCAAGTAAGGCAATTTCATTACTCATAACTTCATTGACCATTACTTGCCCTTCTCTCGTTTTGATCCTGCGTGTGTAAGAGTTGCCGAATCAATAATTTCATCTGAAAAATCAGGTTCAATCACCCCAGTTGGTTTGCCATCAGCAGTTTTACTCATAAGCAATAGAAGATTTACAACATTGCGTGAAAACAACATGGAGGCATGAAATGCTAATTGGCTTGGAACATCTTTACCGCCCCAAATCCGTACGCCACCACTTGTAGTGGTAATTTCACCAGCAATAGAGCCCTCAACATTGCCGCCACTTTCAGCAGCTAGATCAACCACAACTGAGCCAGGTGCCATGTGAGAAACCATCTGGGCAGTAACTAATCTTGGCGCAGTTCTTCCAGGAACAGCGGCGGTAGTAATTAATACATCTGCAGCAGCAATATAAGGAGTGAGTAATTCGCGTTGTTTTGCCGCACGCTCTTCGGTCATCTCTCTGGCATAACCACCAGCACCTTCTAATGCTTCAAGCTCTAAGGTAATAAATTTTGCGCCCATTGATTTAACCTCATCAGCAGAGGCTGGACGAACATCATAAGCAGAGACAACTGCGCCTAATCTCTTTGCAGTTGCTATTGCTTGCAGGCCGGCAACACCTGCTCCTAACACCACAACCTTTGCTGGAGTTACAGTTCCAGCAGCAGTCATTAGAAGTGGAAAAAATTTGGGTGATAACTCAGCTGCAACAAGTGAAGCTTTGTAGCCAGCACATAATGCTTGTGAAGTGAGTGCATCCATTGATTGAGCACGGGAAATTCTGGGCACCATTTCAAGTGAGAGTGCAGTAACGCCGGCTGCGACTGCGGCATCGATTGAATCAGTAGCGGTTGTAGGAGATAAAAATGAGATAGTAATTGCACCTTTTTTAAGGCTTTTTACTTGGGCAGGAGTAAGTGGTTGAACTGAAAGCACCACATCACTGTTTGCTAATACATCACCAGATTTAACCTGCGCCCCAGCATCGGTAAATTGTTTATCAGAGTATTCAGATGCAACGCCTGCACCGGACTCAATTACAACTTCAAGTCCTGCTTTAGTTAATTTCGAAATAATATCTGGGACTAAGGCAACTCGCTTCTCACCAGATTTAATTTCCTTTGGGACACAAACGCGCATTTGCTTACTTTACCTAACTTTCACTCTATTTATTACCCTTTAAATCACCTTTAGTTAGGTGATAGAGCAAGGATTGAATAGTAGTACGACGATGAAATGCCTGACGCCAGACTACAGATTTGCTGCCATCAATAACATCAGCTGCCACCTCTTCACCACGGTGTGCTGGCAGACAGTGCATAAATATTGAATCTTTCGCTGTTAATTTCATTAATTCATTTGTAACTGCAAATGGCGTAAGGGCTGCGATCTTTTCGGAACGATCTGCTTCTGAGTCACCCATTGACATCCAAACATCGGTGTAAACCACACTTGCACCACTTACTGCTTCTTTGGGATCGGTCACCACTTCAATTTTTGCACCCGATTGCTTTGCAATTTTATTGGCTTGCTCGACTACTGAAGATTTAGGCGCCCACTTACCACCAGGGGTTGCAACTACAACATGGGCTCCCATTGTTGCGCCCATGATCATCCAAGCAGCTGCCACATTATTTCCATCACCAACATAAACAAATTTACGATTCTTAACATCTTTCCCAAACCGTTCTCTGATTGTTAGCCAATCAGCTAGTAACTGAGTTGGGTGATCATCATCGGTTAAAGCATTAATTACTGGAATGCTTGCATACTTTCCTAATTCATCGACATCGCTTTGAGCAAAGGTGCGAACAATTAGAGCGCTGCAAAAGCCAGAGATAATTTTTGCAGTATCTGAGATAGTTTCACCTCGACCAATTTGCAGATCATCACCGCGTAAGAAGATTGGCGTACCACCAAGGTGGGCCACAGCAGTTTCTGAGGCTAACCTGGTTCGGGTTGAGGACTTAGTCATGTAAATAGCAACAGTGCGCTTAGCCAATGCTTTCTTGGCCCGAAGTGGATTTTTTGCAAACTTACTTGCAGTCTCAAGCAACACTTCAATATCTGCTTTAGAAAGATCTGAGGTACGAAGCAGATCTTTAAGAGGTGTGCTCATTGGTAAATGGTAGGCGATAAATTTAGATTAAGATTTACCCATGGGTTTTCTCGATGATTTACGCGGCAAATCAAGCAAGGGTGGTCTGCTTGAGAAAGAACTTCTCGCCCCAACTGATGAGGGTGATCATGAGCGATTTTCTCACTACGTAGATAAGAACAAGATCACCGAATCTGCCGTTACCGGCAAAACTGTAAGAGCTTTATGCGGCAAGAAGTGGATACCAAATCGTGATCCGCAAAAATTTCCTATCTGTCCAACATGTAAAGAGATTCACGCTCGCTTAAAGTAATTTCTCAGTTAATACCGATACCCTAAAATATATGAGATCGCGTAAATTACTAATTTCTGCAATCTCTTTTACCCTTTTAGTATCATTATTATCCCCAGCTAAGGCCGATAATCCACCACGTAAAATTCTCTCTGGTTGGCTGCCAGATTATTCATTGGCAAGAAACTTACCAACTGTTGAGGGCAATTTAGATTTAATTAGGGATATCTCTCCATTTTGGTATGGGTTAACTGGGGCTACGACAATAAAAGACAAGTATGCAATTGGAAAATATACAACTCCGGTAGAGCAGGTGATTGCCAGGTTAAAGGCAAACGGATTATTACTTCTACCAACTATAACTGACGACAATCCAAAATTTGCATTAGCCAATTTGCTAGCCAATCCAAACACTCGAACTAGCATTGTTCAAACAATTAAAAATTTAGTCCTTAAATACAATTACGATGGAATTGATTTAGATTTTGAAACCTTTTATACCCAAGATGGCAGGTCATCTTGGCCAGCTTTAAAACCAAATTGGATTGCATTTATTAAAGAGTTATCTACCGCTCTCCATGATCAAGGAAAACTCTTATCTGTAACAACGCCACCTGATTTTGCACCAGAGACAAAGCGAGCTGGAAACTCGGTTTACTCCTGGGCAGAGATTGGCCCGTTAATTGATCGCCTTCGAATAATGGCGTATGACTTTTCAACTACATCACCAGGGCCGATTGGGCCACTGCCTTGGAGCGAGGATGCAGTTAAGTATGCAGTTACTCAAATGCCAGCATCAAAGGTTTACTTAGGAATTCCAGGTTATGGCAGAGATTGGATTACTAAAGTTGAAGGTGTTTGCCCTAAAGATTTTGCCACCTCAGTTGTTGTTGGCGCAAAAGCAGCGGTGGTAATGCGCGAGGCGTTAACACTTGCAAGTAGTAACAACGCCACCCCTACCTACAACACCACACATGCTGAATCAACATTTACCTATAAGAAAACTTATGTAGATCCAACTAATTCAGCTAGCTTTTGTACTGCAAGTAGAACCGTTTGGTATCCAGATGAACGCAGTTATACCGCTCGCGCAAATCTAGTTGGAAAGTATCGCCTAGGCGGAATAGCGGTTTGGACCTTTGGTATGGAAAATACCGCGGCTATTGCCACAATTAGAGATATCGCAAAATCTATTGCGCCAGACCAGGTATTAGGAACAATTGCAACTGATCTAGAACAGATTGGTTATGGCTCAACATTTAATCTAACCGGCACATTTAAATTGCCAGATAAGACGCCGGTTTCATCGCTTAACGTTAGATTTGAAATAAAGAACAGCACTGATAACACCTGGCGCACCTTAGCTGCCGGCACAACAGATGCCAGTGGCGTGATTGCAGTTCCAGTAATCATTTCGCAGAAAAGTCAGATTAGATTAGTTTCAGAAGGAAGTTGGGAGAGATCAGAGGGTAAGACTGCTGAAAAAATTATTTCAGTAGTGCCAAGTGTTTCACTCAATCTTCCGGCCTCAGTTAAAGCAGCTGCTACATACGCAGTAACTGGCCAGGTACTGCCAAAGGTTGCCGGAGTTAAGTTAACAGTTAAGCAAAATGGTAAGTCCCTAGGTGAGTTCATCACTGATGCAACCGGTAGCTTTTCCTTCAAAATCGCACCTACTGCAACTGGGTTAGCCACATACCAGGTACTAATTGCAGCGGGAGAGAAAAATACCGCTGGCATAAGTGATGAGATAACCGTTTTAGTTAGATAATTTACCTATGAGTTCTCAGACACGCCTCGAGGAAGAGCTAGATCTAAGTAAGTTTTTTGACAACCTTTGGGTAACAATTGTTTGGGACGATCCAGTTAATTTAATGAATTATGTTACTTACGTATTTATTAAATTATTTAACTTTTCACCAGAAAAAGCTCACAAGTTAATGATGCAGGTTCACACTGAAGGCAAAGCAGTCGTGGCATCTGGCACTAGAGAAGAGATGGAACGAGCAGTTCAGCAACTTCACGAACATGGACTTTGGGCGACACTACAAAGGGATGATCATGGGCGAGTTTAAAGGTTCATCCAAAGCCGGAGATTTAACTGTTGCTTTATCAAATGATGAGTTACACATCTTAATTAATTTAGTTGAGCAATTACTTGAGCTACTAGGTGAGCGAAATTTTACTCACCACTATCAAAGTGATGATCCATTTGCACAATTAATGGCAGCCTCGATTGGAAATCTTGAATCGGCAATTGACCAACCAGAAGATCCAGTGCTTCGCAGATTGTTGCCCAATGGATATGCAGACCCAGAGAGTGCAGCCGAGTTTCGTAAATATACTGAAAGCTCACTTAGAACAGTTAAGCAAACCCACCTAATGTATTTACGGGAGCAACTAGTTTTTCCAGTAGATCATGAGCTACCTAAAGCAGATATTGCCGTCACTGACCCAGCTCAATGGCTAATTGCAATTAATGATCTTCGCCTGGCCCTTGCGGTTCGGTTAGATATTAAGCAAGATTCTTATGAGCAGTATGAGTTAATGAAAGATAGCGATACACAAAAGCCACTTTTTGCAGTTTACTTCTGGTTGGGCGGCATTCAAGAGAGTTTAATAAACCACTTATAACAAGTAGTTAGGCATAAAAAATGGGGCCAATCTCTTGGCCCCATTTCCTAATAGATCAGATTATTACTCTGAATCCTTCATGCCTTCTGCTACGGATTTCATCTTTGCAATCTTTAGGATTGTTAGACCAAATACGCACTTTGCCAATACATCTGCAATTGTGTAACCGATTTGGCGGTTAACGAATGCACCTGATGATGCAGCGTTAGCTGAATCAAGGATTGGTAGTAGGTATGAAATTGGGTAAACGCCCCATGTAGCGATCAATAGAAGACGTAAGCGACCTACGGTTGCTGCAACGCCTGCTGGTTGACGGTCTAGGGACTTTGAAAGTTCAACGAACAATACATAAAGAATGTATAGGAAAGGAAGAGTTGAAAGTACACCCCAAATTACTTTGGTGTTGTTATCGGCAGAAATCTCACCTGGGTAACCAAGTGCGATCATCGCAGCAGATGCTGGTACTAAGCGGCTGATCAATGAAGATGAAGCTGCCTTAGCAAGACCTAGAACTGCAATTACCTCAACTAGTAGAAGAGGTACAGTTAAAATCCAGTCAACGTAGCGGTATGCCTCGTTGAATGTACCCTTACCGGTTCCAATTGCTACTGCGCCATTTGCATAAGAATCATCAAATGAATTGAAAATTCTGAAGTAGTGGTAGCCAGCAATGAATGTAACCATTGATGACATAACTAGAGCGCCACGGTACTTAGGTAGTACCCGTGATTGTGAAACTAGTGTATAAACGGTACAAGCCAACATTGATACAAGACCAAATGAGAAGATGTTGTATAAAATGCCGAATTGATCGTTTGATAGTGTTATTGAACTCATCTAAATAAGCCTCCATAGGCATTTAGCTTGCTCATATCCTTTTGGACACAAGCCAGCGATTCTTCGTAATTTCATATGCAAACTACGATTAATCGCCTACCTATATAGTGGCCGTTACTGGCCAGTCAGACAATTCTCTCCACGCTGATTTCTCATTAATTCTTAAGTATTTTTCCCAAAAAAAAGGGCTAAATCGGACATTTCCTGTGATCTGGCTTGGTCAGGCGATATCTGCGCTCGCCATTTACACTTACACAAATGGCTACTACCTCAATAGATAAGAAGAGCGCCCCAATCGGCATCTTTGACTCCGGCGTTGGTGGCTTAACCGTTGCCCGGGCAATTATTGATCAGCTGCCAGGGGAATCAGTTATTTATATTGGCGATACCGCCCGTGGACCTTACGGACCAAAATCATTAGCTCAAGTTCGAACCTACGCCCTTGAAATTATGGATCAATTAGTCGCAGCTGGCGTTAAAGCAATTGTGATTGCTTGCAATACTGCAAGCGCTGCGATGTTAAGAGATGCTCGCGAGCGCTATCAGATCCCAGTTATCGAGGTAATTCAACCTGCAGTTAGGCGAGCAGTGGCAGCAACTAGAAGTGGCAAGGTCGGCGTAATTGGAACTGCCGCAACTATTGAATCAAAGGCATACCTAGATGCATTTGCCGCCGCCCCACAATTAAAAATTACCGCAAAAGCTTGTCCATTATTTGTTGAGTATGTTGAGGCCGGAAATACCAGTGGCGATGAGATCACCAAGATCGCCCAAGATTATTTGGCAGAAATGAAAAAAGCAGATATTGACACCTTGGTTTTAGGTTGCACCCACTACCCACTTTTAACTGGTGTGATCTCCTATGTAATGGGAAATGATGTCACCTTAGTTTCAAGTGCAGAGGAGACAGCAAAAGATTTATATCGCAACCTAGTCGAAGCAGATCTTCTTAACACGCCAGGGGCGCCGGTAACTCACCGGTTTGTTGCAACCGCAGATGCCGATAAGTTTGCCACCTTAGCCCGAAGGTTTTTAGGACCTGAGGTTTTAAAAGTTACCACGAAGATTTAAAGGGAGAGATATGAGCAGATTAGATGGCAGAAATAATGATCAACTGCGAGCGGTTAAATTCACTCGTAATTGGTTAAACAATGCCGAAGGCTCAGTCTTAGTTGAGTTTGGAAATACCAGAGTTTTATGTGTTGCCTCCTTTACGCCAGGAGTGCCACGTTGGTTAGTTGGTAAGGGTGAGGGTTGGGTAACTAGTGAGTATGCAATGTTGCCAAGAGCAACTCACACAAGAAGTGATCGAGAGAGTGTTAAAGGAAAATTAGGTGGGCGAACTCAAGAGATCTCAAGATTAGTTGGCAGATCACTGCGCGGTGTGGTTGATATGAAGGCATTGGGAGAAAACACAATTGTGATTGATTGTGATGTGCTGCAGGCAGATGGTGGCACTAGAACTGCGGCAATTACTGGTGCATATGTGGCACTGCAGGATGCGATCTCTTGGGCGAAAGAAAAAGGACATATCACAGCTACTGCAAAACCACTTAAGCAATCAGTGGCAGCGGTTTCAGTCGGAATTATTAATGGCACGCCAACCTTAGATCTTTGCTATGAAGAGGATGTAAATGCTGGTACAGATATGAATATTGTCTGCACTGGGGATGGTAATTTTATTGAGGTGCAGGGAACGGCTGAGGGTGAACCATTTGATCGCACATTACTAAATCAACTTTTAGATTTAGGTGCGGCTGGGTGCGCCCAACTTACCAAGCTGCAAG
>Ga0209400_1004303_pt1 | contig 10095 bp, 13 predicted proteins | sample M_130807_EF_Meta_FD_187313 | JGI IMG/M metagenome (GOLD analysis project Ga0209400, IMG submission 187313) | Freshwater microbial communities from Lake Montjoie, Canada to study carbon cycling - M_130807_EF_MetaG (SPAdes) (version 2) | ecosystem: Environmental > Aquatic > Freshwater > Lake...
CACGTCGTTGGTTGCAGCACTTGATGTCATCGGGGAAATCCTTGTTCAAACTCACCAGCCTCAACCTCAACGGAATTCGATCGGCCGCCAAGAAAGGCGTAGAAGCTTGGCTCGAAAAAGCCAAACCCGATTGTATTTGTGTACAAGAAATCAAAGCCCAAGCCGCAGATGTAGCAGGCACCTTCGACACACTCGCGGGCTTGCAGGGGCATTTTCATTACGCTGAGAAGAAAGGTTACTCTGGCGTAGGTGTCTACACCCGGCATACGCCAAGTGATGTGATCGTCGGCTTCGATGGTGGTGAGTTCGATGCCGAAGGCCGTTATGTCGAATTGCGCTTTGACACGCCTAAGCAAAAACTCTCCATCATCAGCAGCTATTTCCCCAGCGGCTCCTCAGGCCCTGAACGCCAAGAGGCCAAATTCCGCTTTCTCGCTGCGATGTACCCACATTTGATAGCGCTACAAAAAGAACGTAACTTTGTTCTGTGCGGAGATATCAACATCGCACACAAAGAAGCTGATTTAAAAAATTGGCGCGGGAATCAAAAAAATTCTGGTTTCCTCCCAGAAGAACGCGCATGGATGACGCAACTCACTACCGAAGCCGGGTTGGTTGATGTCTATCGCCAACTCCAACCGACCACCACCGACGCGTGCTACACATGGTGGAGTAACAGAGGGCAAGCCTATGCCAACAACGTAGGGTGGCGTTTGGATTACCACCTGGCCACACCGGCTATTGCAGTCACGGCAAAAACCGAGCACATCTACAAAGAAGAGAAATTCTCTGACCATGCGCCCATCACTATCCAATACGACGGTTTGATTTAAACCGTCATGCATGAAGTCAGTATGTCAAACACACCCACACCCATTCCCATCGCCGTCATCGGCGCTGGCCCAGCTGGCCTGATGGCCGCAGAAGTTTTGAGTGCGGCTGGCTTATGCGTGCATGTGTACGACGCCATGCCTTCTGTGGGGCGTAAATTTTTATTGGCAGGGATTGGCGGCTTGAATCTCACGCATGCAGAACCCTTTGATGTTTTCACGACTCGCTTTGGTGAACGCACTGCTGCATGCGCCAGTTGGTTACAAGGCTTTGATGCACAAGCCATTCGTCACTGGGTCAAAGGTTTGGGCATAGACACGTTTGTCGGCAGTTCACAACGTGTATTTCCTACCGACATGAAAGCGGCACCTTTGCTGCGCGCATGGTTGCACCGCTTGCGTCATCCTGCTCAAGGCGAGTCTGTGCGTTTTCATATGCGGCACCGCTGGAATGGAAATATCACGCGTGTCGACACATCCGACTCACCAACATGGCAATTGGAATTTGATACACCCCATGGCGTGCAATCGGTGCAAGCCCATGCCGTACTGTTGGCTTTGGGTGGTGGTAGCTGGGCGCGTTTGGGGTCAGACGGCGCATGGCAAGCTTGGTTACCTTCGCTACAAATAGATGTTGCACCCTTGGTACCTGCGAATTGCGGATTTGAAGTTTCAGTGGGTTCGCGCAAAGGCTGGAGCGAGCATTTACGAACAAAATTCGCAGGCGTGCCGCTGAAGTCGGTCGAGTTGTCATGCGCGAACGCACAAGGTGACACGTTTTCGCGCAAAGGCGAAATGGTGATAACCGAGCACGGCATTGAAGGGGGCTTGGTCTACGCCGCATCAGCACTGTTGCGCGATGAGATTGCGCGAACAGGCCATGCACAACTTCACTTGAACTTGCGCCCTGATTTCAGCGCAGAACATGTGCTGGTAGAGGTGCGTCATCCGCGCGGCTCACGTTCGCTGAGCAGTCATTTAAAAAGCCGCTTGAATTTGCAAGCCGTGCATTTGGCGCTCTTACATGAAGTGCTGAGCAAAGAAGCGTTGAATGACCCAGTGCAACTTGCACGCGCTATTCAACACCTACCCATCACTGTAGTAGCCACGCGCCCCTTGGACGAAGCGATCAGCAGTGCTGGTGGCGTCAAACTTGAAGCTTTAGACGACGCGTTAATGGCGCGACATGCACCAGGCGTTTTCGCTGCTGGAGAAATGCTCGATTGGGAAGCTCCAACAGGCGGGTATTTGCTAAGTGCTTGTTTGGCTAGTGGTAGGCATGCGGCGCTTGGAGCGCTGGCGTATCTCAACGCATATGCCGTTAGCCCAACCTAATTATGATTTGACCCATGTTTCGCACACTACTCAAATCCAAAATTCACCGAGTTACTACCACGCAATGCGAGCTCCATTACGAGGGCTCCTGCGCCATCGACGAAAACCTGCTCGACGCCGCCAACATTTGTGAGAACGAACAAGTCCACATTTGGAACATCAACAACGGCGAACGCTTCATCACCTACGCCATCAAAGGTGAGCGTGGGTCAGGGATGATTTCGGTGAATGGTTCAGCAGCGCGCCGTGCCAGCGTGGGTGATTTGTTGATCATTGCGTCGTTCGCGCAAGTGCATGAAGAGCAAGTGGCCAAGCACGCGCCGCAACTGGTTTTTGTGAATGCGCAAAACCAGCAAGTGGGCTTGCGTCACCATGTGCCCATACAAGTGCCTTTTAGGTGAAGTGCAGACACATAATGAGCTAATTTTTACATTGCTTGGTATGTGTCCTTTCCATCTTTAATTGTACTAACGATAGGTTGATAAATACCATCAGATGTGCTATGATTTGTAACATCTGATATTCAACTGGTCACATGGCTAAAGCACCCAAAGAGTCCTTGCTTCAAAGTGAGCGGCACGAAATCAAAAACAAATCGGGAGGCGGCTCTCTCCGATATGAGGTTTGGGGATATCTAAAGAATGGTGCACATGTTGTCACACGTTACAACATTGCCTACATCAATTATTCAGTTTGCCAATTAGATAACGGGCGCGTATTGGGCTATGACAATGCACACAATTACCACCACCGCCACTGGATGGGTAAGGTTGAACCAGTTGAATTTGTTAGTTTTGAACACACTGTTGAGATATTTGAAATTGAGTGGGCACAAATCGTCGCAACACTAAAAGCAAAGGGGAAAAAGTCATGAGCAAAGTCGTCATTCGAACCGACAACGAAAAAGGTTTTTTTACAAGAGCGAAGTCTGCCGCTAGAAAAGCTGATCGTGGTGAGCGTCTAGAAAAATCTATGACTTTCAGCTTTGATGACCCCGCAGAGATGTTTGCCGTTTTGAGTGAAACTCGCCGCGAACTAATGCAAGAGGTTATGACTGAACCCAAATCAATTAGCCAACTAGTGCAAGTGCTGCAACGCGACCGTACAGCGATCACGCGTGACATTGGCAAGCTAGAAGCGCTTGGTCTATTGATCAGTCTGCGCCAGATTAATCCTGGGCACGGTATACAGAAGTTTGTGCAGTCAGTAGCGCCAAAGATCGAGTTGAAGGCCACATTAGGTTAACGACTTAACGAGATGAGCACTGAAGTGAAAATGGTTCCGATTGAATGGATCGACCATAGGTTGGAGTTATTGACCACAGCGGAGCAATATACGTTGATGCTTTATCGTTTATCGACTTATGTAACCATTAATGTGATCGACGATGCGGCGATGCTGGCGTTTGGGTTGAGCTAGCAAGCTCGAAAACCATCTGCACTGGTTTTAATCCATCCGCCCAAACCCACCGCTCTGAAAATCCACAAACGCCTGCTTGATCTCGTCCATCGTATTCATCACAAACGGGCCTTGCCCCACGATGGGTTCATTGAGAGGCTGGCCACTGAGCAGCAATGCTTTCACATCCTCTTTTGCGTCAATCACTATCGTGCCGCCTTCTTGTGAGAACACAACCAGTTGTGCTTCGTGTGCGGCATGTTCTTGATTGATATGCGCCTTACCTTTCAAAATCACCAGCGCAGTGTTCCAGCCAACATGCGCAGGCAACGTGACTGAGCTACCCGCCTGAATTGTGAGATCTACCACTTGCATGGGGGTGAAGGTATGCGCCGCACCACGTGCACCTAGGAACTCACCGGCAATCACGCGCGCCGTAGTTGCACCATTGTCAATTTCTACTTTAGGTATCTCTGCATTCAATATGGCTTGGTAGCCCGGTGCCGTCATCTTGTCTTTGGCTGGCAAATTTACCCACAACTGCACCATGTGCAGTTGGCCGCCCTTGTGCGTGAAAGCTGGCGAATGGAACTCCTCATGCAAGATGCCTGCGCCCGCGGTCATCCACTGCACATCGCCAGGGCCGATGACGCCGCCTTGTCCTGTGGAGTCTCGGTGTGCGACTTCGCCCTCATACACGATGCTGACAGTTTCGAACCCGCGGTGTGGGTGTTGACCAACACCACGTGGTTTTGTTGCAGGCGCAAATTGCGCAGGGCCTGCTTGGTCTAACAATAGAAATGGGCTGAGTTGTTTGCCCAAGCCTTGGTAGTCAAACAGTGAGCGGACGGGGAATCCATCACCTACCCAATGCATGTGTGGGTTGCTGTAAATTCCGCGGACTATTTTCATGGAGTAAGTTTTAGTAACCTTTTTGCACCACAGCAATCGTTTGCTGCATCAGTGCGCAAGGTGACTCTTTTCCATCAGCATCGAGATGAACGACTTCTGCCGTGGTGACGATGAGTTTTTTACCTGCACGAATCACCAAGCCACGGGCACGCAACTCACCGCCTTGAAATGCAGCTAAGAAATTGATTTTGTATTCCACCGTTGTTACCTCATGCCCATCTGGCGCTTGCGTCAGCGCGGCATAACCGCCCGCGATATCCGCCAACGCACCCATGGCACCACCGTGGTAGCCGCCTTGTTGTTGGGTCACGCGTTCAGAAAAAGGCAAAGACAGCTCCACCATTCCAGGCTTGACCAATACCAAGCGCGCCCCTAGGTGCTGCATCATGCCTTGGCGCATAAAACTGTCGTGGATACGTTGGTGGAGTTCTGGGTGTTGCATCTGGCGCCTTTGAATATGCTGTTTTAAATATGCGTTCGTTGGTAGCAGATCAAAAATCTTCAAGTGTCTGATTATTGGCGAGCCGCTTTGTAACGAATGTAAGCAGCACATCACAAAGATGTACGCCTCTGTGTTTATACATCACCGATGGATTTCTAAACTAAATTTTTCATCACATCTCAAAATTTTGTTTCAGTAAATCTGTCTTAAACCAAAAAGATCCGCTTGCAATAAAACTATACTTTATATAGAATCTTGTTTTCATTTGGAATGTTAAATCCCACGCTTACGGCAAGCGTCAGATCTTTAGTTCTGTCTGATTCGGCAGCAGTTCGATTCACGCGACATGCTGAAGCAGAAATGGATAACGACGGGTTCGACCATTCTGATGTCATCCGATGCTTGCAAAAAGGAAACGCTTTTGGGCCAGAAATGCACAACAACCAATTGCGTGCCAATGTGTTGCATCGCGGCCTACACATTCGTGTGGTGATCGCAGGTCTTGACGGCATACAAGAGGACTGGATTAAATTGGAAAAAATCAAAGTAATAACAGTCATGGTGACGAAATGAGACTACATCACATGAAGGGCGTCGGTCTTTCAAACATCTACTTGCGTAATGGTTTCACCATGGATGATGGTGATGGGGACGAGAGCATCTCCTATGAAAATCTCACAGGCCTTTATTTCGAAATCGGTCACGCGATTGCATCAACCCCTTTCACCCTGCGCGCTGAGGAGTTCCGCTTTATGCGCAAACAACTATGCATGTCACAGGCGGACATCGCCGCCTTGTTTGATAAAACTGACCAAGCAGTTGCCAAGTGGGAAAAGGGGCTCTTGCCAGTCCCAAAAGCCGAATCGACTTTATTGAAAGTATTTTGGTTAAGTCAAAAAGTTCGGGCAACCGAATTCAAAAGAACCGTATCGAGTTTCAATACCTCCGTTGATGCACAAGTTAAAGTTGCCACTTATGTATTCACTTTTAATGGTGGCGTGTGGCAACTTGCAGCCAGAGCAGCAAAAGATACACCGAGCACACGCCTTCGCATCAATGGTGCTTCACAGTGGCTCTAAGATTTGTTTTGGCACAATCAACTAACTGTTGCAATAGCCAACTCTGAAACAGTTCCCACATGCTCCAATACGAAACCATCCCCGTCACCCCTTTCCAACAAAACTGCTCCGTAGTGTGGTGCGACAAAAGCATGCGCGGCGCCATCATCGATCCAGGTGGTGACTTAGACATGTTGCTCGATGGCTGCAAACAACTTGGTGTCACCCTTGAGCAAATATGGATCACGCATGCGCATATTGACCATGCGGGTGGAACAGCAGAATTAGCAGAACGCTTAACGCTTCCAATTGTCGGACCACACGAAGACGACCAATTTTGGATTGATGGCTTGGCACAAGCAGCGGCAAACTATGGTTTCCCTCCATCACGCGCTTTTACACCTACTCGTTGGTTGCACGACGGCGATACCGTCACATTAGGTAAACACACTTTGCAAGTTCGCCACTGCCCAGGACACACACCAGGCCACGTGGTGTTTTATTCACCTGAAATTAAACGCGCGTTTGTTGGCGACGTCCTGTTTGCCGGAAGTATTGGCCGCACCGATTTTCCGCGTGGCAACCACCAAGACTTGATTGACAGCATCACACAACGCTTGTGGCCTATGGGAAACGATACGGTGTTTATTCCAGGGCATGGGCCCGAGAGTACGTTTGGGCGTGAGCGAGTGAGCAACCCGTATGTGGGTGGCACCTAAATATTTATCGAACGACTTTGGCGCGTTCGTACAAGGGCATCACCTTCGGTAAATTAGCCTGAATTTCCTGGATGCGTGAATTGCCTGATGGGTGGGTACTCAACCATTGCGGTGGCGCACCTTTGTTCGCCTCGCTCATTTTTTGCCACAACGACACACCTGACTCGGGGTTGTAACCGGCACGTGCAGCGAGCTCCATGCCGACCAAGTCTGCTTCGGTTTCGTCATCACGGCTAAATTTAAGCGAGAGTAAGTTGGCACCTTGTCGCGCTACAAAGTCTGTCAAGTTGGGGTTGATGCCAAATGCTGCTGCCGCGATGGTGCTTCCTATCCTAGCAAGACCATCTGTTGCAACTGACTTACCCATGCGTTCACGCGCGTGCTCACGCAACGCGTGGGCTATTTCATGGCCCATCACCATTGCCACCTCGTCGTCGGTGAGTTTGAGTTGGTTCAAGATGCCGGTGTAAAAAGCAATCTTGCCACCCGGCATACAAAACGCGTTGATTTGGTTGGATCCAATCAAGTTAACTTCCCATGCCCAGTCTTTGGCGCGGGGGTTCCATTGCAAGGCGAACGGAATGAGTTCTTTTGAAATGCGGCGAAGTCGTTGCACCTGCGGATGGTCGTCAGGGCCTAAAGCGTTTTTACTAGCAGCCTCTTTTAGCATTTGCGCATACTGCTGACGCGCCGATTGCTCAACCTCAGCGGCCGGCACCAAGTTGGCGAACGCAGACTCTTTCCCCACTTCAACGCCTTCGCGCGCGAGCACGGGCGCTCCAGCCAGAGCGCTGGCAGACATCAAAACAACATAAAGCAAGGCGCGTTTAAAGAGCATACAAATTCCTCTGACCAATACCCTCAAAATAGGGGCTATGAACGATACAACAAGTCCAACCTCTGCAAACCCCACCCAAACCAGTTGGCGTGATGCATGGCGCGTCTATTTAGAACCTGCTTCTTGGCGCATGCTTTTTTTGGGGTTTTCTGCAGGCCTGCCATTGTTATTGGTATTGGGCACTTTGAGTTTTCGCTTGCGCGAAGCGGGAATTGACCGCAGCACCATTGGTTTTTTAAGTTGGGTAGGGTTGGTCTACGGCTTTAAATGGATGTGGGCACCTTTGGTCGACCGGCTCCCACTGCCATTGCTCACCAAACTACTAGGGCGCAGACGCAGTTGGTTGATGTTTGCGCAATGCTTGGTCATAGCGGGTTTGATCGGCATGGGATGGTGCGACCCTCAACTGAATTTAGAGTCCGTCGTATGGTTCGCATTGTTGGTGGCGTTTGGATCGGCCACCCAAGACATTGCCTTGGATGCATTTCGCATAGAGTCGGCCGACACACAACACCAAGCCGCATTGGCCGCGACTTACCAAACGGGTTATCGCTTGGCCATGATTTGGGCAGGTGCTGGTGTGTTGTGGGTCGCGGCGCGTGCTTCTATTACGCCTATTGCACCTATAGCACCTGCAAATGCGATCGCGGATGTTTATCAACATCTAGCGTGGCAAACCGCTTACTGGGTGATGGCTGTATCCATGGGTGTTGGATTACTCACTGTGTTGTTTTCTGCAGAGCCTGCGGCCGTCGACTTACCCCCAGCACGCAACGCCAAAGAATGGTTGCAATCTGCGTTGGTCGAGCCATTTGCAGACTTCATCCGCCGCTACCAATGGCAAGCGGTAATCATCTTGTTGTTGATCGCTATCTACCGCATCAGCGATGTGGTGATGGGCATCATGGCCAACCCGTTTTATGTCGATATGGGTTACACCAAAGACGAAGTGGCAGCCGTCAGCAAAGTGTTTGGTGTCATCATGACTTTGGTCGGCGCATTCATAGGCGGTGTTTTGTCCATGCGTTTGGGCGTGATGCGTATTTTGATGTTGGGCGCTGTGCTGAGTGCCGCGACCAATTTGCTATTTGCTTGGCTTGCTGGAGTCGGTCATGATTTGACGGCCTTGATTTGGGTGGTTTCTGCCGACAACTTAGCAAGCGGCATCGCGTCTGCAGCATTCATTGCGTATCTATCAGGACTGACGAATGTGAATTATTCAGCTACGCAATACGCCTTATTTAGTTCGATGATGTTGCTTGCACCCAAATGGTTGGCAGGCTTCTCTGGCGTATATGTAGACGCCCATGGTTACGCCGCATTTTTTAATAGCACCGCATTGCTTGGCGTGCCTGTTTTATTGCTGGTGTGGCTCGCAGCGCGTCAAAGCAAAGCGTAAACGCGCTCGGCTTGCACGTCTTCTAAGCACCGCGTATGGCCAAGCGGGCAAGTGCGTTCATAACAAGGCGCACAGGCTAGTGGGGGTTGGTATTTAGGGTCCACGCGCAACCACACCACGCGCGCTTTGTCATTCAAAGGCGGCGTGTGGTCTGGGCTCGATGATCCAAACACTGCGACTTGTGGAACACCCATGGCTGCAGCAACGTGCATGAGCCCTGAGTCGTTACTGACCACACGAAACGCTCCGCTGATCAAGGCAAAGGCTTGCATCAAATCCGTTTCACCTGCCAAGTTGTGGCAGTGGCCACTTTGTTTGGCATTGGCTTTTTCTGCGATGTCTGCACAAAACGCGCGGTCTTGTGGGCCGCCTAACAAGATGATCGGGCTGTCGACCATACCTGCTAATTCAGCGAAATGTCTGGCAGGCCAACGCTTAGCCGGTCCGTATTCAGCGCCTGGCGCAAACACCACATAACTATTGCGCGCCAAGGTCGGCAAGTCGGGGCGCTTAGCCAATCGCTCTAGTGCTTCGTCAATAGCTTGCGGTGGCACTTGCAGCACGGGTCGTAAATCGCCCGTGAGTTTCATAGGCTGGTTGTTTTGAGCCACCAAACTTAATGCCGCATACCACTCCACCATAGGAGGGCGCGCTTCAGAGGAGGGGTTGTCGAGCCGATCGGTCAACACACCATATCGTGCTTCGCCGGTATAGCCAATACGCTGAGGGATGTTCGCCATCCAAGGTATCAGCGCGCTCTTGAAGGAGTTGGGGCAAACATAGGCTTTCTCAAAGCGACCACGTAAAGAGCGTGCAAGTTTCCAACGCTCGAACAACTGCAATCCGCCATGCTGAAAAGGCAACTCCAAGACTTCGAACACACTGGGCATAGCGCGATAGACCGGCGCGATAGACGACATCGCTGCAACGGTTAAGCGTTCACCACGCGCTGCGAGGCGACGCATAAGGGGTTCGGTCATCACCGCATCCCCAATCCACTGGGGGGCAATGACTAAGGCTTGTTTAGTGGTGGTTGCCAACGTGTTCGCCGGCTGCGAGTCTGAAAGTGGTGCCGCAATACGGGCACTTGGCTTCGCCAGATTTGGCGACGTCTAAATAGACTTTGGGATGGCTATTCCACAAAGCCATGTCGGCTTTGGCGCT
>Ga0209400_1004304_pt1 | contig 10091 bp, 3 predicted proteins | sample M_130807_EF_Meta_FD_187313 | JGI IMG/M metagenome (GOLD analysis project Ga0209400, IMG submission 187313) | Freshwater microbial communities from Lake Montjoie, Canada to study carbon cycling - M_130807_EF_MetaG (SPAdes) (version 2) | ecosystem: Environmental > Aquatic > Freshwater > Lake...
TTCAATTGGTTCACGAGTTTTAGCAAACGAAAGTCGTTGTGCTGAACGAATGTTTTTGGTGGTTTTCTTGGCGGCCAAGATGATCCCTTCAAAGGCGGTTTGCTTACAGTAGGTGCGGTCTATGGGATTAGTCCTCAACAAAAGGTCGCCAAAATATGCGGACACAGCGTAGCCAAAATATGCTTACGAGTTGTTGGGGAGCAAACCTCTATCTTATAGGTGAAATGTGCATTAACGCAAGAAATACTTCAATTTGGTCCTTAACAGATTAGGCCCCCATTTCTGGGGGCCTAACTGGTGTGTATTTAGGTGATTACTGTTTTGGCACTAAGTAAGCACCGTCTTCAGGGTCAACAACTGTGTTTGTCGGCAGGTATCCGCTGTAAGTGGCAACGACGCGAACGGTGATGGTAGCACCCTTGTCCTTAGCCTTTATTACATATACCTGGCTCTTAGCGTCAAGAACTGCACGTCCGTTACGGTACCAAACATACTTGATTTGAGTTGGAGCGATGTCTGCTGAGTAGCCTCCGATTGCGGTCAAGCTAGTCAAACTAGCGTCGGCCTCGATAGTCGGTGGGTCAATTTCTTCCAAAACTCCAGCCTTAATGGTCGGAGTGCTTACCTTGGCCGAAATTGTTGTGTAACCATCCATGCTGTAAGTAACCACAGCAGTTAGCTTCTTCTTGAAATCAGCAGGAGTGATCGCGTACTCAGCATCGGTTGCGCCTGGCACTAGTCTGCCGTCACGGTACCAGAGGATGCTTGCTTCAGCATCGTCAACCGAGGTCTTGCCTGGCTCCAAGGTCAAAGTTGCACCAGTCACATAGCCTGGGTCTGCGCTCAGAGCAGGCTTGTTTACCAACTTTAGCGTTCCCAGAATGACGGTAGCCTTTGAGCTAATCATTTGAACAGATTCGTAACCGTCAAGCGAACCCGTGACAGCCAACATAACAGTGTCGCCAGGTGCAACTACGTCACCGGCTAGCAAGAACTCTTCGCCAGTAGCAACTGCTTCAGATTCAGCGTCCTCGTAGTTGACGAACCACTTGTAGCTAAGTTCAACATCTTCTTGCCAGACCTTTGAGATTGCCTTCAAGGTGTTGCCAACCGCAGCCTTACCAAGGATTGCTGGAACTGGTGTCTTCTTGATTATGCCAAGCCCGACTTCGATCTTCTTACCCAATAGGAACTCTTTATCGGTTGAAACAACCGGACGAATTTCCTGTTCTCTATCTTCTGGAGTAAGCAGCAGACGACTTGTGTTCTGGCCACTTACATAAGCTCCATCGGCTAGCCAACGGTAGCTGACTTTTCCACCTAATTTGATTTTGCCAGCTAGAGCCTGCGGCCCAACTTTGGCGTAAGTGCCAACACGCAAAGTATCATCGTAAGGATTTGAGCCGTTGAAGACTTCGAGATCAGTTGATGCAACTAGGTTTAGCTCAAACGGGTCTGATTTGCTGCCATCTTGAGCAACAATGACGATACTTGCTGTGACATAACCTGAAGCCGTGATTACGCTGCCGTTCACAGTTGCGGTTCCACCGACGGTTCCTGGTGTCGGAACAACAGTGATCTCAGTTTTAGCGAATTCGTTCTCTGTGTCTGCTAAAACTTCGATTTCACCTGCGTCAACTTCAACTGGCTCATCTGACTTGTCCCAAATTACGCCGTTCACTGTTATGTCTGTCACTTCGTAGTTATCTGATTTCGCTACAACTACGGAGACCTGCTTCAAGCTCTTCTGGCCATCCGGAGCTGTAACTGAAATGTTGACATAGCCCAAGAAGCAGTCCAAACCTTGAAGTAGGCAGCTGAGGTCAAGGTTGTCATAGAACACTTCGATGTCGTAAGTTGCGTCAGGGTCAACTGTCTCAGCTTCGATATCTAACGAGGTGGTGCCGTGAGGAAGTCTGAGATAGGCGATGCCAGATTCTCCGAAAGTAACGTCTTCTTCATTGATCACTACACTTGCAAGGTCTGTGCTGTGTCCAGCGACTTCTAAGAAGATCCTAGTTGTCGTGACAAGTTCGCTTGTAGTGACGGTTACGTAAAGTTCGTTAGTGCCGACTTCCAGGTCCTTATTTCCTTCAATGTCAACTTTTGAGTCAGATACTTCAGGGATAACTTCGACAGTAACTTGAGTGGTTCTCGCTGGAAGGTTTACAACGCTTCCTTCAGTTACGAACTGAGGGGTAGTGTTGCCCTCCCAAGTTACTGAGATTACATCGTTGCTTGGAGCAGCTGATGCTGCAGAAAAATTGATTGGAACAACAACTAGAACAGTTGCTGCGATTACCGCAATCAAACTGTTCAGACGGATTTTTAGAGAACTCAAGGCTCTCTCCTCTCGAAAGTGATTTACAGAAAAATTCATACGTGATTAGATTTGTCAACTATGGCAACTACCCGGCAAATACAAATCAAACATGAAGTTAAGCAATGCAGAATAGTTGATGCGCCATGAGTTACATCGGGATTCAAAAAGAATCAGGCCCCCAAGTTCTGAGGGCCTGATTCTTTTTTGAGCTAACTAGTTCTTTGGAACCAAGTAGGCACTGTCTTCTTCAGATAGTACTGAAGTTGACTTGTAGCCTAGGTAGTTACCAATGACTCTAACGCTGATCTTTGTTCCCTTGTCCTTGAGCTTCAAGGTGTAGGTTGCTGACTTCGCGTCTGTAACTGCACGACCGTTTCTGTACCAAATGTACTGAACTGAGGTTGCTGTTACGTCGGTTGAGAATCCAGCCTTGGCAGTTAGAACGCCGCCAGCTGCTTCAATGGTCGGTGCATCGACGTCTTCAAGAGTTCCTACCTTGATAGTTGGAGTTTTGATTGTCATTGATGCTGAGGTGTAACCATCCAGTGCGTAGGTAACCTTAACCGCAAGCTTCTTGTTGAAGTCTGCTCCGGTCAGAGTGTATTCAGCATCTGTTGCGTCCGCAATTACCGCACCGTTGCGAGTCCACTCGAATGTAGCTTCTGCGTCAGCAACGTTCGATGCACCAGGAGCAGCGGTGATGGTTCCACCGGTTACGTAACCTGGGTCAGCAGAAATGGTTGGCTTGGTTGTGATTTTGATGGAACCGATAGTCACAGTCATTGGTGCGCTTAGCTTTTCAACTGAAGCGTAACCATCCAGAGAACCAGTTACTCCAAGTGTGATTGTGTCTCCCACGCTCACATCGTCAGCCTTGATCAAGAACTCTTCAGTCGTTGCGACCGCTTCTGACTCTGCATCTTCGTAGTTGATGTACCACTTGTAGCTAAGTTCAACATCTTCAGACCAAACCTTTGAAACTGCCTTAAGGTTTAGGCCAATTGCTGACTTACCTAGGACGCTTGGAGTCGGAGCTTTCTTGATGATACCTAGCGCGACAACAAAAGTCTTACCAACGATTGTCTTTAGAGTTGAACCAGTTCCAGAAACTACAACAGGGCGAACCTCGGCCTCTAGGTGGTCAGCAACAAGTAGCAAGCGTGTTGTAGTCGCGTTTGGAACAGCAACTCCGTCCACAGTCCACTTGTATGACAACTTAGATCCAGCAGCGAAGTTAGCCTGAGCTAACGAAGCATCAGCCTTGGCGTATGTGCCAACACGAATTTCGTCATCGCTTGGGTTAGAACCGTTGGTCACGCCTAGGTCAGTAGAAGCTAGCACGTTGATTACAACTGGCTCAGATTTGGTCACGCCATCCTGAGCTGTAACAACAACTGTTAGAGTCACATAACCTGACGCAGTGATTACACCATTGGTGATTGAAACGTTTCCACCAATTGTGTTAGCTGTAGCAACGCCTGTGATGGCTACTGTTGCGTGGTTCTCCTGGGTGTCAACTTGGACATCAACAACACCGGAGTTCACTTCAACTAGGTCCTCATCCTTGAACTCAACACCGTTGATTGAGATTGCATCAAAATCAGCATTAGTTGAAGCAGGAACGATAAGGGTAACTGTGTATTCAACGGTCTGGCCATCTGAAGTTGTTAGGAACACTCTCAACAAGTTACTGCCCAACACTAGGTGATTGTCACCAGTGATTACGTAGGTAGCGTCTTCGTCAACTGTCTCAACTACAACCTCAACTGAAGTGGTTCCAGCCTCTAGCGTCATCGATCCAGTGATTCCATCTAGTACAACATCATCTTCATTTACTGTGAAGGTTGACAGCGCTGTAGATGCTGGCAGAACAGTTACTGAGAATACAGTTGTGACAACTCTTAGGTCTGGAGAGGTGATAACCACGTAAACCTGGTTTACGCCAACCTCAAGATCCTTGTTGCCTTCAACTTCAACAGTTGAGCCCGCAACTGGAGCTGTAACCTCAAGAGTTACCTCTTTAGTGTTTGCAGGAACTGTTACGGATGAACCATTTACAACAGCAACTGGGTTTTCACTGCCCTCGAAGTCAACTTCGATACCTGCTTTGAGGATTGTGAACACGTAGTCAGCTGTTGTTGCCTTGTCATCGCCTAGAACAGTTACTGTAATCTCGTTGCTGCCGGCTTCCAGAGAAAGCGCTCCAGTAACTGCATCGTATGTTCCACCATCTAGGGTAAAGGTTGCACGTGAGTCAGTAGGGGCAAGTTCTAGAGTGTTTGACAAGGAATACGTCTCAACTGTGCTGTCTGCAGTAATAGTCACGCCATTGAACTTGAAAGTCTTCAAAGTTACATCTGGGTCGTTGACGTGCAGGACAGCTGTGTACTGAATCACTGTCTTGTTGTCCGGAGCTGTAACAGTGATGATTAGATCGTTGTCACCCTGCATAAGTTCAGTTCCACCTTCAACTAGGTAAGAGGCATCTAGATCGCTTAGAAAAACAGCCACATTAACTGCAGTTGTTTGGTACGGAAGCTCAACAGTGTCTCCGTCGCTGATGCTCACGCCATTGACTTTCAAATCATCAATAGATGCGTCGTCATTTTCTGCGACAACAAGAGTTAGGTCGTATCTACCAACAGTTACGCCATCTTCAGCGGTTACATAGATCTCAACCCTGTTTTCGCCGACGATTAGGTTATCTGCTCCAACAATTTCAAAAGTTGCTCCCTCATCAGCTGTTAGAACCTGAAGGTCTACATCAGTGGTTAGAGCATCGAGCAGAACAGTGTCGCCGTCATCAACTTGAAGGCCATCAACGGTCAGTGTCGCGGAAGTGTCGGTGTTCTTTAGAACAGTTAGACCAATCTGTGACTCGTCAACGGTAAGGCCGTCGGCAGCTGTAACAACGATGTCAATAAGGTTTTCGCCAGTTTCCAATCCGGTTACTGTGCCGGAGGCAACCGCACCGTTCTTTGTCAGTGAAATTCCATTCACTTTAACTGATGCAGCAGCGTCTGCCAAGGTAACAACAACTGGCACAGAAGTGATACCCCAGTCAACTTCAGTACCTTCACCGTTTACTAGCTCTTCGTCATTTACGACAATGATTGCGTCAGTGTTGTCTCCTTTAGGCACCACTAAAGTAAGCGCAGTTGTTGTGCTAGAAGGTTGCCCGTCGGTTACTGTAACCGAAAGAGTGTTGTTTCCTTCAACCACTGCGGTTCCGTCTGTAGTTCCATTTAGAGTCACAACAGCTGTTGCAGTTGCATCACTTGGAGTGGCGACAACAGTCACTGATGTTGTGTATGGGTCTAGTTCATAAGTGGTTAGGCCCGATACGTCTTGACCATTGACAGTCAAAACTGATAGGTCAGTAGCTGCAGTTGCAGCTGAAGATCCAAAACCTGCAAGACCTGCAGAAGTCGGGATGAGTAGAGCTAAAATTGTGAGCATTGATATGCGTTTGGATTTATACACTTTTGTCTTCCTCTTTTTTGATGGCGAATTTTTTCGCTCAACCCTAAGATTAGGGCGAAGACATTTTGAGGTCAGCAGTATTTACCAAATGTAAACCTAATCACTGCTAAAAATTACTCTAGATTAACTGAGACAAAATTCGAACTGAAGAAGTTGTTTACCTTTTGGCAACATACTTTCTTAATTTATTTAAATAGAGAGGCCGGCCCTCCCAGGGGCCGGCCTCAAACTATCAGTTCAATTACTGAGCTGGAGTAATGTCAACTCCATCTGAAGTAATCTTCGTGGTCTTGTAACCAGGGATCTTGGCGATCACTGTTACTGTCACCGAGGTGTTTACATCTCTTACGTTTACAACGTAGGCAGAATCCACAGAACCCTGGATTATTCTGCCATTACGCTTCCATACGTAAGTGAACTCAGCACCGGTTGGGTACTCGCCTGGCTCTACAGTCAGAACTTCTCCAACTAGAGGGTCTCCAGATACAACAGGGGTTGGGACTTCCTCTAGTGTGGCCTGCTTGATCAAGCGAGGCTTGATTGTAAAGGTTAGGTTCTTGTAACCAATAGCGGACACCTTGATGTTCATTCCAATCTTGGACTGGTAGTCATCAAGAGTTAGCTCGTAGATGTTGTCATCGGCTGGGCCTGAGTAGAACACGATTCCATCACGAATCCAATCGATTGTGATTTCTGCGTCTTCCTGCCATGAACCGACGTTGACCTCAAGGATTCCTCCGGTCACAAAGTCACCTGATACAGCTGGCTTCTCTGAGTACTTTAGGTTTCCTAGCAAGACAGTAAGTTCCTTGCTGGACTTCTCCAAGGACTCGTAGCCCTCTAGAGTTCCTGTGATTCCAACAGTTATCTTGGTCTCGCCGTCATAGCCCACTAGCTCGTAGGTGTCAGTGTCTGCACCTTCGATAGCAGCTCCGTCACGGTACCACTGGTAGGCAATCTCAGTGCCGTCGATCCAGTCTCTGGTTACCGCAGTCAGAGTGTTGCCAACAACTGGCTTACCCTTGATGCTTGGAACCGGAGCCTTGGTGAACAAGCCTAGGGCTACCTCAATCGGAGTTCCCAGGACAGTCACTGGTTCTCCAACCTTCTTGGTTAGAACAACAACTGGACGAACGTCCTTGCCGTAATCTTCAACAGTTAGTAGGTACTTGGCTGAAGTTGCGCCATCGATTTCTTCACCGTCACGCAACCAGCTGTAAGTCAACTTAGCTGAAGCGTCGAACTGAGTGCGAGGAATCTTGACAGATGTTCCAACTCTAAGTTGTCCATCTCCACCAGCTGCGTTAGGAACTACAGAGATGAAGCTTGAAGCCCAGATTTGAATAGTTGTTGTTTCAACTGTTGCACCATCCTCTGCAGTTACTTCGACAGTTAATTCGCCGATACCAGATGCAGTAATGGCAGTGATGACTCCGTCAACCTCAGTAAGTCTGACTCCGCCAGTTGCTTCAACAACTGCGACAGTAGCGAACTCGCTGTTAGTGGCTACTTGAAGGTCAATTGCGCCAGCAGGAACTTCGACTCTTGCTCCATCTGTCCAATTTTGGCCATTCACGGTGATGCCTGCAATTGATGCGTCAGACGAAGGCAACACGTTCAAAACAACAGTAGTTGTTGAATTTGCTACACCATCTGCTGCAATAACAGTAATGATCAAAATGTTTTCACCAAGTACTAGACCAGTGCCACCTTCGATTTCGTAAGTTGCTTCTGGGTCAGTCGGCTCAACAACAACTTCAACTTCGTAAGTTAGAGCTGGAAGATCCAAGGTGTCACCATCTGAAACAGTAGCGCTCTGCGGACCATCCAGATCAGACCAATTCACTGAAATTTGTGAAACTGAAGCGTCGTTGCTAGGAGCAACAACTACTGTGATCGAGTAGTCCTGAGTGGTTGTCTCATCAGCAGCAGTAACAGTAATTGTCACTGTGTTTTCGCCAACTACTAGACCTTCATTTCCATCAATAACAAAAGTTGCGTCTGGATCTACAGTCACTACCTCTACCTCTACGGCTTCAGTGAATGCTGGAACGTCAAAGCTTCCACCGTCATCAACAGCCTCGCCGTTGACGGTAATGCTTTCAACATTGGTGTCAGTGTTTAACTCAACGGTGATAGTTACAAAGTACTCCTGAGTGGTTTCACCGTCAGCCGCAGTAACAATCACGATAAGGTCGTTGTCACCAGGCACAAGCTCGCTGCCGCCGATAATCTCGACTGTCGCTTCCGGGTCGTTAGGATCAGCAACAACATCAACTTCGGTTGTTAGAGGCGAAACTGAAACAACGTCTGCGTCTGTAACGTCATATCCGGCGACATTGAAGATGTAAAGCGATGCATCGGTGTTCGCTGGAACGATTACAGTGATGAAAAACTCTTGAGTGGTTTCACCATCGGCTGCAGTTACTACAATAAGCAAGTTGTTTTCACCAACAAGAAGCTCTGAGTCACCTGTTATTTCATAGGTTGCTTCTGGGTCATTTGTCTCAATGACAACTTCAACTTCAGTTGTAAGCGGTTCAACAGTTACAGAGTCGCCATCGGCTACGTCATTGCCCGCAACGTTTAGAACTGCAAGAGATGCGTCATTGTTCAATGCAACAATCACTGTAATCAGGTAGTCCTGTGTTGTTAGCTCATCAGCAGCGGTCACAGTAACAGTTACTGTGTTTTCACCAACTACAAGCCCTTCGCTTCCATCAACGATGAAAGTAGAATTTTCATGCGCGGTTACTACCTCAACATCTACTGCTTCGGTAAATGCCGGAACTTCAATAACTGAACCATCATCGACGTCCTCGCCGTTGATAGTGATGCTCTCAACAGAGGTGTCAGTGCTTAGCTCAACAGTAATAGTTACGTAATATTGCTGCGTGGTTTCTCCATCAGCGGCTGTTACTAGAACAATAAGTTCATTGTCACCAGGAACAAGATCGGTTCCACCTGTGATTTCATAAGAAGCTTCTGGGTCGTTAACCTCGACAGCAATCTCAACCTCAGTTGTGCCAGCAGGTACTACAACAAAGTCTGCATCCTGAACTGAGTTGCCATCAACAGTCAAACTCAATAGTGATGCATCAGTGTTCACCAACACGTTTACAGTGAACTGGTATTCCTGAACTGTTACACCATCAGCGGCAATCACTGAAACGTTGACTAGGTTTCCACCTACAAGAAGGTCTGTGTCACCAGAGATTTCAACGGTTGCGTCTGAGTCAACTGTGTCGACTGCAACTGAGACATCTGTGGTCAAAGCCTCAACGACAATTTCGTCACCGTCTACAACAGGGGTGCCATTGATTGTGATGAAGTTAACTGAAGTGTCTGTGTTCTTAGCAACTTCAACGTTGAAAATGTAGTCCTCGGTTGTTACTCCATCTGCTGCAGTGACTGTCACTGTGACAGTGTTGTCGCCAGTTTCTAGTCCAAGTTCTCCAGTTACGAAGTATGTAGCGTTTGCATCTTCAAGTTGAACATCAATTGTGACTTCTTTAGTTCCCCAGTCAACTAGGTAGTTATCTCCAGAAGAAATGTCTTCGCCATTAACAGATACGGTAGCGGTTGTGTTTTCACTTACTGCAACATTTAGGTTGACTGTGTAAACACCAACAACATTGTTTGAATCAGTAACAGTAATCTTTGCTTCGTTACCGCCAACTGCAAGATCAGTCGCACCTTCAACAACAACAGTTGCGTTGCCGTCTACAGCAGTAGCCACAATGTCAGCGCTCTTGGTGTTTGCTGGAAGTTCAACAGTTGCACGATCTGCAACTGCGTTTCCGTTGACAGTTAATGCAGAAAGCATTGGAGTCACACGAAGTGTCACTGTCGTAATGTTGCGATCACCTAAGTCCGGCCAGTAGCCGCGCACGTAGAGAGTGTGATCACCGAAGCTCAAGTCGCTCACTGTTTCATTGATTGTGTCTACAGTGCCACCATCAGTCTCGACAGTCGTCAAAGCTTTTCCATCAACAAAACCTTCCAAGATCACACAACAGTTGCCTGGGGAGTTAATGAAAATATCAGCTGACTTAGAGCTCGCTGGGATTTCGACAACAGAGCCGTCAGTGACGCTAATCCCATTAACTGTGAAGTCACTAAATATGCCTTCGTTGGGAGCTGCACTAGCTGGACTTGCAGCTAGACCGGATAGAGATGTGATTACCACAGCAAAAATTGTTAGTAGTGAAATGCGCTTAGATTTGAACACTTGAATCATCCTTTATTAAATGGCGAAGAATCTACTTAACTTATAGATTAGGGC
>Ga0209400_1004307_pt1 | contig 10089 bp, 5 predicted proteins | sample M_130807_EF_Meta_FD_187313 | JGI IMG/M metagenome (GOLD analysis project Ga0209400, IMG submission 187313) | Freshwater microbial communities from Lake Montjoie, Canada to study carbon cycling - M_130807_EF_MetaG (SPAdes) (version 2) | ecosystem: Environmental > Aquatic > Freshwater > Lake...
CCGCGATTTGCTCCGTTCATCATGCACCTGCGCGCACGCGCACTCTCCGCTGCAACGGAACGTTCGTATCGTACGGCGGTAGAGCGGCTCATCGCCTGGTACGACGCCGAGGGGATCGATTGGCGCACGCCAAGCCGGGCGGACCTGCGTCGCTACATCGCGCTCCTCAGTGAAGATGGCGAGCGCTCGACCGTGCAGCAGCGGCTCGCAGCCCTGGGCACCTTTTACCGCTTCTGGGTGCGGCAGGGGAGTGTGGCAAAGGATCCGCTCCATGCGCTCGCCCGACCGAAGCGTGAGAAGCGCCTCCCCGATGTCTTGTCACAAGCGCAGGTTGAGCAGCTCATCGCACAGGCCGCGATCGGCACCTCAGCCCCGCTTGCGATTCGCGACACGGCGCTGATTGAACTCCTCTATGGAGCCGGCCTGCGCATTGCGGAAGTTGTGGCGATTAGCATCGCCGACCTGCAGCTTGGCCGCGGCGAGGTGAAGGTGACAGGGAAGGGCGACAAGCAGCGTGTGGCGCTCTTTGGAGCGCCATGCCGTCGTGCGCTCGAGTCGTATCTGTCGGATGGTCGACCAGCGCTCGCTGCACTCGCCGCTACTCCAGGCTCGGCGCTCTTCTTGAACCGCAGCGGCGGAGCACTCGGAGAGCGTGGTGCCCGTGCACGACTTGATGACATCGCACGTGCCGCCGGCCTCCCAGAGGCGTTTCATCCCCATACGCTGCGTCACTCCTTTGCCACACACCTCCTTGATGGCGGCGCGGATCTTCGTGTCGTACAGGAGCTGCTCGGGCACGAGAGCCTCGGAACGACGCAGGTGTACACCCATGTTTCAACGACGCGGCTACGCGGGCTCTATACGTCAGCGCACCCCCGCGCACGACGTGCAGGGGCTAAGCCATGACGTGGCGTCGACGTAAGCCCGTCGCTCGTTCGAGCATTGCGCAAAGCAGCACTGTTCTGGCCGCTGGCGCACTCGCATCGCGGATCGCCGGATGGGCGCGCATTACCGTCCTCGTTGCCGTCTATGGCGCGACCGGAACGCTCGACCCGTTCCTTGCCGCATTCCGTATCCCCGATATCGTCTTCGCGCTCGTTGCCGCAGGCTCAATCGCCACTGTTCTCGTGCCGCAGTTAAGTGCGCTGCTTGAGCGCGGCGAACGCCGCAGAGCGCAACGGCTCGTGGGCTCAGTGTTCGTCACGATGCTCCTACTCCTCGGTCTCTTCTCGCTGATCGTTGTCGTTGGTGCAGGCGCACTCAGCGGCCTCTTGGTGAGCGGACTACCAAGCGCCCAGCAGCGCGAAGCGGCAGATCTGAGCATCATCCTGTTGGTCGCAACGATTGCGCTCGCGCTCTCGGCCGTCTGTACCAGCGCCGCTGCATCGCGATCAAAGTTCGGCGTTACTGCGGTAACCGGCCTGGTGTACAGCGCTGGCACAATTGCTGGCGCCCTGATTGGTGGTCGTGCCGCTGGTGGGTATGGCCCGGCAATTGGTACCGCAGCTGGTGCGATTGCCGTGCTGGTCATCGCTGGCACCGTGCTGATTCGAAGCAGTTTGCGTCCCGCACGACCAAACTTCCGTGACCCGCTCCTCCGTGATGCTCTTCGCTCGCTCTTGCCGCGCGTCGGCTCTGTCGTCATTGTGCAGCTGCTCCTGGCCTATCTCATCTCACTCGCCGGAACGACTGGGCCTGGTGCGATCACGATCTGGTCCTATGCGTTCACCCTCCTGCAGGTGCCACTCGCCCTGGTCACCTCGTCAATTGGGATTGCGATCCTGCCGAAGGTGGCGGCGCAGGCGACACGCGGAAATCTTGTGGCCGTGCGCACGTTGGCAACCTCAAGCATTGGTGCCGTCATTTGGATGATGGCGCCTATTGCAGCGCTTGGCGCACTCTTCTCGTTTGATGCGGTGCGCCTTGTAGTTGGTGGGAGTATTGATGACGCCTCAGCGGCTGCGACGGCAGAGCTGCTGCGTCTCCTTCTCCTTGGCCTTGTCGCGCACGGGGTGATCTCGGTCGCGGTGCGCCTCTTCTACGGCCTGCGTGATACCGCGCGCCCCACCATCGCTGAGATTGGCGGAAGTCTCGTGATCTTCGCCCTCGCAACCTTGTGGGTGCCACTCTCTGGTGTTGCTGGCATTGCCGCGTCACTTCCGCTCGGCACCTGGATTGAAGCGCTCGTTTTGCTTGCCCTACTCGTTGCGCACAAGCAGATCCTTAACGCGGCTACGGTTGTCGGCATCACCCTCTTCGCCGTCCTTGCGGCGCTACTCTCGGCGGGGCTCGCCACCGTGGTCACGTTGCCGCTTCTTGAAGGGGCACGCCTTTCGGGGGTGGTGCCAGGCGCGGCAGTTGCGGCCCTCGGCACGGCCGTTGGGCTCGCCGCCTATGTCGCCCTCACGATTCTGGGGCGCCGACGAGAGGCGCTCCCGTTGCTCCGTCGCATCGCCCCACTCGTGCCAAAACGGATGCGTGCGATCTTGCTGCGCGCTGAGGTGGCGGCATGACAATCCGCCGCATTGATCTCGGCTCCCTTGAAGCGCAACGCGCGTGGGATGCGCGCGCCGTTGATGCGCCTGGCGGTGACGTACACCAGGGGAGTGCCTGGCTCACCTATCGAGCAAGCCTTGGACGCGAAGCGATCGCTCTAGAGATTGATGAAGCCCCACTCGGCATCCTCCTGAATCGCGCACCGCTCTTCGGCCTCCCGAAGGGACATGCGCCGCGTGGGCCAATTACGCCGTGGGGTGCCACGCTCGCTCAGGCGGTTGCTGCGGCAGAGCGCATTCAGCACGCCGCCACCTGGCTCGGAGCGGAGTACGGCCTCGTCTCACTGGACGCAGACCCGTGGCTCCCGGCTGGCGAGGCGACTGAAGCCGCGTTCCGTAACGCCGGCCTTGAAAAGAGCGACGAGATCTTTCCGAGCCAACACACGATGGTGCTACGCGCCAGCGCAATCGGAACATCGGAGGCGGACCTTTTTGAGGGGATCAACAAGAGCACGCGCCAGCGCATCGCGCTCGCAGAGCGTGCTGGCTTCGCCCCCGAGCGAATCACGCACCTCACTCCTGCTCCTGAGCGCACAGCGCTGTGGGCCCAAGTGCAGCTCCTGCTTGAAGCCACTGCACAGCGAAAATCGTTCGCACTCGGCTCATCTGCGGCCATGATCCGCTGGTGGGATCAGCTCGTTGCCACGGAGCGCGCTGAGATCCTTGCTGTCCGCAGTGTGGCCGGAGCGCTTATCGCGTTCATTGTGATCTTGCGACATGGTGAGCGCATCACGACCGACGCATCGGGCGACGATCCGATCGCGCGGAAGGAGACCCCAGGGGCTCTCGCGCTGTTGCGGTGGACGGCGATCAAGATTGCTGCGGGGGAGCGCCGCATCACCGATCTTGGCGGCGTGGATGTCGCAGGACATCGTGAGATCCCCGTTGAAGGCGAGGCGATGCATGGCCTCTACGCCCACAAGGCGTCGTTTGGGGCGACGTGGACGCCGATGGCGGGCGCACACCGCATCGTGCTCCGTCCGCGCGCACTACGTCTGCGATCACTGCTCGGCCGAGTGAGAGGGGGTCGCTGATGAGCCAGCGTTCACTGCGCGACCTGATTACACGGCTGCAAGAGCTGCATCTAGTAGTGGATCCTGTATCGACGGATGTCTCCATTACCAGTGCTCCTACCCATGACTCACGCCTCGTCACAACTGGGGGCATCTTTGTCGCGATCCCCGGGCGCACCGCAGATGGCGCAACATTTATCACGAGCGCAGTTGAGCTCGGCGCCGCCGCCGTGCTGAGTGAGCAGCAGGTTGCCTCGAGCGTCCCGATCATCGTCGTTCGCAATGCACGTGCCGCCCTCGCCGCTGCGGCGGCATGGTGGGAGGGTGATCCAGCCGAAGAGCTTGTTGCGATTGGTGTGACCGGAACCGACGGCAAGACCACCACGTCAACGTTCCTCTCAACTGCACTCACCGCAGCTGGGCTGCGAACGGGCCTGATTTCAACGGCGATCAGTCGCATCGGCGGCACCCAGCAAGCGGCCGCGGCGCATCAGACCACGCCAGAGGCTCCTGCCTTGCAGCGCGCACTGCGCGAGATGGTGGAGGCTGGTGACGAGGCGGCCGTCGTCGAGAGCACCAGTCACGGGTTGCAACTGGAGCGCGTCGGCGCGATCGGATTTGCCGCGGCAATCTATACGACCTTCTCGCCCGACCATCTCGACTTCCATGCGAGCCTCGATGCGTATCGCGCCGCCAAGGCGAAGCTCGTGGCGAGAACAGTGGGCAGCGCAGCGAGTCGCGCGCGCCAACTGCCGCGGGTGGTCGTGGTGCATGCGAGCGACCCTGCGGTGCAGCCATTCGCGGAAGCGGCGGAGTCGGCCGGGTTGCAGGTCGCTCGATTCGACGCCTACTCTGATCACGAGGTGCTGATCAACGGTGTGAAGACGGAGTTGCGCCTCACGATGCCTGGTCGCATCAATGCGGCGAACGCGGCCGCAGCGCTCACCCTCGTCGCCGCATGGGGCCTGCCACTCCCCGCAGCGATCGCCGCAGTTGAGGCCGAGGTCGGCCCTCCTGGCCGCAGTCAGCTGATCGATGGCACCCAGCCGTTCCGCGTGATTGTCGACTTTGCCCACACTGGACCGTCACTGACCGCCTCAGTTGCTGTTGCGCGTGGCATGTGTGACCCCGGCGGGCGCCTCCTGCTCGTTACTGGAGCTGCAGGTGAACGCGACCCTGGTCGACGCACTGCGGTTGGACGAGCGGCAACCGGTGCCGATGCGGTGTGGATTGCGGATGAAGACCCGCGGGGCGAGGATCCGAACGTTATTGGGGAGGCGATCCGAGCCGCACTCCTCGCCGCCTCCCCGCAGCTGGGGAGCAGCGTTGAGATCCTTCATGACCGAGCGGCCGCCATTCGCGCGGCGATCGGCGCCGCCCAGCCGGGCGATGTGGTGCTTTTGGCAGGGAAGGGGCATGAGCGAACGATTGAACGTCGCGGCGTTGAGGAGGCTTGGGATGAGGCGGCGGCGGCGCGCAGCGTGCTCACGTCGCTCGGCTATTCTCCAAAACTATGAGCATTGAGCCACAGCCAGTAGAGAAGACGCCCCGGGCCAAGCGCCCTGCGGCGGATCCAATCGCCAAAGTCCGCGCACTCGCGCGACCGGTTGAGTTACTCCGCGAGGCGCTGCGCGACAAGGTGGCGGCGGGGATCGGCACGGCTGAGGCGGCGCGACTTGTTGATGATGCCTTCCTCTTCGCCGTTGAGGCGCACGGCACACAGGTGCGTGCCTCGGGTGAGCCGTATGTAACGCACCCCGCTGAGGCGGCGCTGATTCTTGCCGACCTCGGCCTTGATGCCGCAACCCTTGTGGCTGCACTGCTTCATGACGTCCCAGAGGACACATCGGTTACCACCGCCGAGATCGCAGAGCGCTTTGGCGATGAGGTTGGCACCCTTGTTGATGGCGTTACCAAGCTGAGCAAGTTCTCCGCAATGAGTGCAGAAGAGCAGCACGCCGAGAACATTCGCAAGATGTTCCTGGCCATGTCGCAAGACATTCGCGTGGTGCTGATCAAGCTCGGTGATCGGCTGCACAACATGCGCACCCTCGCCGCACTCCCAGCAGAGAAGCAGCGCCGCATCGCCCGGCAGACGCTTGAGATCTACGCACCACTCGCCGAGCGCCTCGGCATTTGGCAGATGAAGTGGGAGCTCGAAGATCTCGCCTTCAAGGCGCTGGAGCCTGAGCGGTACCACGAACTGGCCAGCATGGTCGAGTTACGACGGGACATGCGCGCCGATTACGTGCAGCGCGCAATCGCCGTGCTTAAGCCTGAGCTCGAGCGAACTGGGATTGAAGCGGAGTTTTCTGGCCGAGCGAAGCACCTCTACTCCATCCACAAGAAGATGGCGCGGCGATCAAGCGACTTCTCAGAGATTTATGACGTGTACGCCATTCGCGTGATTGTCGAGAACCTTCGCGATTGCTACGCCGCCCTTGGCGCGGTCCACAGCGTGTGGCGTCCGATTCCGAATCAATTTGACGACTACATCGCCGTGCCGAAGAACAATCTCTACCAGAGCCTGCACACGGCAGTAGTCGCACTTGACGGGCGCCCACTTGAGGTGCAGATCCGCACCAGGTCGATGCATGAGGTTGCCGAGGTCGGTATTGCGGCGCACTGGCGCTATAAAGATGGAACACAGCCGGATGCCGCCTACGACGCCAAACTTGCCTGGCTACGCCAACTCCTCGAGTGGCAGCGCGACGTCACCGACGCCTCTGAGTTCCTCGAGGGCGTTCGTTTAGATGTGTTCCAAGACCAGGTTTATGTCTTTACGCCAAAGGGCGATGTGAAGGAGCTTCCCGCCGGCGCGACGCCGCTTGACTTCGCCTATCTCGTGCACACGGACATCGGCCACCGGTGCATTGGCGCGAAGGTGAACAACCGCTTGGTGCCGCTGGAGTACCGACTGAAATCGGGCGATATCATTGAGGTGGTAACGGCGCGCGGGAAGCATGGCCCAAGTCGTGACTGGTTAAATGTCGCAACAACGCGACAGGCGCGAAACAAGATTCGTCAGTGGTTCAAGCATCAGGAGCGCGATGAGAACGTTTTGCATGGCCGCGAATCCCTCGAGCGTGAACTCCGCCGCCTCGCCCGCACCACCCTCGACTCCATTGGCCGCGAGCGACTTGAGGAGGTCGCCAAGCAGATGAACCAGGGGAGTGTTGACGACCTCTACGCGGCGATCGGTTACGGTGCCGTCGGCCCACAGCAGGTGGTTTCGCGCCTCGGCGTTGCCTCGGACGACGCGAAGTCACTCTTACCTCTGAGTACGAGCGCGACGGCGATCGCCCCGGCTGAGCGAACGGGGGGGATCCGCGTGAAGGGGGTGCCCGACCTCTTGACGCGATTCGGCCGCTGCTGCCGTCCACTCCCAGGCGATCCGATTGTTGGCTTCATTACCCGTGGCAAGGGGGTCACCGTGCACCTCGCCAGCTGCGACGCCTCGACCTCCGCCCGAGAGGCGTCGCGCCTCATCGATGTGGAGTGGGAGATGACTCCGGCCACCACCGAGAGCTACCCAGTAACGATTCGCGTGGAGGGGCTCGACCGCACCGGGCTCTTCTCAGAGATCACCCAGGTGGTTGCCGAACAGAAGGTCAACATCTTGTCCGCTACTGTTCAGACGACAGGCCAAACCAATGCGGAGATGTTGATGACCCTTGCCGTCGGCTCCATTAGTGAACTCGCCAGGTTGATGGCGCGACTTGAGCGCGTCCGCGGCGTCCGCAGCGTCTCACGGGAGCAGCACCAGTGAGCGGCTTCCAGTCTCCACGCGGTCTTCGCGACCTACTTGAGCCACTCGCGTCAGCGCACGGCTGGGCCACAGATCGCGCCTGGGCCGCGGCTGATGCTGCTGGGTACGCACGCATTGAGCTACCGATCGCGGAGGAGAGCGCACTCTTCGAACGCGCCGTTGGTGGCACCTCGGACATCGTTGCGAAGGAGCTCTATCGACTAGAGCCTCGTAGTGAAGATGCGGTCACCTTGGCGCTTCGACCCGAGGCAACCGCCGGCGCCGTTCGGGCCTACATCCAGCATGGCATGCGCTCCCAGCCGCAGCCCGTGCGCCTTGCGACGGTAGCGCAGCTCTTCCGCTACGACCGTCCACAGAAGGGGCGCTATCGCCAGTTCACGCAGTTTGATATTGAAGCGATCGGCGACGGTGGACCAGGGATCGACCTGGAGGTGATTGCGATTGGTGCTGCCTATCTTCGCGAACTGGGGCTCACCGATGTGCAGGTGCACTTAAACTCTGTCGGCTGTACCGCCTGCCGCCCCGCCTACGTTGAGACGTTGCGCGCCCACTTCACGCCGGTGTCGCAGGAGCTGAGCGAGGTGGATCAGTCGCGACTCACCACGAACCCACTGCGCCTCCTCGACTCCAAAGAGCCAGCGGCGGTCAAGCGCGCAGCAACTGCACCAGCTATCACCGACCACCTCTGTGCCGATTGTGCGGCGCATCATGCGGCCGTCGTCTCTGGTCTGGCAACGATCGGCGTCACCGTTCTTGCGGCGCCTCGACTGGTACGCGGACTGGATTACTACACCCGTACCGCGTGGGAGTACCTGCTCCCTGGAGAGCAGGGTCAGCAGGGGGCACTCGGTGGCGGCGGTCGCTACGACGGGCTCGTCGAACTACTCGGAGGCACGTCAACGCCCGCAATCGGGTTCGCCATCGGCATCGACCGAGTTGTGCTCGCGCTTGAGGCGCGCGGCCTCCTGCCCGCAGCCGAGGCTGGTCAGCCATCGTTGTCGCTGGCATTGAGGCCGAATCACTGGCGAACCGCGTGGCGATCGCCGCCGAACTCCGGGCCGCGGGGGCGAGCGCACGGGCTGACGTCAGCACGCGCAAGATTGGGAAGCAACTAGAGGGTGCCGTGCGCGATGGCGCGTTGGCGGTCATCATCGTCGAGCCAGATGGGCGCCTCACCTTGCGAGATCTCGTCAAGGCGAGCCAGGCGGAACCAGCGGAGCGTGGCGGCGTGATCGCCGCAGCACTTCGGCTAGTGCAGAACGAGGGGTAGCATGACCGACGCGGCAAAGCTGACCACGGGCCTTCGGAGCGATGTCTGCGGCGCACTGCGCCCAAGCGATGTCGGTCGACGCGTGCGGCTCGCCGGTTGGATTCATCGCCGTCGAGATCACGGCAGCCTCGTCTTCATCGACCTTCGTGACCGCTACGGCATCGTGCAGGTGGTTGTTGACGCCGCCGTCGCACCCGAGGCCCACGCCGCACTGACCGACGCGCGCAGCGAGTGGGTGATCGCCGTTGAAGGCACCGTCGCAGCGCGACGCGCAGGAACCGAGAACGAGAAGCTCGCCACCGGCGGCATTGAGGTCGCGGGCGAGAGCGTCACCGTGCTCTCCCAGGCCAAGACGCCACCCTTCTACATCAATGACACCGATGCCCCCGTGGACGAGAGCCTACGACTGAAGTATCGGTACCTCGACCTGCGCCGCGAACCGCTCCGCGACCGGATTCTCCTGCGCAGCGCGATGGTGCAGGCCATTCGCGAAGTGCATCACGAGCACGGATTCGTCGAGGTGGAGACGCCGATCCTCATCAAGTCGACCCCTGAGGGCGCCCGCGACTTCATCGTGCCATCGCGACTGCAGCAGGGGAGTGTCTACGCGCTGCCGCAGTCGCCGCAGCAGATGAAGCAGCTCCTGATGGTCGCGGGCTTTGACCGCTACTTCCAGATCGCCCGCTGCTTCCGCGACGAGGATCTCCGCGGTGACCGGCAGCCGGAGTTCACCCAACTCGACATTGAGATGAGCTTTGTGGACGAGGCGAGCGTGCGTGCCTATGTCGAAGCGATGGTGATAGAGGTAACGAAGCGCATTCGACCAGATCGCCCAATTCAGCAACTGCCGCTCCCAACGTTTACCTACGACGAGGCGATGGAGCGCTACGGGTCCGACAAGCCCGACATTCGCTTCGCGATGGAGCTGATCGATCTTGGCGCAGCGCTCCCGGAGAGCACCGGGTTCAAGGTGTTTGACGAGACGCGCGCCAGCGGCGGGCGAATCCGCGCTATCCGTGTCGCAGGTCGCGGCGGGATCACTCGTTCCGACGTTGATGACCTGACCGAGCGCGCCAAGCGCTACGGCGCGAATGGTCTTGTATGGATTGCGCTGCAGCCGGATGGCGAGGTCCGCTCGCCGATCGCCAAGTTCCTTTCGCCAGATGCGACCGCCGCACTCTGGTCAGCTACCGGCGGCACAGCAACGCACGCTGATGGCGATCTACTTCTTATCGTTGCCGGCCCACGCATCCTCTCCGCTGAGGTGCTTGGTCGCCTGCGCGTAGAGGTTGCACTCGAACTGGGGCTTGCGGATCCTGACGTGCTCGCCTTCTGCTGGGTGCACCGCTTCCCGATGTATCAGTGGGAGGCCGAGTCGGGGCGATGGGATGCAACGCACAATCCGTTCTCCGCGCCCGTTCCTGAACATCTCAACCTGCTCGCCACGACGTCGGGTGATCTGGCGCAGCGCAGCGAGGCCGA
>Ga0209400_1004308_pt1 | contig 10087 bp, 12 predicted proteins | sample M_130807_EF_Meta_FD_187313 | JGI IMG/M metagenome (GOLD analysis project Ga0209400, IMG submission 187313) | Freshwater microbial communities from Lake Montjoie, Canada to study carbon cycling - M_130807_EF_MetaG (SPAdes) (version 2) | ecosystem: Environmental > Aquatic > Freshwater > Lake...
GCAAAGCTTGAGGAATTAATGGCAAGCAATGCGCAGCTACGTAAGATGATTGAGATGCGTCGCGATCTACAGGCTATCTGGAGTCGCTCTAACGCCTCTAGAGAGCAATTAGTTGCACAACTGCATACTTGGTGTCAGCGCGCTGAAGATAGCGGCTTAACGAGTTTGCGCGAGTTTTCCCTGAGATTGCGCCGCTACGCATAACTTCAGTAGGTAAGCATTTCTAGGCAATAAAAAACCCGCACTTAGCGGGTTTTTTATTTGCTGGAAGTAAATTACTTCAGCTTTGTTTCTTTGTAAGCAACATGCCTGCGAATGGTTGGATCAAACTTCATGATCTCCATTTTCTCAGGCTTAGTACGCTTGTTTTTTGAAGTGGTGTAGAAGTGACCAGTACCTGCTGATGACTCTAACTTGATTTTTTCTCTGCCGCCCTTAGCCATTTGTGCGCTCCTTAAATTTCGCCACGTGCACGTAGATCAGACAGCACAGCATCGATGCCGTTCTTGTCGATAACGCGCAAACCAGCATTGGTTAAGCGCAAGCTAATCCAGCGGTTTTCAGATTCAACCCAGAAACGACGGTTTTGCAAATTCGGCAAAAAGCGACGCTTCGTTTTATTGTTTGCATGGGATACATTGTTGCCAACCATCGGCTTCTTCCCAGTGACTTGGCAAACTTTTGCCATGACATAACTCCATTAATTGCGAAAAAAGAAGATTGTATCAGTCTCAGCCTATTTTGGGCTAGTCCTAAATGGCTTCGGTTTTGGGCTTTAATGGAGAAATTAGGTAGAAAAGTCTTTAAATCCAATATAAGTTAGTGATTACTTCCATTATTTACTAATATCCATAAGGCCAGAATCTGAAAAAGAGAAAAAACCGCTGCCACTGACAATGCAGTGGTCTAGAAGCGCAATATCAACCAATTGCAGGGCATTCTGGAGGGTTCTGGTCAGTTCTTGATCTGCATTGCTGGGTAGGGGGTTGCCGCTAGGGTGATTGTGCGCCACGATCAGGGCGCTGGCATTTCTGGAGAGTGCCTCCTTCAGAATTTCTCGGGGATAAACGGTAGTGTGGGTAATAGAGCCTCTAAACAGCTCCTGGCATTCAATAAGATGCAGGCGAGAGTCTAGGTATAGGCAGAGGAAGACCTCGTGGGGTAGGCGGCCAATTTTGGCCTGTAGGAACTCCCTAACATGGCTTGGCGAGGAAAAAATAGAGTCCTGAGCAAGCCCATCCTCAAGACTACGTTTTACTAGCTCGTAGGCAGCTTGAATTTGCGACCATTTGGATAGCCCCATCCCATGGATACAAGTCAGCTCTTCACGGGTGCACCTGAGCAGGCGGGGCAGGCTCCCAAAATGATGCAGGAGATCTTGGGCTAGGGCCACTGCGCTTTTGCCTTTTACGCCAACTCGCAAAAAAATAGCTAGTAGTTCCGCATCAGAAAGCGCAGCAGCACCATCCATTCGAAGCTTTTCACGGGGCTGTTCATGTTTAGGCCAGCCCGAAATCGGGGAGTGCACAGCGGGCGCAGGCCTAGATACAATAAGCTTATGACTCAGCTTACTGTTTTGCCCCATTCCTACTTGACCCTCAACTACCGGCTCACTTTGCCCAATGGGGACGATTACATCAATACTTTTGTTGATCGTCCTGCTACGGTTCTGATGGGTTCTGGACAATTTGCTCCTTGTTTTGAAAAAGTATTGCTAGGACTTGGTTTGGGTGAGAAAAAAAGCGCCTTACTTTCACCAGAAGAAAGTTTTGGTGAGCGTAAAGAAGATTTGGTGCAATGGGTTTCTTTGAAAGCTCTGAAAGAAGGTCGCGCCGATGACGTGGAATTTAATCCGGGCGATGTGATTGAATTCAATGCACCAGGCGGCGCGCAATATGCGGGTGTTTTGCAATCGATTGATGATGGGGGTGCATGGTTTGACTTCAATCATCCCTTGGCTGGCAGGCCTATAACTTTTGAAGCAGAAATTGTTGCTATTCTTTAACAGATGACTAATCCAGATAACCCTGAAATTTTGATGGCACAACCCCGCGGTTTTTGTGCGGGCGTGGATCGTGCTATCAATATCGTCAATGAAGCTCTGACGCGTTTTGGTGCGCCCATTTATGTGCGCCACGAGATTGTTCACAACGCATATGTTGTGAATGAGTTGCGCGAAAAAGGCGCAGTGTTTGTAGAAGACTTGCAAGAGGTTCCTAAAGGTGGAATTGTTGTGTTCAGTGCTCATGGCGTATCTCAAGAAGTACGTAAAGATGCTCAAGCTCGTGGCCTGCAGGTTTATGACGCCACTTGCCCGTTGGTGACAAAAGTCCATCTTGAGGTAGTGAAGATGTCTAAAGAAGGCTTTACTATTTTGATGATTGGTCATGCGGGACACCCTGAGGTTGAGGGAACTATGGGGCAAGTAGAGAGGGGGCTTTTCTTAATTGAAAAAGTTGCCGATGTTGCCGAATTATCTTTTCCAGATGATGAAAAAATCGCTTTTGTGACGCAAACAACCCTATCCATCGATGAGACTAAAGAAATTGTTGAAGCGCTCACAAAAAAATTCCCCAATATTGTTCAGCCACGCAAGCAAGATATTTGTTATGCCACTCAGAATCGCCAAGATGCTGTGAAATTTATGGCACCTCAAGTGGAGGTCGTCATTGTGGTGGGAAGTGCTGCGAGCTCGAACTCTAATCGCTTGCGTGAATTATCAGAAAAACTGGGCGTTCCCTCTTACATGGTGGACGCTCCTGAGCAGCTCAAGCCAGAGTGGTTTGTTGGCAAAAAGCGTATTGGTTTGACTGCTGGTGCATCCGCGCCAGAAAGTTTGGCTCAATCTATCGTGGCACGCATTCTGGAATTTGGACCACGTCAAGTTCGTGCATTAGATGGCGTAGTGGAAGACGTGACATTCTCATTACCTAAAAATTTAGTTGGCTGAAGTATTCATTTCATAGGAGCTGTAGATGATTAATTTAAAAGTATCAAAAGTGATGTTTATGAAAAGTGCTATTGCAGCGTCAGCGGCCTTAGTTTTGTTTGGCTGCGGCAAGGGCGGCGATAAGACTGCCGCTACTCTAGCTGATGGAGTTGAAGTGAAGATCGGACACGTTGCCCCTTTAACTGGCCCAATCGCCCACTTAGGTAAAGACAATGAAAATGGTGCGCGCCTAGCGATTGAAGAGATCAATAAAAGCGGCTTAACAATTGATGGTAAAAAAGTTGTATTAACTTTAGTGCCTGAGGATGATGCTGAAGATCCTAAGACTGCCACCCAAGTTGCGCAGAAATTGGTAGATGCTAAGGTTGTTGGTGTGGTTGGTCACCTGAATTCTGGAACCAGTATTCCGGCCTCCAAAATCTATAGCGATGCTGGTATTACACAAGTTTCCCCATCTGCAACCAATCCTAACTTTACAAATCAAGGTTTTAAAACTACCTATCGTTTAGTTGCAACTGATGCGCAACAAGGCCCGGCATTGGCTAATTATGTTATCAATACCTTAAAGGCCAAAACTGTCGCCATCATCGATGACTCTACTCAGTATGGCAAAGGCTTAGCAGATGAGTTTGAAAAAACCATTAAAGCTGCTGGCGTGACAGTAGTCACTCGCGAAGCAAGCAATAACAAGGCAACAGATTTCAAGGCCATTCTGACTAAAGTGAAGGGTAAGAAACCTGATGTCATTATGTATGGCGGTATGGATGCCACTGGTGGCCCATTAACTAAGCAAGCTGCAGAACTGGGCATCAAAGCCAAAGTGGTTGGTGGTGATGGTATGTGTACTGAGAAGCTTGCAGAGTTGGCTGGTGAAGCTGTGATCAACGTGACTTGCTCAGAAGCTGGTATGGCTTTGTCCAAAATGGCACAAGGTGCTGATTTTCAGAAGCGTTTTAAAGAGCGCTTCAATGCTGATGTACAGATCTATGCGCCATTTACCTACGATGCGGTTTATGTCCTCGTAGATTCAATGAAGCGCGCAAACTCTACTGATCCAGCAAAGATTCTCGCTGCAATGCCAGATACCAAGATGGATGGCTTGGTCGGTAATATTGCCTTTGACAATAAAGGTGATATGAAAGAGGGTGTCATTACCTTATATGACTTTAAAGATAAGAAGAAAACAGTTTTAGATGTCATTAAGATGTAAATACTGTTGATAAAAGAGTGCCGCTTCTGCGGCACTCTTTTTTTACGCCTTATAAACACAGTGACTTAATGGATATCTTCCTTCAGCAAATTATCAATGGCTTAGTGCTGGGTAGCATCTATGCTCTGATTGCCTTGGGCTACACCATGGTATACGGCGTGTTGGGGATTATCAATTTTGCTCATGGCGAAGTGCTGATGATTGGCGCCATGGTATCGCTTTCGCTACTGCGATTAATCTTGGGTTTGACTAGTGATCTTCCGGGCTGGCTAACTCTTTTAATTATTTTGCCCATCACAATGGCCGTTTGCGCTGGCGTAAGCTATTGGATTGAGCGGATTGCCTATCGTCCTCTGCGCAATGCGCCGCGTTTAGCCCCCTTGATCTCTGCAATCGGCATGTCGATCTTGCTTCAAACACTTGCGATGATGATTTGGTCTCGCAATCCGATGACCTATCCCCAGTTATTGCCTTCAATTCCTATTGATTTATGGGGTAGTGGCGCCACTATTACTGGTAAGGAAATTGCCATCATTGTGATTGCGTTAGCAGTGATGTGTGGTTTGTTGTTCTTGGTCGAAAAAACTAAGCTTGGCAGAGCCATGCGAGCTACAGCCGAGAACACTCAAATTGCTGCACTCATGGGTGTGAATCCCAGTCGTGTTATTTCAATTACCTTTATGTTAGGTGGAGCGCTGGCGGCGCTGGCTGGAATCATGATTGCTAGCAACTACGGTAACGTGCATTTTTATATGGGATTCATTCCCGGCCTAAAAGCTTTTACTGCAGCTGTTTTGGGCGGCATCGGAAATTTAAAGGGAGCGATGTTAGGCGGCCTGCTCTTGGGATTAATTGAATCTTTAGGTGCTGGCTATATTGGTGATTTCACTGGCGGCCTCTTTGGCTCAAACTATCAAGATATCTTTGCCTTCTTGGTGTTGATCTTGGTCTTAGTCTTACGTCCAACAGGACTCTTAGGTGAAAGGGTTTCGGATCGTGCTTAAGGAGGCCCTTTTTAATCGACTTCCTAGATCTGCTTATTTATGGATCGGCATCATTGCTTTAATTATTTTGCCTTGGGTGGTTGGCGCTAGTGGCGGTAATTACTGGGTACGAGTACTCGACTTTGCTTTGCTTTATATCGTTCTTGCCCTAGGCCTTAATGTCGTTGTCGGCTTTGCTGGACTACTGGACTTGGGATATATCGCTTTTTATGCGCTGGGCGCTTATAGCTTCGCGCTACTAGCATCCCCACATTTACCGCAGCAGTTTGAGACTATTGCAGCAGCCTTTCCGGAGGGGATGCATTTTTCACCTTGGATAGTTGCAGTGTTCTCCATCATCTTAGCCGCTCTATTTGGAATCATTTTAGGTTTTCCAACTCTACAGTTGCGAGGAGATTACTTAGCGATTGTAACTTTGGGCTTTGGAGAAATTATTCGGATCTTTATGAATAATCTGGATCGCCCATTTAATCTGACCAATGGTCCCAAAGGAATTACTGCAATTGATCCAATTCAATTATTTGGAATTTCTTTTGCAAAGCCATTGGATCTGGGATTTATTCAGATTCCTGGCTTATATCTCGTGTTCTATTTGTTTGTACTCTTGGCTATATCTGTGGCGATTGTTTGTTTGCACTTACAGAATTCACGAATCGGTCGTGCATGGGTAGCAATTCGGGAAGATGAGATAGCCGCTAAGGCGATGGGTATCAATACTCGCAATATGAAACTGCTGGCCTTCGCTATCGGTGCATCTTTTGCTGGTGTAGCAGGAGTTTTATTTTCCGCTTTTCAGGGATTTGTTTCACCCGAATCATTCACCCTGTGGGAATCTATTGTCGTGTTAGCCATGGTGGTGCTAGGTGGCATTGGGCACATCCCTGGCGTCATTCTAGGTGCAGTTCTACTCGCCATCTTTCCGGAGGTATTGCGCGGCATTGCGCAACCTTTGCAACAAGCACTTTTTGGTCATGTGATTATTGATGTTGAAATCATTCGCCAACTGATTTACGGCTTAGCCCTGATCTTGATCATGCTGTATCGCCCAGGCGGTATTTGGCAAAAGGGCGGGAACAATTCATGATGGAGCACTTACTTTTAGATGTCACTGATGTTTCTAAACGCTTTGGCGGCATCCATGCGCTTGATTCAGTAGGCTTAAAAGTTCCACATGGCTCGATCGTTGGTTTAATAGGACCCAATGGTGCAGGTAAGACTACCTTCTTTAATGTCATTACGGGTTTATATCCAGCCGACTCCGGGATGTTTTTATTTGATGGAAAGTTTTATGTTCCCGAGTCAGTCTCCGAGGTAACTCAGTCTGGATTAGCCAGAACCTTTCAGAATATTCGCCTATTTGGTGAAATGTCGGTTCTAGAGAATGTGATGGTCGGCTGCCATTGTCGATCAAGCGCGGGAGTAATAGGCGCAATCTTTCGCTTCCCATCTACCAAGCGAGAGGAGCGATCTATTCGAGATAAATCACTACAACTGCTAGCTTACGTGGGTTTAAGTGAGTATGCCGCTATGGAGGCGCGCAATCTATCGTATGGACATCAGCGCCGTTTAGAGATCGCGCGGGCTTTGGCTACCGAACCTAAGCTACTGGCTTTGGACGAGCCTGCAGCGGGTATGAACGCAACTGAGAAGCTGGAGTTGCGTGAGTTATTGCTGCGCATTCGGGCCGATGGCAAAACTATTTTGCTGATCGAACATGATGTGAGTTTAGTAATGGGTATTTGTGACAGCCTGACAGTACTCGATTATGGAAAAGTGATTGCCTCGGGTAAGCCTGCAGATGTGCGCGTGCATCCTGAAGTAATTAGGGCCTATCTCGGCCAAGGGGCAGCGTGATGGGCGCTTTACTCAGTGTAAAAAATCTCAAAGTTTCTTATGGTGGTATTAATGCCGTCAAAGGAATTGATTTGCATGTTGATCAAGGCGAGTTAGTAGCTTTAATTGGGGCTAATGGCGCTGGCAAGAGCTCAAGCTTGAAAGCCATTGCTGGTGCGTTGACTCCGTCAGCAGGTGAGATTCGATTCTCAAGCCATCCTACTGAGAAATTGCCGGCCTATGATCTAGTGCGGCTCGGCTTAGGCATGGTTCCTGAGGGTCGCGGGGTGTTTAAGCGTATGACCATTCTAGAAAATCTCCAGATGGGGGCGTTTCTAAAAAAAGATGCTGGGGCGGTTCAGCAAAAGCTAGAAGAGGTCTACTCTTACTTTCCAAGATTAAAGGAGCGCTTATCGCAGCTAGCAGGAACCCTCTCTGGCGGGGAGCAGCAAATGGTAGCCATGGGTAGAGCGATGATGGCGGAACCTCAGTTATTACTATTAGATGAACCCTCAATGGGTTTATCACCCATCATGGTAGAAACTATTTTTGATGTTATCCGAAATCTTTCGGCCAGTGGCATGACGATTCTCTTGGTAGAGCAAAACGCACGTTTGGCTTTGCAGATCGCAAATCGTGCTTATGTCATGGAAAGTGGATTAATTACTTTGAGTGGCTCAGGTAAAGAATTGCTAGAGGACTCTAGAGTACGAACAGCTTATTTAGGCGAATAAGCCAGCGTTTAAAAACCCATAGCCCTAAGCGGTTTGCTTGAGTAACTCACGTAGCATATTGACCATCTGATGAATCTCATCCTCACTCACGTTGAGGGCTGGCATAAAGCGCAATAAGTTTGGCCTTGGTGAATTAATCAGCAATCCCTCGGGGTTGCGATCACGAGCGAGTTCAACAAGTTTTCCACCAATATCTTTACCAAGCATGAGTGCGCGCAATAAACCTTCACCGCGCTCGCCCTCGAGATTAAATTCTGCAGATAGCTTGAGCAGTTCTGATTTGAGTAATTCGCCTTTGACTTTGACGCTATCCAAAAATCCTGGCGCTAATAATTGTTCAATGACACTCATACCTACAGCGGTCATGAGTGGGTTGCCGTTATAGGTGCCACCTTGGTCTCCTGGTACAAAGCAAGCTACTGCATTCGTTGCCATGAGTGCTGCCAAGGGGACACCACCACCAATGCCCTTGCCTAAGGTCATGATGTCAGGCTCAATTCCGTAATGCTGGTAAGCAAAGAGGGTGCCAGTGCGGCCACAACCAGCCTGTACTTCATCAGCGATTAGCAGAATATTGTTTTCTTTGGTGAACTTGCGCAGTTCGTGCATAAATTCTTTGGTGGTAGGTATCACACCACCTTCGCCCTGAATGGGTTCAATCATGACTGCCGCTGTTTTATCGGTCACCAGTTTTTTGACAGACTCTAAATCATTTAATTCTGCTTTTGGAAAGCCAGCAACTTGTGGAGCAAACATCGTATCCCAACCAGGCTTTCCAGAGGCACTCATCGTAGCTAATGTCCGGCCATGAAAGCTGTGTTCAAAAGTAATGATTTCAAAGGCGCCATTTTTATTGATCTGCCCCCACTTACGTGCGAGTTTGATGGCGCCTTCGTTTGCCTCAGCACCGCTGTTAGCAAAAAAGACTTTATCAAAGCAACTATTACTAGTTAATAGATTGGATAGACCAATCATGGGCTCGTTATAAAAAGCAGGACTTGGGTTGATTATTTTTTTTGCTTGAGTATTCAGTGCTGCGATCATTCCGGGATTACTGTGACCTAAGCAATTAACGGCCCAACCTTGTAAGAAATCTAAATAACGCTTGCCATTGTTGTCCGTTACCCACGAGCCTGAACCTTCGACCATGATGACTTCTGGGCGTTGGGTGATAAACATCACTGCATGGGTGTCGATCGCTTGAACTGGCTTATTCATACTCGGTTTGGGTAAATGGGGCTAATGAAGTATCTATTATCTAACTTTATTGGAGTTTAGTTTGCGACTAAATCTGCGGCGCTGGTAAAGGAGTCCGCAAAGAATTCTTCCTCAGGTAGATGGCATTTAGATGAAAAGTCCTCTCGTGCCGCACTGACCATCACTGGCGCGCCGCAGGCATAGACCTGAAGGCCCTTCATATTGGGATGATCTACCATCACTGCCTGGTGAACAAAGCCAGTACGGCCACCCCAAGCATCCTCAACTAAGGCATCCGAGATAACGGGAATGTACTGGAACTGAGGAATATCGTTTTGCCAGATCTTGCACAAATGATCTAGATAGAGATCGCTAGGTCGGCGCCCACCCCAGTAGAGTTCTATTGGCCTTTGAATCTTTTTGGCCTGCATCTGTTCGATGATGGATTTAATTGGGGCAAAGCCAGTACCCGCTGCAACAAAGATGATGGGCTTCTTTGAGTCTTCTCTCAAGAAGAAGCTACCCATAGGCCCTTCAAAGCGCAGAATATCTTTTTCTTTGAGGGCGGGTGTCGCAGCTCCAAATACAAAATCAGTAAAGAGGCCACCGGGTAAATGGCGAATATGTAGCTCGAGTGGACCCTCTTGATCTGGCGCATTGGCAATCGAGTAGGCGCGGCGCTGACCATCTTTAAGAAGAAACTCTAGATATTGTCCTGCCAGAAATTGAAAGCGCTCAGCGGCAGGCAACTGTAGTTTAAGGATTGCGACATCGCTGCTTGGTCTATTAATCGCATTGACTCGGCAAGGCATTTTCCGGATGGCAATATCGCCAGCACCTTGTACCTCACGCGTCTCAATCAAAAGATCAGATTGAGGGTGGGCACAGCAAAATAAAGCACCACCAGTGGTCTCATCCGCTTTATTTAAGGCGCTCTCGCTATGCTGGCCATGGGTCACCTGACCTTCTATAACCTTACCCTTACAGGATCCACAGGCACCATTTTTGCAGCCGTAAGGTAAATTAATGCCTTGACGTAGAGCGGCTTCCAAGAGGGTTTCATCCTGGTTAACAGTAAATTGTTTGCCGCTCGTTTTGAGCGTGATCTGATAAGACACTCTCATTCCTTTCAATAAATCGTTACGATGTTACTTATGCA
>Ga0209400_1004310_pt1 | contig 10084 bp, 6 predicted proteins | sample M_130807_EF_Meta_FD_187313 | JGI IMG/M metagenome (GOLD analysis project Ga0209400, IMG submission 187313) | Freshwater microbial communities from Lake Montjoie, Canada to study carbon cycling - M_130807_EF_MetaG (SPAdes) (version 2) | ecosystem: Environmental > Aquatic > Freshwater > Lake...
TTTTTTCTTATACTTTTTTTATTTGTTATTTTTTTACCACCTAATAAATTACAAATTCTTTCACAGTTAGTTTTACTTTGGTCTTCATATTTACAAGGTAATGTACCAAATAGTGTTTCTTTTGAATTATATATTTTATTATTTATAGTATCATTATATATTCTGATATATTGGTATGATAATTTATCTTCTTTATCAAAATTTGGGTTCATTTCAATAGTATCATTTGGATTGTCAACTATATCTAATGCATCGACAATTGAATCATAACTTTCAATTATGTTGGCACCTTTTTTTCTTAATAACCAAGAGACTTTGTCAGCAGCTTCAAGTATCCAGCCTGGAGTATTTACCAAGGCCATTCTCAATTTGATTGACAATTCTTTTCCTTCCTCGCTGCCATTATGACAAACTAAAGATATTTTATTAAATTTTGTTTTAAATTGATACATAGCATAAACCACCAAATATTGGTTACCAAAAGTTACAAAACACGGATATATTTTAAATAATTCTTCAGGATTACTGAACCATAATTGTTGACCACCTAAATTATAACTCAAACTATACATTTCAAACATTTGTTTTTTTTCTATTTCATTTAACGCTGACACGTATTTTTTTGTTATTTCCATATATATTATACAAATACAAATAAAACAAGAAGAATAAAAAAGAATTATAAATGATTTTTTGTATGGTTTATGACTTTATAAATGAGCGTTTTAAATGTCCAAATGTGCAATAATCTACAAATTGAATAATCTAATCTAGAGATTCAAAGGAAGATATATACATCGTTTGATATGAATCATTATCATAATTATAATATTTTGTTTTACTTATTAATTCAATATAATGTAATATTTTTACAAATTCGATGATGCATTGTACATGATGTAAATAACAATATAAACTAAAGATTAAAAAACAAAAACGAAATACATATCTTGATTTTTCTCTCGAATAGATGCAAACATTATGTAAAAAGGAATACAAAAATAAATTAGTCTCATGTTTTATCATTTTACATCTACATATAGGACATGACTTATTAATTGAATGCCATCTAGTTAAACAACTAAGATGTAAATGTAAATCACATTCACAACTTTTTATATAACATTTTTGTCTGTTTAATTTGATACAACTATTATTATTAATATCTTTTTGGTCATAACAAATAAAACATTCTATTATATAATTAGTTTGCGACCCCTTCATATTTTCTACATCATAATGTTCACATGTTTTGAAAAACATAAACATATTTATATTAGATAAATAATATAAATCTGTTTATTTCTTTTTATCAATTTATCAGTTTATTAGTTTATTAGTTTATTAGTTTATCAGTGTATCTTTTACCGATTTATCTTTTTATTTCTTTATTTTTATTGATTTATTATTTTCTTATTTTTTTCGTTTTTCTTCTGTTTTCTTTGTTGCCGGTTTCTTTGGTGTTGTTTTCTTTGTTGTTGTTTTCTTTTTTCATGTTTCTTTTTGATTTTTTTCCTCCACTCATTTTTTTTGGTTGAGTAACAAGATCCATTAATTTTGCATGTAAATCATCGTCGATTACATCGGAACCATCTTCGTCATCGCTGTCATATTTATTCTGCATGATAGGATTACCCCCACTTGTTATTTTGCCAGAAGTATATGCCCAATTTGGAACAACCAGACTATTAAAAAGATCAGAAACTTGAGAACCGCCTGTTTGATTATTCATATTATAATTCAATGTTTGTATTGGTGATATGCCTTTTTTTAACATAATGGAATTTACACTAAAACCTCCTGAATGTATTCCTTCTTTTTCATTATTATTAAATATCATTTCATATGGTTCCATATATTTGATATAAAATAAATATATATTAATTAATTTTCATAAAACCGCTTTATTTCTGTAATTACTTTTACATTTCTTCGTGTTTTTATGTGAGTTAATATGGTTTTCAGTTGTGAACTGTTTTTAATTATTTCAGACAACGATTTTTCTAAATACTTAAATGTCAATGGTTCAGGAAGACGAGATTCTACAATTTTTATTTTTCCATCATTTATTTTTATAATCGATTGTACATTATTAGTTGAAGCATGTGCAGTAATATTTTCTTCTAATATGTTTCGCTTATCTCTTAACTCTTTTACTTTTTCATTTAATATTTTTAATTGATTGTCAATTGCAACCCATTGTTGTATTTGTGATTCAACGTTCATTTTTTAATAATATATAATGAATATACATTATTAAACAGAAATAATAACAAAATTAACGACGACGGAAACGTTTTGTTCTAGAGTTACGACGTTTTGGTCTAAATTTTGATTTTATACTAGCACTACTATTACGTTTACGTCCATATGCTTGTTGCATTGCTAAAATTCCAAAAGGTACAACGGCTTGGTTAATGACATTTCCCCAAAGTCCGCCTTTCTTTTGTCTTCGGGTTCGGCCTCTACCGGCTTTTTGTCCGTCTAATGTACTAATTGATGCTGGGTGTCCAACTGCATTGTTTGAAAAAACATTATTATATTGGGTGTTTAGAGACCCTACCGTAGCTCGCATGTAAGATTGTGCATCACTGTACGAAGAAGGATCTGCCGCGCCTCCTTTAGATTTTAAACTGTTTTTTTTATTTCGCATCTATATACATTGATGAGAATAAAATATATTTGAATAATATTAATATTTTAATAATATTACTATTTTAATAATATTACTATTTTAATAATATTACTATTTTATTTGTCTTATTATTTGTATTATTATTTGTATTATTATTTATAATCTTTATTGTAAACATGTGAAAATATAAAATATATATGTATTTTCCTAAATACTTGTGAAAATGTAAATATATTTATATTTACATTTTTTTTATAAATAATTATATAAAAATAATATATTAATAAAATGGTCTTAATAGTTACTGAAGGAGATTCACCAGAACTTTCTATAAATGTAGGTGGTGGTACAAATGTTAAATATCAATGGTATTTTGAAAATTCATTGATTTATAAAGCAAATAGTCCAAATTATATTATTACAAACATAAATATATTTCAAAGTGGTAATTATTTTTGTTTAGTGACAGATGGAGAAGATTCAGCAATTGGACCAACAACAGAAATCATAGTACAAAAAGAATTACAAATAACAACTCAACCATTGAATTTTACAAAAACAAAAGGTTCGTATGTTGAATTTATAGTAAATGTAACAGGTAATTTTCCATTTACATATCAATGGTATAGATACAATAATACACCTACAGGCATTGAAGAATATCAAATAAATGGAGAAACCGGTCCTACCTATTACAAGGAAACTATCTCAGAAATAGATGCCGGCGGATATTATGTAATCGTTAAAGATAGTTACAACAATCCACTACAAAGTAATATTGGTTATTTAGTTGTAAATCCCCCACCTACAATAAAAGAACAATCTATTTCAGAGAATGTAAATGCAGGTGAGAATAAAACATTATATGTAATTATTGAAGGCGGTACAGCTCCATATACATATCAGTGGAAACAAAATACGATTATTAAAGAATCATTCACATATCAAAGAAATGATAGTGAATTTGAATTAAAGTTATTTAATACAACAAATGTAGGAAATTATTATGTAAATATAAGAGATTCAAGTTTAATATCTGTTACAAGTGAAATCATTACATTGGGTATTAATATATTTACACAAATTAGTAAACAACCAGAAAATACAACTGTATTAGAAGGAACCCCTGCGAATTTATATGTCGAAACAACAGGTATTGTACCTTTATCTTACCAGTGGTATAAAAATAATATTTTAATTGTAGGTGCAAATGATTCACAATATACCATAACGAATAGCAATATAAATGATATTGGGTATTATTATGTCACATTACAAATAGCAGAAAATAATTATATAAATAGTAGTATAGCATATGTGAATGTTGATACAATACCTATTATTATTAATCAAAACAGTAATTTAATAGAAAAAACAGAAACGTCTTACGTAGAATTATTTGTAAAAATGAATGTTGATGATGTGAATTATAATTATCAATGGTATTTTAACGAGAATGAAAAAATAGAAGGGGCAACTTCAAATGTATATTCTATTGTAAATTTAAATCAAATAAATGAAGGGTATTATTATGTGACAGTAACAAATTTAACAAATGTAGAAATATCAAGCCAACGCGTTTTTTTAAAAATAAATCCATTACTACAAGTAACTACTTTATCAGAGAATGTTTTGAATTTAACCGAAAGTGATGATATTAACATCCAAACACAAATAACTGGTGGAACACCGCCTTATACATTCAAATGGTTTACAAGACAAACAATTGGAAACGATATATATGAATATACAACCAATACTTTTCAAAGACAAAATGCGAATAGTGAAACGTATTACAAAACAAATTTAATATCAACGATCGATAGTGGCATGTATTATTTAAATGTAAGCGATAGTTCTCAAGTTATTGTAAATAGTTCTTTTGTAACTGTAAATATAACATCCAATTTTGTTATATATAATCAACCAAAAACACAAACAACAATTCGTTCAAATGCAGTAACCTTTTCAGTTGAAAATTATGGTTATTTACCGTATCGTTTTCAATGGTATTTTAATAATGAATTTATTCCGAATGCGAATGAACCTGTATATAAAATTAATTATGCAGATTTTAATAATGAAGGGTATTATTTTGTTAAAATATGGGAAGGATTTCAGGAATCTGGTGGGCAATACTATGGTTCAAATTCAACAGATAGTACAATTGTATATTTAAAAGTATCACAAAATCCTTGTTTCAAAGAAGATTCAAAAATTTTAACAAATAAAGGTTATGTTCCAATACAATATTTACGAAAAGGCGATTTAATAAAAACATTGAAACATGGTTACAAACCAATACATATTATTTCTTGTAAACAAATCACTCACACACGACGCCAAAAAGGATATAAAGATCAACTGTACAAATGTAATAAACAAAAGTATAGTGAAATATTTGAAGATTTAATAATAACAGGCGGTCATTCTATTTTAGTAGATGAATTTAAAAATAACGAACAAAAAGAAAAAAATTCAAAATATTTTAATGGTGAAGTTTATAAAATAGATGGTAAATATAGATTACTTGCTTGTGTAGATGATAGAACAAGTGTTTATGAAAAAGAAGGTCGTTATAATATTTATCACTTTGCACTAGTAAATGATGATTACAATGCAAACAATGGTGTTTATGCAAATGGTTTATTAGTAGAAACATGTAGTAAGAAGTTTTTAATAGAAGAATCTGATATGATTAAAATGAAGTAACTCATATTTCTAATAATTATGAATATGATTGTAAATTATAATATTTATTTGTTATTTATTAAATTGTTAATAAAATCAATAACAAATCTGCAAAATGATTTAATTTATTTGTAAGTAATATCAGCGGATATTCTTAGTATGCCAATTGGGTCATCGAGTGTACCAATTCTAGCAGCGGTATAGAACTGCATGTGATTCACTGAATAACTGTATTTGTATTCTGTAAAGGTTTGAATATCACTTCCTGCATATAATAATGCTCTTAAAATACATGATTTGTTAAAATGATTTTCGGCAATAACAGGGTTGTTTGGAGGTTGGGCATTGACATTTGCGTTAAGTCCTTGACTAGAGTCAAAAACAACTATTCCGTTTGGGTCAACTACAGTAATTCTAAATAGATTTGGATTTATATTTATATTTGTTGAGACATTGATTGGATTTCCTGCACCATCAAGACTTGCCAATGTTTGGATTAATAAATTATCAGCAACATTTTGCAAATATTGTGCTGATTTATAATACGAAGATGTTGTCGATACGTTTGGATCATTGTCTAAAACACTAATGGCGTTATAAAATAAACCAGTATCCGCGTTTTGCAATATGAAGTTATTCATATTTTGTATAACACCGCTAATAATAGAGGAAGGAAGAGAAGTATATTTACCAATAACTGGAGTGTAAGTGCCCATTATTATAATATATGTAAATATTATTTTTTTTTCAAAATAAAGAATTTATTTTTTTAAATAATAAAAATATATATTTATTTTTATTATTTACCTAAACATTAAATAATATATTTAAAAAAAATAAATCAAACTAAATATTTACTTCCTTAATCCTAAATATTAACCAATAATTATTTTATTATTTATTTTAACATTTACAACAATACTTACAATTATAGATTCACTTGGATTTGTAACAGTTACATAATATTTTCCCGCATCGTCAACCGTTGTTACTGGTAAATAATAATTATTTGGACTTGTAGAAGCATTGTTTGTTAGTAATACTCCTGAATTTGTTATATTATCTATTTTATACCATTGATATGTTAATATTTTGGATCCAGATGCAATAACCGTAAGTTGTAATGACGATCCAACTGTCGCATTTGTATCTCTTGGTTGTGTTGTAATAGTAGGAATAGTATTTACCTGAATAGAAGCGAATGAACTTGAAATATAGCTATTATTCGAGACTTGAATTATTACATAATATGAAGCTTCATCGTTCAATGAAACCGACTGTATTAAATAGGTCGATGATGTTTGCCCGATTAATGGGTTAGAATTCTTGTACCATTGATAAGATAGTGGTTGTGCTCCATTTGTCGTAACAGACAATAACAATTCACTACCAACTATTAAATTTTGAGATTGTGGTTGGTTCACAATCGTAATTGGAATTGTGGTTGTAATATTTATTTCAGCAGAAGTTATAGTAGTATTACTTGAGTCACGTATAGATAAAACGTATATTCCTTGATTAATTGTATTTACAGATGTAATGGTAAGAGTATTATTATTTTGAGAAGGCAACGACGAATTATTCAAAAACCATTGATAAGTATATGGGGCAGTTCCACCTTGTACAACTACATTCAAATTAAGAGGATCGCCTAGAACAACTGATTGAGAACTAGATTGTGAAGCAATAGATAATAATGGATTTATTGTTACAGGTATAGTATTACTTTGAATTACATATCCGCTTGGATTTGTAACAGTTACATAATAATTTCCCGAATCTTCAATCGTAGTTATTGGTAAATAATAATTATTTGGACTTGTAGAAGCGTTGTTTGTTACTAATACTCCTACATTTACATTATTTATTTTATACCATTTATATGTTAATATTTTGGAACCAGTTGCAATAACCGTAAGTTGTAATGATGATCCAACTGTTATATTTGTATCTGTTGGTTGTGTTGTTATAGTAGGAATGGTATTTACCTGAATAGCCGCCAATGCACTTGAAATATAGGTATTATTCGATACTTGAATACTTACATAATAGGAAGCTTCATCGCTCAATGAAACCGACTGTATTGAATAGGACGATGATGTTTGGCCTGTTAATGCAATAGAATCTTTATACCATTGATAAGATAGTGGTGTCGTTCCGCTTGTCGTAACAGACAATGCCAGTTGATTCCCAACTATTAAATTTTGAGATTGTGGTTGATCAACAATTGTAATTGGAATTGTGGTTGTAATATTTATTCCCGTAGAGGTTATAGTAGTATTACTTGAATCACGTATGGATAAAACGTATGTTCCTTGATTATTTGTATTTACAGATGCAATGGTAAGAGTATTATTATTTTGGGAAGGCAATAACGAATTATTCAACGCCCATTGATAAGTATATGGCGCAGTTCCACCTTGTACAACTACATTTAAAGTAAGAGGATCTCCTACAACAACTGATTGAGAACTAGATTGTGAAGCAATAGATAATAATGGATTTATTGTTACAATTACAGTATTACTTTGAATTATAGTTCCACTTGGATTTGTAACAGTTACATAATATCTTCCCGCATCGTTCAAGGTAGTTACTGGTAAATAATAATTATTTGGACTTGTAGAAGCGTTGTTTGTGAGTAATACTCCTACATTTACATTATTTATTTTATACCATTTATACGTTAATATTTTGGAACCAGTTGCTAAAACGGTAAGTTGTAATGATGAACCAACTGTTATATTTGCATCTCTTGGTTGTGTTGTGATAGTAGGAATGGTATTTACCTGAATAGCCGCCAATGCACTTGAAATATAGGTATTATTCGATACTTGAATACTTACATAATAGGAAGCTTCATCGCTCAATGAAACCGACTGTATTGAATAGGTCGATGATGTTTGACCGGTTAATGCAATAGAATCTTTATACCATTGATAAGATAGTGGAGTCGTTCCACTTGTCGTAACAGACAATGCCAAACGATTCCCAACTATTAAATTTTGAGATTGTGGTTGGTTCACAATCGTAATTGGAATGGTGGTTGTTATATTTATTCCAGCAGAAGTTACAGTAGTATTACTTGAATCACGTATGGATAAAACGTATGTTCCTTGATTATTTGTATTTACAGATGGAATTCTAAGAGTCCTACTATTTTGAGAAGACAATGCCGAATTATTCAAAAACCATTGATACGTATATGGTGCAGTTCCGCCTTGTATAACTACATTTAAAATGACACTGTCCCCTACGACAACTGTTCGAGAAGTAGATTGTGAAGAAATAGATAATAATGGATTTATTCTTACCGTTACACTATTACTTTGAATGATAGTTCCACTTGGATTTGTAACAGTTACATAATATTTTCCAGCATCGTTCAAGGTAGTTACTGGTAAATAATAATTATTTGGACTTGTAGAAGCGTTGTTTGTGAGTAATACTCCTACATTTACATTATTTATTTTATACCATTTATACGTTAATATTTTGGTTCCAGTTGCTAAAACGGTAAGTTGTAACGATGACCCAACTGTCACATTTGTATCTTTTGGTTGTGTTGTGATAGTAGGAATAGTATTTACCTGAATAGCCGCCAATGCACTTGAAATATAGGTATTATTCGATACTTGAATACTTACATAATAGGAAGCTTCATCACTCAATGAAACCGACGGTATTGAATAGGACGATGATGTTTTGCCGGTTAATGCACTAGAATCCTTGTACCATTGATAAGATAGTGGGGTCGTTCCACTTGTCGTAACAGACAATGACAATTCACTACCAACTATTAAATTTTGAGATTGTGGTTGATTCACAATCGTAATTGGAATAGTGGTTGTTATATTTATTCCAGTAGAGGTTATTGTAGTATTACTTGAATCGCGTATAGATAATACGTATGTTCCTTGATTAATTGTATTTACAGATGCAATAGTAAGAGTATTATTATTTTGAGAAGGCAATGACGAGTTATTCAAAAACCATTGGTAAAAATATGGTGCAGTACCGCCTTGAATAACTACATTTAAAGTAAGTGGCTCACCTACAACTGCTGATTGAGAAGTAGATTGTGAAAAAATACTCATAATAGGGTTTACTGTTAGAGTTATAGTATTACTTGCAACTTGATTTGTTGAATTATACCCAATATCTGTAACAAAACATTGATAAATCGCATTATTCTCTTCTTCTGTCGTTACAATTGAAAAATTATTTGTATTGTATACATTTATACCATTTTTTTTCCATTGATAAGTATAATTTCCAGAACCATTTGATACATTTGTGGTAAAATAGAGTGTTTTACCAATGGTTACAATATTTGAAGGACTGCATGCTATGTTGACAATAATAGGAGGTCTTAACAATAATGTGATTGAATTACTTGTTGAAACACTACCTACATTATCTGTGACTACACATGTAAACACATTTCCATTATTTAATTCACTTGTTGTTAAGCTATAATTTGAATTATTTTCATTTTCTATATCAATTCCATAGTTTTTCCATTGATATTTTACATAAGGAGGGGCTCCTAATGATGGTATTGATGTCATTACAATGCGTTCGCCAACGGTGACATTATTGCTTGGAGAAATTGTCACGGAGTTCGTTAATGTTGATTTGACATTTAAAACAATTGGATTACTTTCTTTTATGTTATTTATATTATCTTTCACAATGCAAGTATAAGAAAACCCATTTTGTGACAAATTTGCAACAAAACTGTAATTCATATTTCTT
>Ga0209400_1004319_pt1 | contig 10065 bp, 11 predicted proteins | sample M_130807_EF_Meta_FD_187313 | JGI IMG/M metagenome (GOLD analysis project Ga0209400, IMG submission 187313) | Freshwater microbial communities from Lake Montjoie, Canada to study carbon cycling - M_130807_EF_MetaG (SPAdes) (version 2) | ecosystem: Environmental > Aquatic > Freshwater > Lake...
CTTCCTACTATCGCTATATTAACTTTCATCTATTTTAATTTAGAAATAACCAAATCCCCCATTTGAGAAGTTGAAACTTTATTTTTGCTTACCTCCATAATATCTGCTGTTCGATGTCCATCTCTCAGAACATCTTTGACTGCTTTATCAAGCATATCAGCGTCTTTATCCATATCGAATGAATAACGTAGTGCCATAGAAAAACTTAATATTGACGCAAGTGGATTAGCAATATTTTTACCTGCAATGTCGGGAGCCGAACCGTGACAAGGTTCATACATTGATTTAAATTTTCCATCTTTATTTTTTCCACTTAATGATGCCGATGGTAACATTCCAAGCGAACCTGTTAACATTCCAGCTTCATCTGAGAGCATATCCCCAAATAAATTATCAGTTACAATCACATCAAATTGCTTAGGATTTCTTACTAATTGCATAGCACAATTATCTGCAAGCATATGACTAAGTTCCACATCTTGAAATTCTTTTTTGTGTAATTCTTCCACTACTTCTCTCCATAACAAACCTGCCTCCATAACATTAGATTTTTCACACGAAGTAACTTTATTATTTCTTTTTCTCGCAAGTTCAAATGCAACTCTAGAAACTCTTTGAATTTCACTTGTTGTATAAGTGTGAGTATTTGTTCCTTTTTTTTCACCATTGGGTAATTTTTCAACTCCTCTTGGACTTCCAAAATAAATTCCTCCGGTAAGTTCTCGTACAATCATAATGTCTAAATCAGAGACAATTTCTGGTTTTAACGTTGATGCATTTGCAAGTTCTTTAAAACAAATTGCAGGTCTTAAATTTGCAAATAATTCCAAGTCTTTTCTAAGTCTTAATAAAGCTCTTTCTGGTTTTTTTGAAAATTCTAATTTATCCCACTTTGGTCCACCCACAGCTCCTAATAAAACTGCATCACTTGCGATTGCAATAGCCATTACTTTGTCAGTAATTGGAGCACCATGTTTATCAAAAGAAATTCCTCCTGCTAATTCTTCAATAATATCAAAGTCAGCAGATCTATTTTTATTAAACCAAAGAATAATTTTTTTAACCTCATTCATTACCTCGGGTCCAATTCCGTCTCCAGCAAGAATAAGAAGTTTTTTTTTCATTAATATAGCCAAGGAGTTAGATTTTTTTTCTTTTGTTCAAAACTATTAATTTTTACATCTTTTTTTAAAGTTAGAGCAATATCGTCATAACCATTTAACAAACATTCTTTCCTAAATGATTCAACTTCAAAATCAAAAGGTCTGTTATCTCCTTTGTGGATTTTTTGATCAATCAAATCTATCTCTATTTCTTTATTTTTTTTTGCAGCTTCAGATAATTCTTTAACCTGATTTTCAGGAAGAACAATTGGTAAAATTCCATTTTTGAAACAATTGTTATAAAAAATATCTGCAAAACTCTCTGCGATTACGCATCGAATACCAAAGTCTAATAACGCCCAAGGAGCGTGTTCTCTTGATGATCCACAACCAAAATTTTTTCCTGAAATTAAAATTTTTGCTTTATCATAAGGGGCTTGATTTAAAATAAAAGTTTTTATTGCATTGCCTTTTTCATCATAGCGCATTTCATAAAATAAAGCTGAGCCAAGACCTGTTCTTTTGATTGTCTTTAAAAATTGTTTTGGGATAATCATGTCTGTATCAACGTTCATAATCGGAAGATCAGCAGCAATACTTTTTAATTTTGTAAATTTTTCCATTAAATAATCTTTCTTATATCTACAAATCTACCTGCAATGGCTGCGCCAGCTGCCATAACAGGACTAACAAGATGGGTTCTTCCACCTCGACCTTGTCTGCCTTCAAAGTTTCTGTTTGAAGTAGAAGCGCATCTTTCTTTTGGTTTTAATTGATCTGGATTCATTCCAAGACACATTGAACATCCTGGCTCTCTCCAATCAAATCCTGAATCTTTAAATATTTTATCTAACCCTTCTTTCTCAGCTTGTAATTTTACAAGTCCAGAACCTGGAACAACAATTGCATCAACGTGTTTATTTACTTTTTTGCCTTTAACAATTTTTGCAACTTCTCTTAAATCTTCAATTCTTCCATTAGTGCACGAACCTATGAAAACCTTATCAATTTTAATATCTTGGATTGGAGTATTAGGCTCTAAACCCATATAATCTAAAGATCTTAGTATAGATTTTTTTCTATCTTCATTTTTTTCTAAATTTGGATCAGGAACTTTTCCATTAATAGAGGCTATATCTTGAGGACTTGTTCCCCAAGTAACGGTTGGTTCAATATCTTTACCTTGCAAATGAAGTTCTCTGTCAAATTTTGCATCTTTATCTGAGTATAAATTACTCCAGTATTTAAGGGCTTTTTCCCAATTATCTCCCTTGGGGGCTAAGGGTCTTCCTTTAATATAATCAAAAGTTTTTTGATCAGGAGCAACCAATCCAGCTCGAGCACCAGCTTCTATGCTCATATTACAAACCGTCATTCTTTCTTCCATAGAGAAATTTCTAAAAACTTCTCCACAGTATTCAATAACATAACCAGTTCCGCCTGCTGTTCCAATGTTTCCAATGATAGATAAAATGACATCTTTAGCGGTAACTCCTAGCGGCAATTTACCATCAACGCTTATTTTAAAATTTTTTGCTCTACTTTGAATTAAAGTTTGTGTTGCAAGAACATGTTCTACTTCTGAAGTTCCAATTCCAAAAGCTAATGCGCCAAATGCACCGTGCGTTGAAGTATGACTATCTCCACAAACAATTGTCATTCCAGGCTGAGTAAATCCTTGTTCAGGACCGATAACGTGAACAATGCCTTGTCTTTTGTCTGTTAAACCAAAAAATTCTATACCAAAATCTTTACAATTTTTAGAAAGAGTCTCAACTTGAATTGCAGATTCTTTATCTGCTATTCCTTTTGATCTATCAGTTGTTGGAACGTTATGATCTACAACTGCTAATGTTGAACTAGGTAATTTTACTTTTCTATTAGATAAACGTAATCCCTCAAATGCCTGTGGACTCGTTACTTCGTGAACTAAATGCCTATCAATATATAAAAGTGATGTTCCGTCATTCTGTTCATCAACTAAATGACTTTCCCATATTTTGTCGTAAAGTGTCTTTGCCATTAAATAAAAACTAGTATTACTTCTTTTTATTCTGAGCTTCTGTCTTTGGCGCTGAAGCTTTTTCCTTATTTTTTGGAGCTTGTTCGGCAGTTATATCTGCTTGTGCTTCAATATTTTGGACTGCCTCTTTTTTTGGTAAAGGTTGAATAATATCTACACCAATTTTTTTTCTAATTTTTTCAGTAATTCTAGCTGATTTACCAGTTCTTTCTCTTAAATAATAAAGTTTTGCTCTTCTTACTTTTCCGCTTCTAATAACTTCAACGGACTCTACGTTTGGGCTATGAACTGGAAATAATCTTTCAACGCCTTCGCCAAAAGAAATTTTTCTAACTGTAAAAGTCGAATTAATTCCTTTATTTTTTTTAGCAATACAAACTCCTTCGTAAGCTTGAATTCGTTGTCTTTTTCCTTCGATAATTCGAACGTTTACTTTTAAGGTATCTCCTGGAGAAAATTCTGGTAACTTTTTTTCACCAATTTTCTTAATATGAAGTTTATCTAATTCGTCTATTCTCATTGTAGAAATTTGCATTAAAACTTGATTATTTGTGATATTTTTCCCATAAGTCTTGTCTCTGGCGTCGTGTTATATCCTCGGATTGTGCTAAGCGCCAGTCCTTAATTTTAGCATGATTCCCAGACAAAAGTACTTCGGGAACGGTTCTTCCTTTCCACTCTTGGGGTTTTGTATATTGAGGATATTCCAATAAATTATTTTCAAAACTCTCTTCATTTAAAGAGGAAGAATTACCAAGAACTCCCGGTAACAATCTAAGTATAGAATCTAAAAAAACAAACGCTGCTGTTTCACCTCCGGATAAAATAAAATCACCAATACTTATTTCTCTAATCTTTCTTTCTTCTATAACTCTCTGATCAATTCCTTCAAAGTGCCCACAAATAAGATCTACTCCTTTTTTTTGTGATAAATGTTTTGCAACTTTTTGCGTTAACAATTCACCTCTTGGGCTTAGATAAATAAGTTCGTTATTAGAGTTTTTAATATTTTTATCCAAACAACTATCTATGACATCGGCACGCATAACCATTCCACTTCCTCCTCCGAAAGGAGTATCATCGACACTTCCGTGCTTATCTAAAGCATAGTCCCTGATATTAACAACATCAAGTGACCAGATTTTATTTTCTTTAGCTCTTTTATAAAGCCCAATATCTAAAATCCCTGGAAAAAATTCCGGATATAAAGTGAATATTTTTGCAGACCACATAATAGTTAATTAGCTTTTGGTGCCTCTGCTTCTGGCGCTTTTTCTTCAGCTTTTGGTGCCTCTGCAGGAGCTGGTTCAGCTGCTGGAGCCGCTTCTGCTGCTGGAGCTGCTGCTGGTGCTTCTTTTGGAGCTTGTGCAGCTTTTAATCTTTCTTGAGCTTTCTTTTTAGGCAAAGCTTTAATTGGATTATTTCTTTTTTCAGGAACTGGAGCAAGATTTGCAGCACCTAAAAATTTTGCAACCCTTAGAGTAGGCTGAGCTCCCATTTTAATCCAATGAGTAATTCTTTCTGACTCTAAACTTAATCTTTCTGGTTTGCTTTTTGGTAATAACGGATTGAAGTATCCAAGTTTTTCAATAAATTTTCCATCTCTTGGATTTCTAGAATCTGCAACTACGATTTGATAAAAGGGTCTTTTTTTTGTTCCCCCTCTAGATAGTCTTATTTTTAACATTTATTTGCCTTTCTATTTTAGATTGTTAAATAATTCTGGGGGTATTCCATCTAAACCTCCAAAATTTCTTCCGCCACCTTGAGACATTCTTTTCATCATTCCTGTCATCATTTTATGTTGTTTTAGAAGCTTGTTTACTAAAGCGATGTCTGTTCCTGAACCATTCGCTATTCTTTTTTTTCTAGAACCATCAATAATTTTTGGGTTATCTCTTTCTTTAGGAGTCATTGATAAAATAACCGCCTCTTGCTTTCCAAGAAGACCCTCGTCAATATTAGCTTCATCTATTTGTTTTTTAATTTTTGAAATGCCAGGGATCATTCCTAGAACTTTTCCCATACCACCAATTTTTTTCATTTGTCTAAGCTGTTTTAAATAATCATTAAAAGTAAATTGTCCTTTTTTAAAATTCTCTTCTAGTTCTTCAACTTCTTCTTTTTTTAAATTTTCAGATACTTTCTCAACAAGAGAGACCACATCTCCCATTCCTAAAATTCTATTTGCAATTCTTTCTGGATGAAATATTTCAAAATCATCAATTTTTTCACCAACCCCTAAAAATTTAATAGGACAATTAGCAACAGACTTCATACTAAGAGCAGCGCCGCCTTTACCATCGCCATCTATTCTTGTTAATATTATTCCTGTTAAATCGACTGTTTTTTTAAATTCGCTTGCTATATTTACGGCATCTTGTCCTGTTAAAGAATCGGCAACTAAAAAAGTTTCTATTGGATTAATTATTTTTTTAAGATTATTTAATTCACTCATCATCACGCTATCAATTTGAGTTCGTCCTGCAGTATCAAAAATGATTACATCAGATCCCGATAAAGAAGCGGCTGTTAAGGTTCTTTGGGTAATTTCTATTGGTAGTTGTCCCTCTATAATTGGTATTGTTTGAATATTATTTTGACTGCCTAATAACTCTAATTGTTTTTGAGCTGCTGGACGGTATACGTCTAAGCTCGATAACATTACTTTTTTATTAAAATTTTTTTCAATAAATTTTGCAATCTTTGCTGAAGTTGTTGTTTTACCTGAACCCTGCAAACCAACAACTAATATTTTTGCTGGCGGAACTGTATTAAGATTAATTTCTGATTTTTCACTACCTAAAATTTTTACGAGTTCATCGTATACAATTTTAACAAGTAACTGTCCCGGAGTTATAGATTTTAGAACTTCTTGTCCGATTGCTTTTGGTTTAACATTTACAATAAATTCTTTGGCAACAGAGAGAGCAACATCGGACTCAAGCAGAGCCTGACGGATCTTTCTAAGTCCTTCTTCAACCTGTTTTTCATTTAATTGAGTGCTTTTATTAAAAAAAGAAAAAGCAGACTCAATTTTACTTGTTAAATTTTCAAACATTTTTTTTCTCCAGCAGAAATTGCACTAGTGGGCGAATATCGCTGACTAGTGTTGATCTCCTTCATTAGAAGGACACCACAAAACCTGCTTATTTTTGTGGAAAATTTTATTAAAAGTATATTTTACTATTTTAAAAGTCAATAATTGAGAATATTTGTAAGATATAACAACAAAACAGATGATTGAAATACAAGCTTATAAAATGGATGGCCTAGGCAATGACTTTATTATCATTGATAGAAGAAAAGATAAAATCGATCTTTCAAAACAACAAATTATAAATGTTGCAGACAAAAAAAAAGGTCTGGGTTGTGACCAAATTATTATTATAGATAAAGATAAAGAAAAAAAAACAAACGCTAAAATAACTTTTTATAATTCCGACGGCGGGGAAACAGGAGCGTGCGGTAACGGTTCTAGATGTATTTCATATTTTTTAATGAATGAAAAAAATTTAAATAGATCAAAAATTAATACTGAAAGTGGGATTCTAAAAGCAAAACTTACTGGAAAAACTGAAGTATCCGTTGATATGGGAATTCCAAATTTTAATTGGAAAAAAATTCCTGTAGTTAAAGAAATGGATAACACAAAGGTTAAAATTAAAACGAAAAATTTTGGAATTTTATCAGGATATACTTTGAGTGTCGGTAATCCTCATATTATTTTCTTTAAAGATATTACAATTGAATTACTAAAAAAAATTGGTCCTCAAATTGAAAATCACGAATTTTTTCCAGAAAGATGTAATGTTACATTTGCCAAAGTAATGAATAAAAAAAATATAGCAGTAAAGGTTTGGGAAAGAGGAGCGGGCTTTACACTTGCTTGTGGCACAGCTGCTTGTGCTACTACTGTAGCAGCAAGTAAATTAGGTCTGACTGAAAAAAAAGTTACTATTCATTTTAAAAACGGGTCACTCCATATTGAATGGGCTAAAAATAAACATATTATAATGACTGGATCTGTCTCAAATATTAAAAATATTAGTCTTAAAATATAATTTTTAATGAATTTTTTTAAAAAGCTTCAAGACAGTCTAAAAAAAACTTCAGAAAAATTTACAAAAGGAATTGATGAAATTTTTAATAAATCTAAGCCCCAAGAAGAAATTCTTCAGGATATAGAGGATATTCTTATTCAAGCAGATGTTGGTGTTGGTTTTGTAGAAGAATTTAGAAAGAACATAGCTAATAAAAAGTACAGCAAAGAAGAGTTAACAAAGGAAAATTTCTTTCAAGCTATTTCTTTAGAAATAGAGGAAATTTTAATACCACTACAAAAAGATTTTTTTACTAATAAACATAAAAAACCCACAGTCGTATTAGTTTGTGGAGTTAATGGAGTTGGTAAAACAACAACAATTGGCAAATTATGTAAAAAACTCAAAGCTCAAGGAAATAAAACTATTGTTGGAGCGGCTGATACTTTTAGAGCTGCAGCTATAGATCAATTAGAACTTTGGTGTAAAAAAATTAATGTAGAAATAATAAAATCAGATATTGGCTCAGATCCAGCCTCGGTTGCATTTAAAAGTTTTGAATATGCAAAACAAAACAATGCAGATTACTGCGTGATTGACACGGCAGGACGACTTCAGAACAAAAAGAACTTAATGGAAGAATTCTCTAAGATTATTAGAGTTTTAAAGAAAATTGATGCAGATGCTCCTCATGAAACTATTTTAGTTCTTGATGCAACTACAGGACAAAATGCAATTAATCAAATTGAAGAATTTAAAAAAATTACACCTATCACTGGAATTATTATGACTAAACTAGATGGAACTGCAAAAGGCGGTATTCTTGTCGCGATTGCAAAACAATTTCAAATTCCAATTTATGCAATTGGTGTAGGTGAAAAAGAAGAAGATTTAGATAACTTTATTGCAAAAGACTTTGTGCAAGCTTTTATTAAAAACTAATTTAAAGTTTTTATAAATTTCTGCAATTCAAGCTTAAGTTCAGAATTATAAGTCATCATATGACGATCAAATTGTGGGAAGTATCCATACTTTTTTGATTGAACTTCATCAAATAATTTTTTTCCCATAGCAATAGGTATTATTATATCGGCTCCGCCATGCATTATAAGAGTTGGGGAATTAATATTTTTAATTTTTTTTAAACTTAAATATTTATCTTTTAATATTAGATCCACTGGTAAATAAGGGTAATAAATCTTTGCGGCATCAACAATAGAAGTGTAAGGAGATTCTAAAATAATTCCTGCAAATTTTTGATTTTGACCAACCTCAACTGCAACACCGGTGCCTAAAGATTCTCCATATAAAATAATTTTACTCTTTGAAATATTATTTTTTTCCAGCCATTTTAAAGCACTTCTCGCATCACTATATAAACCTTGTTCTGTGGGACTTCCTTTATTCCCGCTAAATCCTCGCCAAGAAATTATTAAATAGTTTAAATTTAAATTTTTTAATTCATTTAATTTATAAATTCTATTTCCTAATCCCCCAGCATTTCCATGGAAGAACAGAACGGTGTATTTATTCTGAGGGTTTTTATAAAACCAAGCTTTTAAAGCAATGCCTTCTGTTGAGGGCACAGATATTTCTTTAGTGTCTGCGTTTAATTTTTCACTACGTAGATAATTGTTTTTATCAGGGTGATATAAAAAATTTCTCTGAAAAACATACATATAAGTACAAACAGAGGCATAAAGAATTATTGAAGATAAAAAGACGTATAAAAAAATTCGTCTTAATTTCATTGTCTACTAAGTGCTTTAATAAACAAATATAGAGCACTATGATCTAAATTAGCTCTTCCAGATTTTACTGTCTTTGCATAGAGTTCTTGTACTTTTTTTGCAATTGGTAAATTAAGTTTATATTTTTTTGCAGTTGCAATTATATTATTCATATCTTTAAGTTGAGTAGATGCTTTACCGCCAGGTTTAAAATTCTTAGTTAATATCCTTAATCCGTGGTTTTTAAGAATTGGACCACCTGCAAAGCCATGCAACATAATTTCTCTTACAGCTTTGGGGTCTGCTCCTGCTGCTTCTGCTAAAATTAAAGCCTCAGATACAGCTCCAATACTAATTCCAACGATTGTTTGATTTGCTAACTTTGCAACTTGGCCACATCCAGTTTTTCCGACATAAATTGCTGTTCCCATGCTTTTAAATAAAAGCATAACATTATTAAATATTTTTTTTTCTCCACCCACCATAATTGCAAGGGTTCCTTTTTCTGCTCCTATCGTTCCGCCAGAAACAGGCGCATCTAGAAAAGATGCTTTTTTCTTTTTTAAAGCTTTGCCAATTTCTAAAGCTGTATTTTGAGTGGTTGAACTCATATCAATTACAATCTGCCCTTTTTTCAAATATGGCTGAATTTTTTTTATAAGAATTGCTTTACAAACATCATCGTTTGCAAGCATTGAAACGATTACTTTAGAGTTTTGAACTAAATCTTTTATATCTTTAAAAACTTTCGCTCCTTTTTTTTGGAGTTCTAAAGTTTTATCTGGAGTTCTGTTCCAAACATTTAATTTAAATTTTTTAGATAAAATGTTTTTTGCCATAGGCAAACCCATTAAACCTGTTCCAATAAAGCCTACTGATTTGATTGAACTGCTCATTTAATTTTAAATAAATTTTTATTAGCCAAAATTATACCTGTTAATACAAATAAACCACCAAACCAATGGAAGCTTTGTAATTTTTCATTAAATAAAAAATAGCCATATAGTGCGCTATAAATAGGCATCAAATAAACCACTAATCCAGTTATAGAAGCGCCAACAAATTTTTGTAATTTTGAATACATTAAAAAGGCAATAATTCCTGGAAAGATTGCAGCAACCACAGTCCAAAAAACAAAATCTTTATTAAACGAAGTGGTATAAAAA
>Ga0209400_1004324_pt1 | contig 10061 bp, 7 predicted proteins | sample M_130807_EF_Meta_FD_187313 | JGI IMG/M metagenome (GOLD analysis project Ga0209400, IMG submission 187313) | Freshwater microbial communities from Lake Montjoie, Canada to study carbon cycling - M_130807_EF_MetaG (SPAdes) (version 2) | ecosystem: Environmental > Aquatic > Freshwater > Lake...
AAAACCCACCGGGCTGTGGCGCAATTGATAACCCCCGCTTTGCATCAGGGCCGACAAGCGCGACTGCGGAGAGCCTTGGTCCAGCGCCAACACCTGCTCGCGAAAGCGCGCACGGCCATCGGTGTCGGTGAACAAAATGGTTTGTGTGAATGTGCTCATTTTTAAGATCATAAGGGCTGTCCAAGGCGGCCTTTAGAATCAGCCCTTCACCAACAGCCTCTGGATTGACACCATGAACCGCTGCACCCGGCCTCGCGCCACCATTGCGCCATGAGCCCCAAAGTTTTCATCAAAACCTTCGGTTGCCAAATGAACGAGTACGACTCGGACAAAATGGCCGATGTCTTGCACCAGGCCCAAGGCTACGAAACCACCGACGATGTGGAGCAAGCCGATCTGATTGTGTTCAACACCTGCTCGGTGCGCGAGAAGGCCCAAGAAAAAGTATTCTCCGACCTGGGCCGGGTCAAGCACTTGGCCAAAAAAGGGGTGCGCATTGCAGTGGGCGGTTGCGTGGCCAGCCAAGAAGGGGCGGCCATCATCGCCCGCGCGCCCTTTGTGGACGTGGTGTTTGGGCCCCAAACCTTGCACCGCTTGCCGCAACTGCTGGACCAGCGGCGCGATTTGGCCAAACCACAGGTCGATATCCAATTCCCCGAGATTGAAAAGTTCGATCACCTGCCTCCCGCGCGGGTCACGGGTGCCTCGGCTTTTGTCAGCATCATGGAGGGCTGCTCCAAATATTGCAGCTATTGCGTGGTGCCCTACACCCGGGGCGAAGAGGTCAACCGCCCATTGGACGATGTGCTGGTCGAGGTGGCTGGCTTGGCTGGGCAAGGCGTCAAAGAGATCACCTTGCTGGGACAAAACGTCAACGCTTACCGCGGGACCATGGGTGGCACCAGCGACATCGCCGACTTTGCCCTGCTGATTGAATATGTGGCCGACATTCCCGGTATCGAGCGCATCCGCTACACCACCAGCCACCCCAACGAATTCACCCAACGCTTGATGGATGTGTACGCGAAGGTGCCTCAGTTGGTCAGCCACTTGCATTTGCCGGTGCAGCACGGGTCTGACCGGATTTTGATGGCCATGAAACGTGGCTATACCGCCATGGAGTACAAGAGCACCATTCGCAAACTGCGCGCCATCCGACCAGATTTATCGATGAGCAGCGACTTCATCGTCGGCTTCCCCGGCGAGACCGAAGAAGACTTTCACAAGATGATGAAGCTCATCGATGAGATTGGCTTTGACAGCTCATTCAGTTTCATCTTCAGCCCACGCCCGGGCACGCCAGCGGCGGCCTTGCACGACGAGACGCCGCATGCGGTGAAACTGGCGCGGCTGCAACAGCTGCAAGCCCGGATAGAAGAGAACGTGCAAGCCATCAGTGCCAGCCGGGTGGGCACGGTGCAGCGCATCTTGGTCGAAGGGCCAGCGCGCAAACCGGGCCTGGGCGAACCCCAGTCCATGGGCCGCACGGCGTGCAATCGGATTGTGAATTTCCCCATTGGGCCGGAGCACCTCCGGCTGGTGGGTCAGATGATCGATGTGCGCATCACCGAGGCCTTGCCCCATTCCTTGCGTGGCGAGGTGCTGACGCGGGCTTGAGAAGGCCCAAACACCGGGCCTGACAGAGCCTGACCAGGCGACGACCAGGCGTTACCGGGGCATGCCGGGAAAACCGCCCAGGCCTTTCATGCCGCCCAACTTTTTCATCATCTTCATCATGCCGCCGCCGCGCATTTTTTTCATCATGTCTTGCATCTGAGCGAATTCATTGAGCAAGCGGTTGACCTCTTGCACCTGAACCCCAGCCCCAGCGGCGATGCGGCGCTTGCGGGTGGCTTTGATCAAATCAGGGTGGGTGCGCTCGCGCGGCGTCATGCTGTGGATGATGCCTTGCTTGCGGTTCATTTCTTTTTCGGCCCGGTTAAGGTCAATGGCCCCGGCCTTGGCCGTCAACTGCGAGGGCAGTTTGTCCATCATGCTGGCCAATCCGCCCATTTGCTTCATTTGCTGCAATTGGGCCAAAAAGTCGTTCAGGTCAAAGCCAGCGCCTGACTTGACCTTGGCGGCCATTTGTTGCGCTGCTTGCATGTCGACGCCGGCCGTGACTTGTTCGACCAAGGCGACGATGTCGCCCATGCCCAAAATACGACCGGCATGGCGCTGGGCATCAAACACCTCCAAGCCGTCTATTTTTTCACTGGTGCCGGCAAATTTGATGGGCGCGCCGGTGATCTGGCGCACCGACAAGGCCGCGCCGCCGCGCGAATCGCCATCGGTTTTGGTCAGCACAATGCCCGTCAAAGGCAGCGCCTCATGGAAGGCGCGCGCCGTGTTGACCGCATCTTGGCCCTGCATGGCATCCACCACGAACAAGGTTTCAACGGGGTTCAGGGCTTGGTGGATCTGCTGGATTTCCAGCATCAAGGCCTCATCAATGGCCAAGCGACCGGCGGTGTCGACGAGCAACACATCAAAGTAATGCCGCTTGGCGTGCTCAAGGGCGGCCAACACAATGTCCACAGGCTTTTGCCCCACCTCACTGGGAAACCATTCCGCTTGGGCTTGGGCCGTCACTGATTTGAGCTGTTCAATGGCTGCGGGGCGGTAAACGTCGGCCGAGACCGTGAGCACCTTTTTCTTGCGTTTGAGGATCAAGTGGCGCGCGAGCTTGGCCGTGGTGGTGGTTTTGCCCGCCCCTTGCAAGCCCGCCATCAAGATCACCGCCGGCGGTTGGGCCGCCAAATTGATGTCGGCCACGCCTTCGCCCATGGTGGCGGCCAACTCGCGCTGAACCAGCCCCACCAAGGCCTGACCTGGCGTGAGCGAGCCCACCACCTCTTGGCCCAGTGCTTTGTCTTTGACGCGGGCAATGAACTCGCGCACCACTGGCAGCGCCACATCGGCTTCGAGCAAGGCCATGCGCACCTCGCGCAACATGTCGGCGACATTGGACTCGGTGATGCGGGCCTGCCCACTGAGGTGCTTGACCAGTTTGGAAAGCTTGTCGGAAAGTGCGGTGGCCATGGGGATTCGCTGCAAAGCGGTTGAATGAAGGGACCAAAGGGCCGAAAGAAAAGCGCAGCGAAGGATTTGGGCAAAACGCTAAACTCTGGTGATGATTTTACCCGCGGACCTTTCCCTGAACTTGGCGCTCAGCGCTGTGGCCGTGCTGCTCTACGCGGCAAGTGCCCTCTTGGGCCAGCAACTGGGCGTGGCCAACAGCCGGCGCATGCTCTCCGTGGCTTGGGGTACCCACGCCTGGGCCTGGGTCAGTGGGTTGATGGGCATCGGCGACAGCACAGGCCCCCATTTTGGCTTTGCCCCAGCCTTGTCCGTGACGTGCTGGCTGGTGATGGCCTTTTATGCGCTGGAGCAGCGCTGGGTACCCCAAGTGCGCTCGCGTGGCGCATTGGGCGGCCTGGGCGCTGCGGTTGTGCTGTTGACCATGGTTTTTCCTGGCAAGGTCATGAGTGTCAATGCCTCAGCGTGGCTGCCCCTGCATTGGGCATTTGGTTTGGCTTCTTACGGTTTGTTCGGTGCCGCCGTGGTGCATGCCACCCTGATGACGCGCGCCGAGCGCCAAATGCGCTTGGCCGCTGATGCCAACATTGGCATGCCTTTGCTCACCTTGGAGCGGCTCACATTCCGATTTGTCGGTGCAGGCTTTGTGCTGCTCAGTGCAACATTGCTGGCCGGATGGTGGTTTGGCGAACAGTTGTACGGCTCGGGTCACGCTTGGCGCTGGGACCACAAAACTATTTTTTCGCTGTTGTCGTGGCTGTGCTTTGCCATTTTGCTGTTTGGTCGCACCCAACTGGGCTGGCGCGGTCGCACGGCCGTTCGGGTTCTTTACGCCGGAACCGGCCTGCTGCTGTTGGCCTATGTGGGCTCACGCTTTGTGCTGGAGGTGATTTTGGGCCGCCTCGGATGAAGTTTCTGCTGCTGCTCGTGGTGGTGGTGGTCGGCGCTGGTTGGTGGCGCCACAAAAAACGTGGCAAAACACCTGCTGCTGCCCCCACAGCCCCCCCCTCAGCCGAGCGCATGGTGCACTGCGAACGTTGTGGACTTCACTTGCCTCAAACCGATGCCATCGCCGTCGACGGTGTCTTTTTTTGCAGCAAAGAGCACCAGTTGCGCAACGGCGCATGACGCATGCTTGAACAACCGGCACAACCCCTGTGGGCCCATGGCTGGTACAGATACGCGCGCCGCTGCCCCTCGCCCAACTTTGGCCCCAGGCCCATGGGCACGCCCATCGACTTGGTGGTGGTGCATGCCATCAGCCTGCCACCGGGCGAATATGGCTCCTCGCATGTGCTGGATTTGTTCACCAACCAGCTGGCGATCCACGAACACCCTTACTTTCAAAGCCTGGAAGGTGTGCAGGTTTCGGCCCATTTTTTCATCCGCCGAGAAGGCCAGTTGTGGCAGTTGGTGAGTTGCGATGACCGGGCATGGCACGCTGGGGTTTCCAACTTCAATGGCCAAGACAATTGCAACGATTTCTCCATTGGCATTGAATTGGAGGGATTGGATGGCCAGACTTTTGAAGCCAGCCAATACGAAACCCTCAGCACCCTGTGCGCCACACTGGCCGACAACTATCCGATTGCGCACATCAGGGGCCACGAACACATTGCAGCGGGCCGCAAACAAGACCCCGGCCCGGGTTTTGATTGGGCGCATTTACAACAACACTTGGGTTGGCAGGCGTCAAGATTTCCAAACGCTTGACCACGCTTGAACGCCCAACACAGGGCGCATTTTCTTTAACACATAAAACCGTTGTTGCACTGCAAAAATTCTGCCGAATCCGCTCGAGGCCACACTTTTTTTAACGCATCGCCACACAAACCCTCAACCCGCAACGGATCCTCCGTGCCAACTTGTAAGCTTGCGACATGTCTCGCGCAAGAAAATTCAAAAAAGTCTAAAAACACTACCAATAGCGTATTGAAAAGCGCCCAGACCCCAGATATAGTGTGTGCTGGTTTGGTTGTCACCGGGCATCGGGCTTGTTTAAGCTGCCGCACAACCCTATCAAGAATTTATAAACACAAGGAAAGTCTTCCCCATGCAACTCGCAGAGACCTCGCTCGCAGTCCAACGCCAGAGCAGCCCGTCCTCTCCCCCTCAGCCCAACCTGACCACCGCAAGCCTGCCGCTGAGCCATTACCAAATCATTCGCCGCAATGGCGCCGTGGTGCCCTTTGAGCCCACCAAGATCGCCGTCGCGTTGATGAAGGCCTTTTTGGCGGTGCACGGCACACAAGGTGCCGCATCAGCCAGCGTGCGCGAAACCGTCGACGGCTTGACCCAGTCGGTGGTGCGCGCCCTGATGCGCTCGCGACCAGGCGGCGGCACCTTTCACATTGAGGACGTGCAAGACCAAGTCGAATTGGGCTTGATGCGCAGCGGCCACCACGAAGTCGCTCGGGCCTATGTGCTCTACCGCGAGCGCCGCTCCAGTGAGCGCGCCGCGCAGCAAGAACAAGCCGCCCCTGGCATGCCATCTTTGCATGTGACCGACAACGGACAACGCGTGGCCCTGGACCTGCAGCGCATGCAACAAATCATTGCTGCGGCTTGCCAAGGTTTGGGTCAAGACGTCAAGCCTGAGCCGATCGTGGCGGAAACGATGCGCAACTTATATGACGGCGTCCCCATCGAAGAGGTCTACAAAGCCGCCATCTTGGCCGCCCGCACCTTGATTGAAAAAGACCCCGACTACACCTATGCCACGGCCCGCTTGCTGATGCACACCATCGCCAAAGAGGTTTTTGGTACCGAGGTCACCCAAGCGGAGATGGGGCAACACTATCAAGATTGCTTCCCCGCCCTGATCAAAAAAGGCGTTGACAACGACCTGCTGGACCCGCGCATGGCGCAATTTGACTTGCCGCGACTGGCTGCAGCCCTCAAGGCTGAACGCGATCTGCAGTTTGACTACCTGGGCCTGCAAACCCTGTACGACCGTTATTTCTTGCACGTGCGCAAAACACGCATCGAGCTGCCGCAGTCCTTTTTCATGCGGGTGGCCATGGGCCTGTCCCTCAATGAGATCGACCGCGAAGCACGCGCCATCGAGTTCTACGAAGTGCTGTCGTCTTTTGACTTCATGTCCAGTACGCCCACCTTGTTCAACAGCGGCACTTTGCGCTCACAGTTATCGAGTTGTTACCTGACCACCGTGCCCGATGATTTGGACGGCATTTACGAATCCATCAAAGAAAACGCTTTGCTGTCCAAGTTTGCCGGCGGCCTGGGCAATGACTGGACCCGTGTGCGCGCCTTGGGCTCGCACATCAAGGGCACCAACGGCGAATCGCAAGGCGTGGTTCCTTTCCTCAAAGTGGTCAATGACACCGCAGTGGCCGTGAACCAAGGCGGCAAGCGCAAGGGTGCCGTGTGCACGTATTTGGAAACTTGGCACCTTGATATTGAAGAGTTTTTGGAGTTGCGCAAAAACACCGGCGACGATCGCCGCCGCACCCATGACATGAACACTGCCAATTGGATTCCCGATTTGTTCATGCGCCGGGTGATGGAAAAGGGCGACTGGACGCTGTTTTCCCCCTCCGATGTGCCTGATCTGCATGACTTGTTTGGCGCCGCCTTCGAAAAGGCCTATGTGGCCTATGAGGCACGCGCTGAACGTGGCGACATCAAACCCAGCCGCAAAGTGCCGGCCGCCGATCTCTGGCGCAAGATGCTGACCATGCTGTTCGAGACCGGACACCCTTGGATCACCTTCAAGGATGCCTGCAATGTGCGCTCACCCCAGCAGCATGCGGGCGTGGTGCATTCTTCCAATTTGTGCACCGAGATCACCCTCAATACCAGCGACACCGAAACTGCCGTGTGCAATTTGGGATCGATCAACCTGTTGCAACACCTCAGCAACGGTCAAGTCGACCACGACAAACTCAAGCGCACCATTGGCACCGCCATGCGCATGCTCGACAACGTGATCGACATCAACTACTACGCCGTCAAAAAGGCGCGTGACTCGAATCTGCGCCACCGCCCGGTTGGCCTGGGTGTCATGTCGTTTCAAGACAGCCTTTATGCTTTGCGAATCCCCTACGGCTCGCAAGCCGCCGTGGAATTTGCCGACACCTCCATGGAGGCGATTTGCTACTACGCCTATTGGGCCTCCACCGAGTTGGCCCGTGAGCGCGGCAAGTACTCCAGTTTCAAAGGCTCGTTGTGGGACCAAGGCGTTTTGCCACCCGACACCCTGGACATGCTGGCCAAAGAGCGTGGCGGCTATGTGGAAGTGGACCGCTCGGCCACCCTCGACTGGGATGCGTTGCGGCGCAAAATTGCTGCCGATGGCATGCGCAACTCCAACTGCGTGGCCATTGCCCCCACCGCCACCATCTCCAACATCATCGGCGTGGACGCATCCATCGAACCCAGTTTTGGCAACTTATCGGTCAAGTCCAACCTCTCGGGTGAGTTCACTGTGATCAACGCCTACCTGGTGCGAGACCTCAAACGCTTGGGCCTGTGGGACGACGTGATGGTGATGGACCTCAAACACTTTGACGGTTCACTGCGCCCCATCGACCGGGTGCCGCAAGACATCAAAGCCCAATACGCGACCGCTTTTGAGATCGAACCCCAGTGGTTGGTTGAAGCCGCAGCGCGTCGCCAAAAGTGGATCGACCAAGCCCAATCGCTCAACATCTACATGGCTGGCGCTTCGGGCAAAAAACTCGACGAGACCTACAAGCTCGCTTGGCTTCGCGGCCTGAAAACCACCTACTATCTGCGCACCTCCAGTGCCACCCAGGCTGAAAAGTCCACGGTGCAATCGGGCAGCCACAACGCCGTTTCCTCCTCACAAGCCACGGGCATGAGCGCGATGGAAGCCGCCGCTGCAGCAGCGCGCGCTCAAATGAGCGACGTGCCCGCCACGGACATCAAGTTTTGCGGGGTCGATGACCCCACCTGTGAAGCTTGTCAGTGATTTTTAATAAATTGCACCGAAGCCCAACAGCGTGCTTCGATGCAATTGAGCAACACCTTTCACGAACGAAGTGAATGAGTGCTTTCCTTTTTTAGCAACTGAACGCATAATTCATCGAATGGAAATCCTCCTATGTTGACCTGGGACGAAGAAGTCAAACCCTCAGCGCCATCGCCTCTTGCCAGCGGCCTCTCAGCCCGCTCGATGGACATCCCACCCCTGAATCATTCTGGTTTGAGCAGCCCACAGGTTGTTCCAACCCACTTGCATGATGGTGCACCGATTCCTGCGGTCGCAACACCAACACCCAAATTGAGTGCGCCGGCTCGGCGAGTGGTAGCCGCCGACAAGCGCATCATCAACGGCCAGACCGATGTGAACCAGTTGGTGCCCTTCAAGTACAAGTGGGCTTGGGAGAAATACCTCGCCACCTGCGCCAACCACTGGATGCCCCAAGAGGTCAATATGACCCGCGACATCGCTTTGTGGAAAGACCCCAACGGGCTGACCGAAGACGAGCGACGCATTGTCAAACGCAACCTCGGTTTTTTTGTAACGGCTGACTCGCTGGCCGCCAACAACATCGTGTTGGGCACCTACCGCCACGTCACGGCCCCAGAATGCCGACAGTTTTTGCTCAGGCAAGCCTTTGAAGAGGCCATTCACACCCATGCCTACCAATACATTGTGGAATCCTTGGGTTTGGATGAAAGCGAAATCTTCAATGCCTATAACGAAGTCCAATCCATCCGCGACAAAGACCAGTTCCTGATCCCCTTCATTGAGGCGATCATGGACCCAAATTTCCACACCGGCACGCCAGAGACCGATCAAACCCTGCTCAAAAGTTTGATCGTGTTTGCTTGCCTCATGGAGGGTTTGTTCTTCTATGTGGGATTCACCCAAATTTTGGCCTTGGGTCGTCAAAACAAAATGACCGGTGCTGCCGAGCAGTACCAATACATCCTGCGCGACGAATCCATGCATTGCAACTTTGGCATTGACTTGATCAATCAACTCAAGCTCGAAAACCCCCATTTGTGGACCAACGATTTCAAAGACGAGATCAAAGCTTTGTTTCACAAGGCCGTTGAATTGGAATATCGTTACGCCGAAGACACCATGCCTCGCGGCGTGCTGGGCATGAATGCGTCCATGTTCAAAGGGTATTTGCGCTACATCGCCAACCGCCGGGCCACCCAAATCGGCCTGGAACCTTTGTTCCCACACGAGGAAAACCCATTTCCTTGGATGAGCGAGATGATCGACCTCAAGAAAGAACGCAACTTCTTTGAGACGCGTGTCATTGAGTACCAATCGGGTGGCGCCCTGTCTTGGGACTGAGCCACTTGCCGCAACACATGTACCCCATTTGCAAATCACTCTGCACACAAAGCCCACTGGGCTGCGGAGGATTTGCGTTTCGTGTTCATGGCGCTGGACCCGGGTCCAACGCCATGGATCGCTTGGTGTGCCACCAAAGGCGCACAAAGTGTTTTCCACCCAACGATCTGTTCACTTGATCTAGGAGAACTATATGGCAACTGCAAAAAAATCGGCCACAAAAACCAAGGCCCCCGCAAAGAAAGCCGCAGCTAAAAAGCCGGCAGCAAAGAAAGTAGCAGCGAAGAAACCGGCTGCGAAAAAGAAACCGGCCGCCAAAAAACCGGTCGCCAAGAAAGTAGCAGCGAAGAAGCCTGTGGCCAAAAAAGCAGCAGCTAAGAAGCCAGCGGCCAAAAAGCCGGTTGCTAAAAAAGCCGCCGCGAAAAAGCCTGCTGCCAAAAAAGTAGCGGCCAAGAAACCTGCTGCTAAAAAGGCTGTCAAAAAGGCTGCTAAAAAAGCCGTCGCCAAGAAAAAGCCGGCCGCGAAAAAGCCTGCTGCCAAAAAAGCTGCCAAAAAGCCGGCAGCGAAGAAAGCCGCGAAAAAGCCTGCTGCCAAAGCGGCGCCAGCCCCTGCGGCGCCTGCGGCTCAGACCACTCTGAACCCGCAAGCCGCTTGGCCGTTTCCAACGGCACACAAGCCCTGATCTTCAAAGATCTGGCCAGCGGTTCGCCGCTGCTCAAGCCCG
>Ga0209400_1004326_pt1 | contig 10059 bp, 6 predicted proteins | sample M_130807_EF_Meta_FD_187313 | JGI IMG/M metagenome (GOLD analysis project Ga0209400, IMG submission 187313) | Freshwater microbial communities from Lake Montjoie, Canada to study carbon cycling - M_130807_EF_MetaG (SPAdes) (version 2) | ecosystem: Environmental > Aquatic > Freshwater > Lake...
ATACAGTAGCAGCTTCAAGTGCTATTTTTGTATCAGCATCAATTACTTTTCCTTTTAATTGAATGTTTTGTGCAAATGAGACAATACTCAAGCCCAATAACATTAGTGGCGTCATTATCCACTTTAATCTTAGTTGTTTTGAAATCATATTTAAAATTTTGAAGCACAAATCTATTGTCAAAATTTTAACATATCTTAATTCCAATATTAACTCGCTGCTACCAAATTGTTACCGGAATATGAATTGATTTTTTTGGTAACAATAATTTAATTTGGGACAAATTCGAAAACGAATTTATTAAATGATAGGTTTGCCTAAATTAAAAGACCGCTTTATATATGAAAAAAAATATATTTTTAATAATAACATTATCCATGTTATTTTTTATTTCTGGCAACGCACAAATCGTAAAATATTTATCCGTACCTGGTTATAATGAATTATCAAGAATTGATACAAGTGGTTATTCGATTTTACCAAGTGGCCGATATGTGCAGCCAGTAGGACAATCCATTCGCATTACCCATGACCCATTTGGATTAGCTATTTCACCAGATCAAAAAGTGGCGATAACTATGCATGAAAATGCAATTACCCTAATTGATTTGCAAACCATGCAACAAAACCGAATACCAGACTATTTAAAACCAAAAGAAAACCCTTTGAAAAATGGCTCCTTTTTGGGCGTTGCATTTCATGCCAATAAAAATATTGCTTATTTAAGTGGGGGTGATGAAGGATCGGTGATTGTATATGATTATGTACAATTTAAAAAGGTGGATTCCATTTTATTAGACGGCATATTTGCAGGTGTAAAATACCAAGGCAGTTTTACCAGCGATTTAATTTACAGTGCGCAAAAAAATGAATTGTTTATATTAGATAGAGGTAATTTCAGATTAGTGAGATATAGTATTGATCAGAAAAAAATTATCGCCTCGATACCTACTGGAAGACAACCTTTTGGTTTAGCCATGTCGCCTGATCAAAAAATAGTGTTGGTAGCGAATGTTGGTATGTATGCTTACCCATTAGTGGCAGGTACCACAAAAGAAAACTTACAATCACAATATATCAATTGGCATCCCTACGGAAATAATACCAAGGAATCCATTGAGGGAACCGAGATAGATGGTAAAGAAATTCCAGGCTTAGGAAGCCCTAATGCTGATGAATCGATGAGCGTTTATGTCATTGACTTGTCTACCAATAAGGTGAAAGCGAAATTGAAAACAGGCATGCTGTTGGGAGAACTCGTTGAAGACGCAGAAGTAATAGGTGGTGCAAGCCCAAATTCAATAGTGGTGGGGAATAAATTTGCATACGTAACCAATGCAACTAATGATAATATTGCAGTTATTGACTATAAAAAAGGACGTATTGTTAAGCATATCCCGATTACCGTGGATCAAAGGATTGATAAATTAAGGGGGCTACTTCCATTTGGTATTGATTTAACCAAAGATGAAAAATATTTATTTGTGGCACTTTTAGGTTTTAATGCTGTGGCGAAAATAGATTTGAGTAATGACAAAACCTTAGGGCTTATTCCTACAGGTTGGGGAACTACACGCGTTAAATTATCTGCTGACGACAAAACCATCTATGCAACTTCATGCAGGGGTTTGGGTGCTGGTCCAAATGGTGGCAAAAATTTTAAAATACCGGTACAAGGTAGCTATATTGGAGATATTCAATTAGGGGGATTTCAAAAAATTGAAAATCCTTCAACGGAAAAATTAATATCTTATACTAAAGTAGTGATTGATAATACTTTTGTTACCCGATCACAAGCAGATAGTTTGCCCATGCCTGTATTACCAGGAAGCAAAGTAAGCCCCATTAAACATATTGTGTTTATTACAAAAGAGAACAGAACATTTGACGAAGTTTTTGGACAAATGAAAAATGTAAATGGGGAAAGCGGTCTAGCAAGGTTTGGCTTAGATGTAAATGTGTATGGAAGAAAAGAAAGTGTTAAGAATGTGAATGTGACACCTAATCACCATAAAATTGCAAAACAGTTTTCATTGAGTGATAATTTCTATTGTGATAGTGACGCATCGATTCATGGACACCATTGGATGATGGGCGTTATCCCTAATGAGTGGGTGGAAGCCAACTCAAGTACTGCAAAGTCGGCAGATTACTTTTCAACCGCACCAGGACGTAGATTTCCTGGTTCCACCGGAAGTATGGATCCTGAAGATTACGGTGAGATTGGTGGCTTATGGGAAGCACTGGATAGAAAAAAGATAAGTTATTATAATTTTGGGCAAGCCAACGAAACAGCGCATGTTAGAGAAGATTGGAATGATACAGCTACGGGTGCAGGACATATAGTAATGGTACCGATGCAAAAAGGGGTATGGGAAAGAACATCTCATAATTTTGCAGGCTACAATACGAATATTCCTGATCAGTTTAGAATGAAACAATTTGAAGAAGAATTTACAAAAAAATGGTTGAATGGCAATGACAGCATGCCGCAATTAGTTACAATGATGTTGCCCAATGACCACACAGCAGGACCAAGACCAGAAGATGGTTATCCATTTAGCGCATCTTATGTGGCAGACAATGATTTAGCGCTTGGTAGAACATTGCATTTTTTAAGTAGAACCCCTTATTGGAAAGATATGTTGGTCATCGTTACGGAAGATGATCCACAAGGTGGAGTTGATCACATAGATGCACATAGAAGCATCTTAATGATGGCAGGTCCATATGTGAAAAAGAATTATGTTTCTAAAACACATGCCAATTTTGGATCCATACTTAAAGTAATGTATAATATTTTAGGCGTGCCTTATGTGAATCAATATGACATTACAGCATCACTATTAACAGACTTTTTTACAAACAAACCTGATTTAACACCCTATCATTTTGAATTTCCAAGTCAAGAGGTATTTGATTGGGATAAAGCCATGAAAAGATATAATCAACCCATTGATTGGAGAAAAATAAAACAAGGCCCCCAAATGGACGATGAAAAGGAACAAAGAACAGAACACAATAAAACTTCAGGAACAATTATTGAAAATTAAAATATTGAAAATATTTATGAAGCATTTTTCATAATACTAATATTTATTTCAAATATAGGAAGCGGACAAAAGGCAGACACAAGTTACAAATTACTTGACTCTGTTATAGTTACAAGCAGGTCCATTAAAATTTTGGATACTAAAAATCCTTTTGTAATAAGTTCAATTACAAATCAACAAATAGTTGAAAAGGGCGCTAGAACAACTCCAGAAGCCTTACAGGGCGTATCTGGTGTTTTTATTCAGAAAACAAACCATGGCGGCGGCTCCGCTTTTATAAGAGGCCTTACAGGGAATCAAACACTTATCGTATTAGATGGAATAAGGCTTAATAACGCAATTTATAGATATGGGCCAAACCAATACCTGAATACTATCGATATGTTTACCGTTGATAAAATTGATGTATTAAAAGGTATCGGTTCGGTAGAATATGGATCTGACGCAATGGGTGGTGTAATACATGTAAAAACCAAAGAAAACGCATCGAAGGATTTGAATAAAATAAGCTTAAATAATACGAGCAAATTTATTTCAAATGGTATGGAAAAAATAAATAGAACTGATATTCATTATGCAACAAACAAATGGAATTTTATTGGCGGAATTTCGTTAAAAAAATATGGCGATTTATTAGGTGGTGGGAATATTGGAAAACAAACTCCTACGGGATACAATGAACTAAACTATGATTTTAAAACAAAAATAAAAATTAATAGCCAAAGTGAAATTGTTTATTCAAGTCAAAACACAATTCAAAAAAATGTCCCAATTTATCACAAAATAGTTTTAGAAAATTATAAAACAAACCAAATCGATTATCAAATACATTATTTAAACTATTTAAAGTACAAGTACACTAGTAATAAGAAATGGATTTCCGAAATAATCATAAACGCTTCCACACAAAGATCAATAGAACAGCGATCTATCCAAAAAAACAATTCTAGTATATTTAGGAATGAAGCCGATACTGTTAAAAATATTGGTCTAACTGCAGAAATAGTATCAATGCCATATAAAAACTGGAGCATGAATACTGGTTTTGATTATTACAAAGATGAAATTTTTAGCGAAGCCCTTGAAACTAGTAGTGATTTAAATACCCAAGTATTCAAAAGAGGATTATATCCCAATAGAGCGATTTATAAAAATAGCTCCATCTTTAATATACATAATTTAAATTTTAATAAATTGAATATAGTTGCAGGGCTGCGTTATAATTTTTTACATATTCAAATGAATGAACTTACACTAGGTAATATAGCTATAAAACCCTCGGCTTTAGTATCCAATTTCGGCTTTAATTACCAGCTTAACCAACACAGTTTTTTATTTGGTTCTATTACAACCGGATATAGGGCACCCAATATTGATGATTTAGGTAGCTTGGGTATTGTTGATTTTAGGTATGAAATTCCAAGTTATGATTTAAGACCAGAAAAATCATTAAATACAGAAATAGGTTATAAATTCCGCTCAAATAAAATTGATTTTTCAATTGCAGCATTTAAAATGAAGTTAAAGGATATTATTGCAAGGGTTCTGGTGGATGGGAAAGTGATAAATGGGTATAATGTTTATAATAAAAAAAATATAGAATCCTCCTATATCAATGGTGCAGAAGTCAATTACACCTATTTATTAAGTAAATTTTTAACTTGGTATACCAATGCAACTTATACCTACGGACAAAATGTAACCAAAAATGAGCCGATGAGGAGAATACCTCCCCTATTCGGTCAAAATAAAATATCCTTTGTTAAAAAAAATAAGACATTGGCTATTACACATCAATTTGCTGGAAAACAAGATAGGCTTGCTCAAGGAGATAAGGACGATAATAGAATAGGTAAACTAGGAACTCCGGGATGGAATATATTTAATGTTGATGCAGGATGGCAATTTAAAAACTTAAGTCTAAATACAAGTTTAATTAACATTTCAAATGTGCAATACAAAACGCATGGATCTGGAGTTTATGGTATGGGTAGAGCGATTAATTTAACCCTCCAATGGAATACCCATTAAGATATGATTAGACTAAATCAATCCCCCTTGATAAACCATTTATTTACTGAATTATACTTTCCTTCTAACAATATCTTATAAAAGCTAGATTCATATTTAGCAATATCAATAACTGTATTTTTTTGTTTTACAGGAACTTCAGTTAATAAAATATATTGATCAGAACCATATTTGGTATAATTATTACTTGCGCATAGCCAAACCTTAACAGTACCCTCCTCATTGTAATTTTGCCAGGAAACATCTAACTTATTTTGATAAATATTAATCTCAGGATGGGAAAGGGATATTTTCCCCATTAAAGAAACACCATCTATCTCATTTTTTACTTGCGTGGGAATATTAATCGATAAATAGTTAGCCAACGTGGGCATAATATCAACAATACCAGGATAACTTAGACTAGCATAATTATTGAATTTTTTATTAGATACCATCCAGGTAGAACGCTGTCTGAAACTTTGTCCGCCATGACCTTTGCCATCCTTTTCACTTCTTCCATGATCGGTCGTCATAATTATCATCCAATCTTCTTTGAAATTTTGTTTACGATATGAAATAGCGTCATATATTTTTCCTATTTGAATATCTAATTTTTTTAATGCATCGATAAATGCAGGACTATCGCCATACTTGTGTCCCATGTCATCGGTAAATTCAAGATAAACCCATGATAAATCAGGTGCATTCAACTTAATACTTTGAACAGCATCATTAGTCACCTTTTCATCAATTAAATGAATGTAATTTGAAAATTTATCATGAGGAAATGATACAGTATCAAGCTCATAGCCATCTGAACTATAATCAAATTTTAAATGGTTTGTTTGAGTTAATCCATCACCCACAAGTTTTGTTCTGTTGTCTAACCAAGTACTATAAATACCAATTTTTTTATTCGGATATTGCTCTTTAAATAATTTAAAAATACTTGGATAGGCATAATTTTGATCTTTAATGTCATTATCCCAAACGTTATGTTTATTCGCCCATGTTCCTGTTAATAAACTATTATACCCTACCGCAGATATAGTTGGTGTTTGGTTATAACTCCCTTTATCTCCCCCTACATGTGCTCTAAAATAACTACCCTCTTTTATTATTTTAGTAATGTTAGGTAAATTTGTGTTTTCAATGACATCAGCAGGAATTCCATCCGCTATGATAAAAATTGCTTTTTGCGCAAATCCAATATTTATGAAAAATAAAGAAAATAGTAGGTGCCAAATTTTTTTCATGCTGAATAAAAATAGTTCTTAGATGTATCCATTTACTGAGGCAAAATAGTCAAAATTGTTAAGACAAAATTAAACATGCAATTAAAATAATCGAATTCTAGAATAATTAATGATTATATAATACGCAATTAAAAAAGTTTGCTATTCAAGCATTAATATTAGCATATACCTTAAAAATAGCTACTATGGAGGCAACGAAATGATATTTTTAAAATAATAATTATTTTAAAAATAAAAAAACTCATCAAAATGATTGGGCTTAGTTTTTACAGGTTCTATAGCTTGACATCTAAAATTGCCCTGAAATCTTCAGCAAATTCATCCAAACCAGCTCCTAAGGCTTTGGGTAAGGAGCACTCTTGGGATGACGGCGAATGAAATGAGCCGGCAATCCAAATGGGCTATTATTTTTGGCTGTTAAAAATAAGTGTTCACTGCAAACTCAAATTGATCTATAAATATTTTCTTAAATGAGTTAATATTTGTTTGTTCATAGAATACAAGCATTGACTTTTTATATTCTATCGAATCAATTGTTCTAAAAGATATTGGGCAATAATGATTATGCAATAAAATTGCATTACTTATAATTCTCGCAGTTCTTTTATTACCATCAGCGAATGGTTGAATATATGAAATCAATACCAGAGCCAATAAAGCCTTTTCAAAGATATTGTCCCTAGCATTAATGATGGTACACATTTCTAATAACGCCTCTTTAATCTGAAATTCATTTTCAAGTGGTTTATAATTTGTACCAGAAATACCAACTCTGTTATTTCTAATATTTCTAGAAATATCTAACTCCTTTATTAATAAACTATGTATATCCTCAATACTTGAAATTGTTAATGGGCTAATATAATCAGGCTGGGTAATAATGAAATCTAATGCTGATTTATGGTTTAATAACATTACGGCCTCATCTTTAGTTTTACCTGAAGCTGTTTGCTTATCTTTTAAAAGCATTTCTGTTTCTAACAAAGAATAAGTGTTCCCTTCTATTTGTGAAGATTTCCAACTTAAATCAATAGCTAGACGTTCTAATTCATTTTTATATTCAGCAGGACTTAGTCTGGAGGAATTAGCGACAAACTCAGACTGTAAAGCATTTAAATAATCAAATTCTTGAGGGTTAAATAAAGCAATATGCTTAAGCGTATTGCTAATTAAAAGTTGATTAAAACCAGTTTGAATTGTTCTTTCGTCAATCTCCTTTTCAAAGTATTGATCTATGTTAATTGGGCGTATAATATCATAGGCCTGACTTACTTGATACTTTCTACTTTTTAGTTCCCCTATTGCTTCAACTAAACCCTGCGCACTAATATCAACTAATTTCCTTCTAAGTGTAGGCATACTTATATTAAGTTCTAATCCATTTAAAATTTCGTTAGAGGAGCACATAGGATTATCCTTAATAAATTGAATTATTTCAGCATCATTTATAGGTGTTTTCTTTGGCATATCATTTATCAATCATAAATATATGATTTATCAATCATAAAATCACAAAAATGAGCATTAAAATCGAAATTATTGATTGATAAACCCAAACTTGAGTCAAAATATTCGTTTTCTGACTTATATTTAAAAAAGGGTGTCAAAATAGATGAAATCTGAATCATATGTAACTAATGAAGGATTTTAAGATTCCAACTATCAAGGATTCCTTGACAGTTGACTTTTATTTAATTTCTTCATTTTTGAACTATCGAGGATTCCTCGGCAGTTGAATTTTTTACTTATTTAAAATTTTAATCACTTTGGTTTGAGAAGTATGCGCTGAGAAAAGCCCAAGGGCACCACCATTAATGTTATTAGGCGGATTGGATGGCGCAGTACCTCCACCAGGACCTGCCCCACTTTGTTGATTAAGTGTAAAAAAATACAAATGAGCCGACTGGCTAATACATTGCATTTCAACCGACACGCTGTCAAATAATTTAATTGAAATTTTTTCGGTACCATTATTTAATGGGCGTTGATTAATTTTCCCGTTATTAAGGTTGTCGTTAAAAATGTTATAGATACCATCTAGAGAGTCATTTATTTTTTGAATAAATCGATAACTATTACCAAGCGCCACTGGGTCTTGGTAAACTGGAATAATACTATATCTATTTTCACCATTTACAGGAAATGAGTTAATCCTAAGGCTGTCTAAATTTACTTTCATCGGCATCGTAGATTGCGCCGTATATATTTTACCCTCCACCTTGACTTCTAAAGAATAAGTGTTCCCATAAACGCCACGAATTCGATTTGTTTTGTAAATGCCGCCAGTTGTATGCTTAAGCGTATCCTTTACCCCCTTATCATCGGCAATAATAATAGTGCCATTATTAATTATTGGGTAAATATTAGGCTCATTAATACTGATTGATTTGGAAAGCTTTACAAAATAAGGACCAGGCTGATCGGTGATATTAGCCTCAATGATAACCTGTGAAACATTATTTTCTACAGGTAGCGTGATTACTTTTTCACAGCTTGCAAAAAGAAATAATGAAAAATATAAATATTTAAAAAATTTGAAGTGCATCATCATTAAAATTTAAAATTATAGGTTATGCTTGGCACCCATCTAAATAAAGCAGTTTGTATAATTTGCGTTTTTGAATTATCTGAAGGATCATCTTGGAATGTTATTTGATAAGCATTTTCCCTTCCATAAACATTATACAAACTAAAGTTCCATGAGCCTATATTTTTCTTCTTGTTCTTGTTTTCATAGGTAGCACTTAAATCAAGTCGATGGTAATCAGGCATTCTATTCGCATTACGATTCGCATATTGATAAATGGTTTGTTCACCTAAAGAATATTTGCCAGTAGGGAAAGTGACTGCATTTCCAGTACTATAAACAAAAACGCCGGACACGGTCCATTTTGAATTGAGTTCTAGAATAGTAACAATTGAAACATCATGTGTTCTATCTTGCTTTGCATTATACCAGTTTCCTTCATTGATTCCATCAATCTTTCTTTCGGTTTTTGACAATGTATAACTTATCCATCCTGAAAATAAGCCAATTTTCTTTTTTAGTAAAAACTCAAAGCCATACGCACGTCCAACGCCATATAACAAGGAGCTTTCCACATCAGCAATCGTGTTGATATTGGTCCCATCCTTATAATCTAATTGGTTTTGCATACTTTTATAATATAGCTCCGCGCCCAATTCATAGGTGTTATTTTTGAAATTCCTTGCGTAACCAATACTTGTTTGATCCGCTAATTCCGGTTTAATATTATACGAATTCCCTATCCATTGATCGGATGGACTAGCTGCAGTGGCATTACTTAGTAAATGTAAATGCTGCACATTTCGTGCATAGGCAATTTTAAAACTACTTAAGTCATTAATTCTATAATTACTGGTGAATCTGGGTTCAGCATTAATATATGTTTTTCCGAATTCATTTTTTTGTAATAAAATAGATTGGGTTATTGCATTATTATTATAAATATTATATTCATCTCCACCCATTATTGAATAGGCAGATATTCTTAGGCCATAATCAAATGTGAGCTGTTGGTTTGCTTTAAAGTTATTATTAAAATACAATGCGTTTTCAAGTCCATTCCTTCCTACTTTATTAATGTTATTGTTAACAGTACCGCTAAAAACACTCGGCGTGATGGTATGTAAAATTGAATTAAACCCATAACGAATCGTATTTTTAGGATTTAGGTAATAAGTATAATCTTGCTTAATATTAACATCCTTAATGTTT
>Ga0209400_1004327_pt1 | contig 10059 bp, 6 predicted proteins | sample M_130807_EF_Meta_FD_187313 | JGI IMG/M metagenome (GOLD analysis project Ga0209400, IMG submission 187313) | Freshwater microbial communities from Lake Montjoie, Canada to study carbon cycling - M_130807_EF_MetaG (SPAdes) (version 2) | ecosystem: Environmental > Aquatic > Freshwater > Lake...
CCACGTCTTGAGCCCAAGAGTGAGTTAGGCGCCGACAAGATTGTCTTTGATGCATTCTTCGAGGTATTGCCAGAAGTAAAGATTGGTGACTTTTCCCAAGCAGAGGTTACTAAATATTCGTCAGATATTGGTGATGCCGAAATCGATCGTGCAATCGATGTACTGCGTAAGCAGCAAGTCCATTACCACCCGCGTGGCGAAGCTGGAGAGCATGGTGATGGCGGATCTAATACTGCAGCCCAAAACGGCGACCAAGTTGTCATTGACTTTGTTGGCAAGATTGATGGTGTTGAGTTTACAGGTGGCAAAGCCGAGAACTTTGAATATGTTCTAGGCGAAGGACGTATGTTGCCTGAGTTCGAAGCTGCCAGCTTAGGCCTCAAAGCGGGCGATACAAAATCGTTTCCGCTCAGCTTTCCAGCTGATTACCATGGCAAAGATGTTGCTGGTAAAACAGCAGAATTTACCATTACAGTGAAATCCGTGAACTGGGCACATATGCCAGTTGTTGACGATGGATTTGCATTGTCGATGGGTGTTACAGAAGGCGGCGTTGCAAAAATGCGCACTGAAGTAAAAGAAAATCTAGATCGCGAAGTCAAGCGCCGCATTACTTCTTTGTTGAAAAATGAAGTCATGGATAAGCTCAATACTTTGTGCGAATTTGAGGTTCCTAAGTCTTTAGTATCTGGTGAGCAAGAGCGTTTGGTTGAGGGTGCACGTCAGGATCTCATTCAACGTGGCTTACCGAATGCTAAAGATGCCCCGATCCCAGCAGAGTTGTTTGCTGACCAAGCACTAAAGCGTGTTCGCTTAGGTCTCATTCTGAGTGACTTGGTTAAAAAGCATGGCTTGGCTGCTACTACAGACCAAATCAAAGCTGAAATCGAAGAGCAAGCGGCTACTTATGAAGATCCAAAAGAAGTAGTTCGTTGGTTCTATAGCAATCCAAGTCGCTTAAAAGATATTGAGAACATGGTCCTAGAAGATAACGTGATCAAACACTTCACATCACTTGCCAAAGTAAGTGATAAGGCGATAAGCTTTGAAGAACTAAGCAAGCTAAACTAAATCAAAGCTGTCACCAATCTAATTAAAGAGGACTTTCATAAATGAACCAGAACCATCTTCAGTATGAGAACCTAGAGCCCAAGGGACTGGGTTTGGTTCCAATGGTGATTGAAACCTCTGGACGAGGTGAGCGTGCGTACGACATTTATTCCCGTCTATTAAGAGAGCGTGTCGTTTTCTTAGTTGGCGAGGTAAATGATCAAACAGCCAACTTGGTCATTGCACAGCTGTTATTCCTTGAGAGCGAAAATCCAGACAAAGAGATTTCTCTTTACATCAATTCGCCTGGTGGATCGGTTTCTGCGGGCCTAGCGATTTATGACACCATGCAGTTCATCAAGCCCCACGTCAGCACTCTATGTATGGGTATGGCTGCAAGTATGGGTGCGTTCTTATTATGCGCAGGTGAAAAAGATAAGCGTTATGCATTGCCAAACTCTCGCGTCATGATTCATCAGCCATTGGGCGGAGCACGTGGCCAAGCATCTGACATTGAGATTCAAGCACGTGAAATTTTGTACTTACGTGAGCGATTGAATAAGATTTTGGCTGATCGCACAGGCCAATCCATTGAAACTATTGCTAAAGATACTGATCGCGATAACTTTATGTCTGCAGAGCAAGCTCGTGACTACGGCTTAATCGATAAGGTTATTGAGAAGCGCCCTTAATTTATAAGCAAAGACTATTTTGAGCGATACGATTACCCCAAGCACATCAGAGAAAGTTTTACATTGCTCTTTCTGCGGCAAGAGCCAGCATGAAGTCAAGAAGCTGATTGCAGGGCCGTCCGTATTTATTTGTGACGAGTGTATTGACCTTTGCACTGACATCATTCAAGAGGAAATTGCTAAGCTCCCCAAGGAAGCAGGTGATGATTCTTTACCTACACCTCATCAAATTAGAGAGAACCTAGACCAATACGTGATTGGTCAGGACCATGCTAAGAAGACCTTGGCGGTGGCCGTCTATAACCACTATAAGCGCTTGAAGTATTTACCAAAGCCTAAAAAAGAGAAGTTAGATAAAGACGGTAAGCCGGTAGAAGCGGTAGATAAAAAAGAAACTAAATTGCCAGCTAAGGCAATTGTGGATGGCGTTGAATTAGCGAAGAGCAATATCTTACTGATTGGTCCTACGGGTTCTGGCAAGACTCTCTTAGCGCAAACATTGGCTCGCATGTTAGATGTGCCATTTGTGATGGCCGATGCCACTACACTGACTGAAGCAGGTTACGTTGGTGAAGACGTTGAGAATATTATTCAAAAACTACTACAAGCTTGCGACTACAACGTAGAAAAAGCCCAACGTGGCATCGTCTACATTGACGAGATCGATAAGATTTCACGTAAGTCTGATAATCCTTCTATTACTCGGGATGTTTCTGGCGAAGGGGTACAGCAGGCTTTATTGAAGTTAGTCGAAGGTACTATGGCTGCAGTACCACCACAAGGTGGACGTAAGCACCCGAACCAAGATTTCTTGCAAGTAGATACGACCAATATTTTATTTATTTGCGGTGGCGCTTTTGATGGTCTTGAAAAGGTCATCCAACAACGTACAGCCAAAACGGGCATTGGATTTAATGCCACGGTTCCCGGCAAGGATGATCGTGGAGTGAGTGATCTCTTGATTGGGGTTGAGCCTGAAGATTTAATTAAATTTGGCTTGATTCCGGAATTGATTGGTCGCTTGCCTGTAGTAGCAACTTTGATGCAGCTAGATGAGGATGCCTTAATCCAGATTCTCACTGAGCCTAAAAATGCTTTGGTAAAGCAATATCAAGCACTGCTCACGATGGAAGGGGCTGAACTGGAAGTCCGTCATGCAGCATTGGCGGCTATTGCGAAGAAGGCAATCGCCCGGAAGACTGGAGCGCGTGGTCTTCGATCGATCTTGGAGGGCTCGTTAATGGATGTGATGTATGACCTGCCATCCTTAAACAATGTCCAGAAGGTTGTAATCGATGACAGCAGCATTGCTGAGGGTGGAAAGCCCTTGCTAGTCTACAAACAAGATCCTGAAAAGGCAGATTTAAGCAAAAAGGCTTAATTTCTCAGGGTTTTTGCTATTTTTGCGGCAATATTGACCCTTTTTTACACTTTTCCTCCTTGATTTTCCAAAAGTACAACCCATATAGGTAGTATGCTACTCAAGAATAATGTCTTTATTTAGTGGTTTAGCGCTTTTAGAGACTTTTGAGGATTGATTACTTTGGAGGATTTGCCCTATGCCTGGCCACTTATTACTACCCTCTGAACCGCTTCAACTACCTTTACTTCCATTGCGGGACGTAGTTGTCTTCCCCCATATGGTGATCCCTTTGTTTGTGGGTCGCCCTAAATCCATCAAGGCTCTAGAGGCCGCTATGGAAACCGGCAAAAATGTCCTATTGGTTGCCCAAAAAACTGCAGCCAAGGATGAACCAGTGATTGAAGACCTCTATGAGGTCGGCTGTATTGCCAACATCCTGCAAATGCTCAAACTGCCTGACGGTACCGTGAAGGTATTGGTAGAAGGCGTTCAGCGCGCAGAGGTAAGCCAGATTGAAGACAGCATGGGCTATTTCAATTGTGAAGCAACTCCAACGGCGATTGATGCGATTGATGCTCATGAAACCGAAGCCTTGCGCCGTGCCATCATGGCCCAATTTGATCAGTATGTAAAACTGAACAAGAAGGTACCACAAGAAATTTTATCTTCGCTTGGAGGTATTGATGACCCAAGTCGCTTAGCAGATACTATCTGCGCACATTTACCAGTCAAGCTTGAGCAAAAGCAACGCCTGCTTGAGATGACTGATGTAGTGCAACGTTTAGAAAGTCTCTTGGCTGATCTCGAAAGTGAAATTGATATTTTGCAAGTAGAGAAGCGCATTCGTGGACGTGTTAAACGTCAAATGGAAAAGAGCCAACGCGAGTACTATCTGAACGAGCAGGTTAAAGCGATTCAAAAAGAATTAGGCGAGGGTGAAGAGGGCGCTGACCTTGAAGAACTCGAGAAACGGATTAAAGCTGCGCGCATGCCTAAGGAGGCTTTGAAAAAAGCCGAATCTGAGCTCAAGAAATTAAAGTTGATGTCGCCGATGTCAGCTGAAGCTACAGTGATTCGAAACTTTATTGATACCTTGATCAATCTTCCATGGAAGAAAAAAACCAAGATTAATAATGATCTGAGTAATGCTGAAAAAGTATTGGATGAGGATCACTACGGCTTAGATAAAGTGAAAGAACGTATCTTGGAGTACCTCGCAGTTCAGCAGCGTGTTGACCGCGTTAAGGCTCCAATTCTCTGTCTGGTTGGCCCTCCAGGAGTAGGTAAGACTTCCTTGGGTCAATCGATTGCGCGCGCTACTAACCGTAAGTTTGTGCGGATGGCTTTGGGTGGTGTACGTGATGAGTCTGAGATACGTGGCCATCGCCGCACTTATATTGGCTCCATGCCGGGTAAGATTCTTTCTAGCCTCACTAAGGTTGGCGTGCGCAATCCTTTATTTCTCTTGGACGAAGTGGACAAGATGGGTATGGATTTCCGGGGCGATCCTGCTAGCGCCTTGTTAGAGGTCTTAGATCCAGAGCAAAACCACACTTTCCAAGATCACTATGTCGAGGTTGACTTTGATCTTTCGGATGTGATGTTTGTTGCAACCTCTAACTCCTTAAATATTCCGGGGCCGTTATTAGATCGGCTTGAGATTATTCGTTTAGCGGGTTACACAGAGGATGAAAAAACCAGCATTGCTCTGAATTACCTCATCCCGAAACAAATCAAGAACAACGGTTTAAAAAAGGATGAGCTCAAAATTGAGGAAAGCGCTGTTCGAAACATCATTCGTTACTACACTCGCGAAGCAGGTGTTCGTTCATTAGAAAGAGAAATTAGCAAGATTTGCCGTAAGGTAGTGAAGCTTTTACTCTTGAAGAAAGAGGCAGCCCCAATAGTAGTCAATGCGGATAATCTTGAAAAATTCTTATCGGTGCGGATGTATGACTTTGGTTTAGCGGCCAAAGAAAATCAAATCGGCCAAGTTACCGGTCTCGCTTGGACTGAAGTTGGTGGTGATCTCTTGACTATTGAGGCAGCAGTCATGCCAGGCAAGGGCGTTATTACTCGTACAGGTTCGATTGGTGATGTAATGAAAGAGTCTGTTGAAGCTGCACGCACTGTAGTGCGCTCTAGATCCAAGCTTCTTGGTATTACTGATGAAGCGTTTGAGAAAAAAGATATTCATATTCACTTTCCTGATGGCGCCACTCCAAAAGATGGTCCTTCCGCTGGTATTGCCATTACGACTGCTTTGGTTTCTGTTTTCACTGGAATTCCAATTCGCTCAGATGTCGCAATGACTGGTGAGATCACCTTACGTGGCGAGGTACTCCCGATTGGTGGCCTAAAAGAGAAACTCTTAGCGGCCCATCGTGGCGGCATCAAGTTAGCTTTGATTCCAGAAGAGAATGTGAAGGACTTGATTGATATTCCGGACAACGTGAAGAATGCAATTGAAATTATTCCTGTGCGCTGGATTGATAAGGTATTAGAGCTTGCATTAGAGCGTATGCCGATAGCCTTGCCAGACCCAACACCTGAAGAGCTTGCTAAAAAAGCATCGGAGGCCAGCAAAGCTAACGAGAACTTGTCTTCTGGCGAGGTTCTCAAGCACTGAAAGTAGCGGGGTTTTCCGTCTTCTCTACCTCTGCTTGTGAGGCTGATTTGACGGGAAGACCCGCCTTTTTTGGGTACTTAGGTTACAATTCCACCTGTGATATTTGGGGCGCTTAGCTCAGTTGGTAGAGCGTCTGCCTTACACGCAGAATGTCGGGAGTTCGAGCCTCTCAGCGCCCACCAAATGTTTACTTCTTTTGAGCCTGTTTCAAGGCGTCCAAGCTTCCACATCCTGCCGCCTAGTAAACTCCTATAGTTGAAATTTAATACTGGCGTACTTATTCATGTTTGATACCATCCGTAAGCACCAAAAATTGATGCAGTTTGCCCTGATGTTGGTGATCGTTCCTTCGTTTGCCTTTTTTGGAATCTCCAGTTATTCCAGTTTCATGGATAAAGAAACTGATCTTGTAAAGATCAATGGAAAACCTATTACTGCACAGGAAGTTGATAATGCAGCTAAGCGTCAAGCTGAACGGGTCGGTGGCAATCCACAGATTGCACAAAGCCTTCCATTTAAACAGGCAATTTTGAATGAGCTACTACAAGAGCGCATTCTCGGTTTTGCGGTAAACGATTTACGTCTGCAAGTGGGCAAAGATGCCCTAGTGAAAAGTTTGCAAAATATTCCACAAATTCGAGCCTTGTATAAAGCGGATGGTAGTTTTGATGATGCTCGCTTTAAACAACTCTTAGCTAATAATGGCTTAAACGAAGAGCAGTTTTATGCCAGCCAAGCATTTGATCTCAAACTAGCTCAACTGGTCAATTCCGTGACTCGCACTGAATTAGCTAGCCCGAAACTTTCTGAAATCATTTCCACGCTTTATGAGACAGAGCGTCAAATACAAGTTATGCCATTTGAGGCTAAAGCTTACTTGCCTAAGGTAAATCCGACTCAAGATGAGTTACAGGCCTTTTATCAGGCCAATGCCAAACTCTTTGAAAGCCCTGATTTCGTTGATGTTGAGTACATTGTGCTCAAGGCCGATCCCAAAGAGGAAGCCAAAGTCTTTAGCGAAAAGGCCGACCTATTTGCTAATCTGACTTATGACCAGTCCGATAGCTTGAAGCCCGCTGCAGACAAATTAAAGCTTAGTATTCAAAATCAAAAAGGTGTAACACGTTCAGGTCCAAGTGGTGTGTCAAGAGATCACCCTCTGGCCAATCCAAAGGTTGTCCAAGCGCTCTTTGGTGATGAGGCTGTGAAAAATAAACGCAATATCGAGGCAGTACAAATCTCGCCCGGTGTTTTTGTCTCTGCAAGAGTAGTCATTTTTCATCCCGCTCAAACATTGCCATTTGCAGAGGTTTCTGCTGAAGTGAAAAGACAGGTAAGTCAGCGGGCTGCAGAAAAATTAGCTACAGCGGCTGCTGCGGAGCGTTATGCAGAGCTTCAAAAAGATCCAAAGAGCACTTCTGGCTTTGGTGCTGCAGTTTGGGTTTCTCGTAATAAACCAGCAAACCTAGTTGGTAGTGCATTGGATGATGTGATGTCAGTGAGCCAGGACAAATTACCTGCTTATGTATCTGTTGCTAACCCAGGCATTGGAGCTACCTTGTATCGAGTTGATCAGATTCGCCAACCTACTGGTGTAGATGCAAAAGTGTACAAGGCGCAATCACAGCAGATACAAGCACTAGCAGCTCAGGCTGAGTTTGCAGGATTTATGGCTTATTGGCGCGATAACGCAAAGGTCAAGACCATCAATTCATTAAAACCACCCTCAACAGGTGCAGGTAGCTAGTCTGCTTTCTTGCTGTTGAGAAGCGATTGATATGGGGCCATAGCGCCCCATACGTTTTTGTAGAGAGTGGCCTGGGCTTTTTCATTGGGATGAATATTGTCCGGCTGAAATAGATCTGCCTGACTGACTACTCCTGCCATAAAAAATGGCACTAACTCAATCCCTTCTTGGATAGCAAGTTTCGGGTATAGGTCTTTAAACTTCTTTGTATAGTCCTGGCCGTAATTGGGTGGAATTTGCATGCCAAATAACAATACTTTAGCCCCTGATTTTTTGCTCAGTTGAATCATCTTGCTTAAATTCTTTTCAGTCTGATCAATAGATAGACCTCGTAAGGCGTCATTAGCTCCCAGCTCGAGCATGACAATACCGGGCTTCTTTTGCTGAAGTAGGTTGGAAATGCGCGCAAGACCACCCGAGCTGGTTTCCCCGCTAATGCTGGCATTGAACACAGTCCATTGGCTACCTTGCTTTTGAAGCTGTCCCTCAAGAAGTTTGACCCAGCCAGATCCCCTAGAGATACCGTATTCAGCAGAGAGGCTGTCACCCAACACCAAAATAGTGGAATTTGAGCTTGCCGATGTGACAAAAGAAATTAACAGGCAAAATAAGCCTATTGCAATTGCTTTTTCTGACACGAAGGTCAACAGATTATTTTGATTCATCTATTCAATCACTTTAAGGCTAAGAAGCCTCTAAATTGCTTTCCCTTTTTATGACTACTTCAGAAAAAGTCCTGAGTGCAAACCATCTAGGTAAATCTGTTTTATCTAGTGATGGCATTTTGACTATTTTGCACGACATTTGCTTTGATTTAGAAGCTGGTGAAAGTGTAGCCATTACTGGCAGCTCTGGCTCTGGTAAGAGTACTTTGCTAGGACTCTTGGCTGGCCTAGATCTGCCAAGCCAGGGCAATATTACTCTCATGGGCCAAGACCTCAACAGCCTTGATGAGGACGGACGGGCAAAACTTCGAGGCTTACAAGTTGGTTTTGTATTTCAGTCTTTCCAATTACTGCCACACTTAACAGCGCTTGAAAATGTCATGCTACCAGCGGAGCTGGCTGGCATGGACAATGCCAAAGCAGCGGCCATGGCTTGGCTTGAGCGAGTTGGTCTTGGCGAGCGCTTTGAACACTTCCCTAAGACCCTTTCTGGTGGGGAGCAGCAGCGAGTTGCCTTGGCTAGAGCCTTTATCACTCAGCCGGCTATTCTATTTGCCGATGAGCCTACAGGAAGTCTTGATGAACTCAGCGGCAATCGGGTGATTGAGCTTCTTTTTGAGCTAAATCAGGCCAATCATTCCACCCTTGTTCTGGTCACCCATGATCCGGCCTTGGCTAGCAGGTGTCAGCGCCAATTACACCTCCAGGGCGGGCGCTTACTGTAGGCAAAACCTTATAATCTAGGGATGTCTTTTTTCCATTTTTTAGCTGGCGCAAACGCGCTTTCTTCCTTTCGCCAACAGCGTCTTTTAGCCTCCTTAGCAGACCAAGGAATCCAGCTAGATTCTATTGAGGCGCAATATCTGCACTTCATTTGGTCGACTGAAGCCTTAAGCGCTCAAGATCAGAAAATTCTAGCTAGTCTTTTAACTTACGGCCAACCATTTACCGGCGCTGCTTCTGGAAAAAGTGTTGTGGTCATTCCACGTCTGGGAACCGTTTCTCCTTGGGCCAGTAAGGCAACTGATATTGCTCGGCAATGCGGATTAAATGTATTACGGATTGAGCGTGGCGCACAGTTCTCATGGAAAGCTAAAAAACCTTTAAGCGCCGCTCAAGAGCAAATGGTGTTGGCAGCAGTTCATGATCGCATGACCGAAACGGTCGTTCAATCAGTTAATGATGCAAATGCCTTGTATCAAACCCTTGAGGACCGCCCTTTAAGTCGGATTGCAGTTTTAGAGCAAGGCAGGGCGGCATTAGATCATGCCAATCAAGAGCTCGGTCTGGCTCTCTCTGATGATGAAGTTGATTATTTAACAGAAAATTTCATTCGCCTCAAGCGCAATCCTAGTGACGTAGAGCTCATTATGTTTGCTCAGGCCAATAGTGAACATTGCCGCCATAAGATTTTTAATTCAAGCTGGACGATTGATGGCGATGACCAAGAGCGTTCATTGTTTGCCATGATTCGCAATACCCATCAGTTACACCCAGAGGGAACGATTGTTGCGTATTCTGATAACTCAGCTGTGATGGCTGGTTGTGAATCGGAGACTTGGACTCCACAAGGCGATGATCATCGCTACGAAAAAGATACGCGTTTAGTGCATACCTTAATGAAGGTAGAAACACATAACCATCCCACTGCAATTGCTCCTTTCCCAGGAGCCTCCACGGGGGCGGGCGGGGAGATTCGTGATGAAGGTGCCACTGGGGTGGGCGGCCGCCCTAAGGCAGGGTTAACCGGCTTCTCAGTCTCTAATCTCAACATTCCTGGAACAGATCTTCCATGGGAAAGCGAAAAGTACGGCAAACCTGAGCGCATTGCTACGCCTTTGCAAATCATGATTGATGGCCCATTGGGTGGCGCAGCCTTTAATAATGAATTTGGCCGTCCAATTTTGGGTGGT
>Ga0209400_1004330_pt1 | contig 10055 bp, 18 predicted proteins | sample M_130807_EF_Meta_FD_187313 | JGI IMG/M metagenome (GOLD analysis project Ga0209400, IMG submission 187313) | Freshwater microbial communities from Lake Montjoie, Canada to study carbon cycling - M_130807_EF_MetaG (SPAdes) (version 2) | ecosystem: Environmental > Aquatic > Freshwater > Lake...
TCTTGGAGTTCCAGTATTTAAGACGTTAGTAATCCAATAGGCATAGGTGCCGTCATCACATATGGCATTAACTGCATAATCAGTTCCTGCTGCATAATCTAAGAAATGTGTAACAGTTCCATCTTCTGCAATCTTGTCTACATCATACTCATCCCATAGTAAGACACCATTAGTTCCACCGTACTCAATAGAACGAGCAATTTGGAATGGTTTACCATTACTCTGTATTGGACCTGATGTGTAGTGTGTAGTAGCGGTGTCTTTAAGTAAGGTTACTTGTCCCTTAGTCCAAACATTAACACCTTTGCTATCTGTAAATCTGTAGTCAACAGTCTCGCCAGCAGATGGGTCATAGAACTTTATGCCTGAACCAGAGTGGAATGATGATTGAGAACGTAACCACCAGCCAGTAAGTGATTGCTCACCTGGCTCTTTACCATTATCAAACTGGTCTTTCTTGTAAGGTGCAGTCTGTCTGATGTAAGGACGTGCATCATTTATGGCATAGAAGAATGGTTGTCCACCAACTGCTACATCATATGAGTCAGATGTGTTTTGCCAGTATTGGCTTGTAGAAACAATACCAACATCAATAGCAATAGACTTACCAAGCGATGGGTCAGTTGTAGGACTAGAACCTAAATTATCTCCACGTCCTTCGGTTATATCACGACCAGCCACAGTGCTCCTTTAAATAGTTACGGGTATTACAGTGCTGCTATTTCGTCAGCAGACAAACCTAATGCTGCTAACTTTGCTTCAGCACTTGCTTTGGCTGCAGCCTTGGCTGCTGCTGCTGCTGTTTCCTCTGCTTGACGAGCAGCGGATGCTGCTGCATCTACATCTCGTTGAGCAATTTCTTCAGCAGTCAAAGGGCGTCTAGTTACCTCATTTGTTGTGCAGTTTATTTCTACAACTTCCGTTGCTTGTGTCATTGTTTTTCTCCTTTGTTATGCGTTGGTTATTCCATATAAATAAATTGTTGAGTTTATTAAAAATGATGCACTATCAGGGACTAACTTTATAGAACTTATTGCTGTGTTTGTATTGTATAAAGCCCCTCCTATTTCAATCCAATTATCATTAGCAGGTGAACCATTGGCAGCAGATGAATGACCAGTATCATGTATAGGTGATTTAGGTTGTGCTGCTCTATATCCTGGTATGTAGACTTGACCACCACCATAAACATTTGAAGACATACTAGAATAACTTTGATATGTGTTAAAAGAACTACCGCTATTTGTAACTGCCATACCATAGGGGGTAGCACCAAAGTAAGGATTGGCTTGTAGCATTCTATTAAAATAACTACTTGAACTAACATCATTATTATATGTGTTAGCAACGAGAACAGAAACGACACTAGCCCTACCGTTATAAACAATTAATAAATCTGTGTATGTAGCAGGAATACTACCAAGGGTTAGATTAGCCTCAGTTCCAGTAGTTTTATAAGAACTAATAAGTTTAAATGCAGTAGCCATTATGCCGCCTTTATTCCGTATAAATCAATGGTTGAACCTGATGCCATAGACAAACCGTTCATATTTGTAAGCGTTACTGTATGAACTGCTGCTAGGCTTTGCCAATGTCCTAGTATCTGCAATACGTAGTTTTGTTGGTTATTACTTCTACCAATTGTGGCTTTAAATGTAGTAGTGCTTGCGTAGTTTAAGACGTTAATATACTGAGAACCCCAATCACTATAAAGAGTGCCAGAGTAAAGATAATTGGTTGCAGTAACACGGTCTGCATACGGACTACTTCCTCCACCAATCATATTTATACCATAATTAGTTCCTGTACTTTCATTATTAAATCTTAATGCCAAGTTTGCAGGAGAACCACCAGTGTGTTTAGCATTAATAACTATATAAAGGTCGGTAAATGTAGCGGGAACAGAAGTCCAAGTAACTCCTGTTTCACTACCAGTAGCGGTAAATGTATTTATTTTTTCAAATGTTGTAGTTGGCATGATTACCCCTTAATTCCATAAAGTGCTAATGTAGAACCTGCTACCCAATAATTGGTTGTGGTAGAAACTGCAATTTGGTATATTGCAGCGCTTGATTGCCAGTTCCAGTATTGCGTTGTCTGCATACCTTTATCATAATTATCTCCACCGCTGCCGTTATTTTCATACCCCATAACTAACCTACCATTTCGGTATTTATTTGTATCAGTGTAATCATATAAATCCATAATGATTGGCGAGAAAGTTCCAGTAGTGGTATTTGCACACGCTACATAGCCTGCTTCAACATAGGCTTGACTTTGGTTAATGTAGGTTGCACTTTGGGCTGTACTTCCATTACTTCTTAAAACATTCATATTGTAGGCAGTGCCACCACTGCTTCCATTAAAGCGTATATTTGTGTTATCATAGTAACCAGAAGTACCTGAACGAACCACGCCTCTAATTTGTAGATGTGTAAAAGTAGCAGGTATTGAACTGAATGTTATTGTATTAGTGCTACCTCCTGAAACTGTGTAAGAATCAATATATTGGAAGTCACCAGGAACGGCTGATAATTTAGATGAAGCAACTACACCAAGTATTGGCATTAGGAAATATCTCCTATCACTGTAAATACATTTGATGCAGTACAAATAATTGTTGCTGCTGAGTATCGTGCTCGTAATACGGGAGCAGTTGCAGTTGCACCAGTAGATGTGATAGTTACACCTGCACCCTGCGCAAAACTAGTTAGACCAACACCTATTGACTGAACATTTATCTGCTCACCTGCTGCAAATACTGAAGGTGGAATAGTTATTACTACTGCTGAAGCATTTGATGAGGTAACTAACTTACCTGAATCGGCAGCAACCAAAGTATACGTAGTGCCAGTTTGAGCATTAAATGCTAGGTTAATAATTGGAGCAGTTAAAGTTTTATTAGTTAAGGTAGTTGTGCTTGAAGCGGTAACTGTAATATCACTAGTTAAAGCAACTGTACCTGTGGTTGTTGGAAGTGTTAAAGTTCCAGTATTGGTAATACTAGAGATAACAGGACTTGTTAAAGTTTTATTAGTTAGTGTTTGACTACCAGTAAGTGTTGCTACTGTTGAGTCAATACTTAATGTGGCGGTGCCACTTGTGGCTGTACCAGACAGACCTGTGCTGGCTGTTACCCCAGTTATGTCTGCTAAGGCGTTATCCGCATTGGTTCTAGAGCGGGTCATTAGGCTATATCTCCAATCACTAGGAAGGTATTAGATGCGGTACAAATGATTGTACCTGTTGAATATTGCGCCCTAAGTGTTGGGGCTGATGCTGTTGCTCCAGTAGATACAATGGTTACTCCAGAACCTTGTGCCAGTGCTAATGCACCTGCACCCATTCTAGCAATATGTATTTGCTGTCCTGCCGTAAATATTGAAGGCGGTAAGGTAAGTGTTATTGCTCCAGCATTGGTTAGAGTAACAAGTTTGTTTGCATCTCCACTCACTAATGTATATGTAGTACCAGTCTGTGCATTGATAGTTAAATCAAGAGTAGTTATTGCACTTAATGTTGACCATTTTAAACCAGTTGTAGTTGAGGAATCAGCCTGTAAATATTGATTATTAGTTCCAACTGCAAGTCTACCTACTGTGTCGTTAGCAGTACCTACAAGTAAGTCACCTTTAGCGTCTGCTAGTGTAGTAACAAGAGCATTAGATACGCTATATGGTGTCCAAGATAGAACCTCAACAATATCTCCTGCTGTAAGGGCTGTAAGCCCAGTAATGCTTGAACCAGTAGATGCAGTATAGTCTGAATTTCTTACTTGCAATACACCATTTATATATAATTGTTCATAACCTGGAGTATATGAAAGAGTTACTGAGTTATCATCTAAACCATTAAGTGTAGTTTCACCACCTGCTGCAGTTTCAGTCCAACGACTAGATGATACTGCTGAGGTAATTCCACCCCAAGCAGAACCAGACCATACCTGCATAGCAGAGGTTGTACTGTTCCAATAAAGAGCACCAGTTGCTAGAGCATTACCATCATTGTCTACAGATGGAGCAGATGATTTAGCACCTAAGTATCTATCATCAAATGAATCATATGAGGCTGCCGCAGCAGTAGCACTTGCAGCAGCGGCAGCAGCATCGGCTGCAACAGATGGTGCAAAAGAATCTACATAAGCCTTTGTAGCAGCGTGTAGGTTAGATGAAGGAGCACCTGATAATGTCAAGGCACCAGTCATTGTTGAACCTGATTTAAGGACTACTGTGTCTGAGAAGTTGGCTGTATCAGCAAGGGCTGCAGCAATCTCATCAAGAGTGTCTAATGTACCAGGAGCACCAGCAATAAGATTGCTGATAGATGTATCTACATAAAGTTTAGTTGATGCATCTGCGTTAGCAGTTGGAGTAGCAAGGTTAGTAATCTTTTGGCTATTAACAGATACTGAACCAGTAGGTGCAGCCATCTGGTCTAAGCGAGATGTGCGAACCTGTGTATCAAAGTCAGAGACTGTGGCAGCAAGTTGTGTACCAGTATGGTTAGCACGGGCAAATGGGTCAGCAGTTAACTTGGCTGCAGTAATAGTACCATCAGCAATATCAGCAGCAACAATAGTTCCATTTGCTATATCAGAAGATGTAATAGTTCCTGCAAGGTTTAACTTGCTATATGAGATAGCAGCAGATGCGTTAATGTCAGCATTAACAATTGCGCCAGTACCAATAACAGTTGTTAAACTTACATTGCCAGTACCATCAAATGTAACTCCGCTTGCTTCTACATCTCCAGTAAGTTGGAATGTTCTACCAGTAGCAAGGGCTGTGGCAGTAGCAGCATTACCTGTTGCACTACCTGCAGTACCTGATACGTTACCAGTTACGTTACCAGTTAGGTTACCCGTAAAGGTACCTGCAATAGCACCAGTACCAGTAATGGTAGGGCTTGCAATAGTTGGGCTAGTTCCTAATACGTTTGCACCAGAACCAGTTGAAGTGGTTACGTTAGTACCACCATTGGCTACTGGAAGAATTCCAGTTACACCTGTAGTTAAAGGTAATCCAGTTGCGTTAGTTAATGTTCCTGATGTAGGAGTTCCAAGGATAGGTGTTACTAAAGTTGGGGATGTAGCGAATACTAGAGACCCACTACCAGTCTCATCAGATATAAGCGTTTTTAATTCTAAAGATGTTGTTGCTGCGTGTCCAGCAAGGCTTCCTTCAATATGTAAGTTGGCTTCTCGGTAATCTCTACCAATTGCCATATGTCGTACTACAGCACCAGCAGAGTGGGCAGAGCCAGTACCTGGACTAGCGCCATCTATACCTCTAGATATAGAGATAGTGTTACCTGAAGAATAGTTACTTATATCTACAATCTCTTCAAGGGCTGTATCTGGGTCAATCACCACCGTAAAGGTCTGGCCAGCAGGAACTGTAACTCCACCTAGTAATGATGAACCTGATACTACAGTTGCAGTAGTAGCAGTGGAAGTTATTGCGGCAGACAGCGTGGTCTGTTGTGAGCGTGAGGAGTATTTGCGTGTTGTCATTTATTTACCTATCGGCTGTAGTGGACTCGAATTGGATACAGAGTTTGTTGTCTCTGAGTTTCCTCGTTGAGGCGTTGTGTATATAGGGCATATAGTTGTTTTGTTGCAGTTTGTGAAGCACCATAAGGACGTTTGCTATCTGTTTCATCTGCTTGTGGACTAACTTGGCTAGCACGTGCAGGGTCAAGGTATGTAAGCAAACGATAAGAAGCGCCAAGAACAATTACATCTTTACAGGATTCTGGTAAACCAGTTTGTGTTGAGAAGTCTTGAGCATTGGTTGTAAAAGGAACTGGGTCTGTAGAATATACAACTTTAACAGTTCTACCAGGAGTAATATAATCTCCAATAGTTACTGTCTGAGATGTAGCACCAAATGCTGTGGCATCTGCTTTAGAGTCCCAAGACCAGCGACGAACAGGAAGCCATTCTTGAGATGGACCAACTGATTGCCACATAATTGTAAGAATGTTTTGGATGTTTAATCCATCAAAATCATAAGTTGTTTGAGCAGCATTAAATGTAAAGGTAGTTACTTTGGCAGAATAGATAGTAGAACCTACAGCATTGATAGTATCATTGATAGCCTTCTTAACCACATAACGTGGGAATGTAGGTGAGATAGTAACCTTAGTATCTAATGTGTGTGTAGCAGCAGTAGTACCTAGATAACCACGACCATATGGAGATACAGTTGCTGTGTTAGCAACACGGTCAAATGAATCAATCCATAGTAACTCTTCATCAATCTCAACTACGCCTTTACCTAGATTCTCAGTTGAACCTAAAGTTAGGATAGTAGGAGATGTAGATGATGATGTGGTAGTAGTAACAGCAGCACCTAAGTGTGTTGCTCTATCTTGTTGATAGGTATAACCAGCAAGGTTAATCTGGACCTCATTGATTAAGTCTGTTAATGTAGTTGTCAAGAGGCTATGCTCCTTAGTGCGTCAATTGCTGATTTGCCAGTAGTTCCAGCAAGTTCATTACAGATACCGTTTAAATCTTTATAAGCAGAAGGTGCTCTACCAGCACTTGCCTTTTTATTTAAGGCTCCAATTATTCCAAGTCCTGATGTACTAGCCCAAGCGTTAGCAGCACCTTGTTCATCTTTAAATGCTGTTCTTGCTGGGTAAGTTCCACCATTGGCTAGGCGATTTAATTCAGCACATAGAGTGCTACCTGCGGTACCTGTTGGCATTGCTTATCCTATCTAGGTGTAATGATTTTCTTATCAGGGGTGATAAGTTTTGACTTAGGCTCTTCTTTAGACTTACCAAAGAATGCCTTGTAATAATGTTCATCGAATGAAAACCGTTTCATATGTGGAACAACCGCTGAGGTGTCACACCATACTGGAACATCTGCCTTATCACATAGAGCAAAGAAATATATATCTTCTCCCATAAATGATTTATTGACACCTATCTCAGTAAAGAGTGGCGCTCCAGGTATTGCTGCCTTAATTTTATCTACAACACTTCGGTGCATTAAAACGAATCCCATACCAGCAGCACCAACCTTAAGAAATTGGTTTTCTGGAAGTGGATGGATACGTTTAATACCCACGCTGTTCTCTTCATTAACAAATTCAAATACAGTCGGCATTGGAATCATTAATGGTTCTTCTGGAGTATCTGTAGTAAAGTATACGCCTGTAAGAAGTGGCTTAGTTAAAGCATCTTTCTTCTTCCACAACTTTAAAAATACTTCAGGACTTAAAACTACATCTGAGTCTACCCATAGTAGCCAGTCAGACTTATTGTTATCATACCAGTAATTAACTGCAGTCTCACGCTGTCTACCTATTTGATTACCTTGACTTCGTAAAGTAGTAGCAAACTTGATTCCAGAGTGAAGCATTACATCTGTAATGCCTTGCATAAATTTACCATCAACCATACCATTATCGCACCAAGCGATTGATACTGTTTCTTCCATTGTCCCCACCTTTTCCTTACTTACATCTGCTTTGAGTTATATGTTTTATCTTTCTTTGGGCTTACTGCCTTTGAATAAGAAAATCCACCAACTCCTGGCTTTTGAACATTTGCTTTTGCTGGTTTTGGCTTTGACTTATTAATTTTGCTAACCTGAGATTTAGTTTTTGCGTTCTTACGTATAGGCTTCTTAACTGTTACTTTTGGCATTATTATTCCTTCTACTTAGTTTTTTTATTTCTGGCAGATATTGCTTTGGCTTTACGCTTTGCGTCAGCCTTTGAACTAGCGCCCCAGGCTTGTAGGGATAAAAGTAATCTTGTTGGCTCACCATTAGGCTTACGTTCTGGCCCTGGCATACCGCCCATACGTGCCAAAAATGAGGCTCTACGGGGGTTATCACCGCTCTTTACGGGTGGTTTGAGGGTTCCACCCTTATAGGATGCTCTGCCCTTCGCATTTAGGCCACCCTTGGGGTTCTTGCCTTCTTTACGTGTCCACGCTGCTGTCATTTCTTGCCCCTTGCAACCGCCGCATTATCTACTAAATTAGGATAAGGTCTACCAGCCTTTTTGGCTCTAGCCTTAGCAGCAGATTTCTGTGCTGTTGTTAATTTCTTAGAAGTTTTTTTAGGGTTCTTCTTATCCCAAAATGCTTTTTTCATTTGCTCCCCTTTACTTGTTCTTTAGTCTTTGGGTCAAGACGAGTTTTTTCCCGTCCATCCTTACGGAGAATAACAATCATACCGTCCCGCATAATTGATTTATTAAATCCGTCGTGACGCTTGCGTTGACCCGATGACATTACTTCCTCTTTACTTGCTTTCCAGTCTTGTTATCATAACTACGACCTAGAGCGAGAGCACCAATCATCTGACCAAATTGTTCATCTTGGGCTTGACGAGCAGCACTTGCTTGCGCTTTGTAATACTCACGTCCTTTGCCACCTACAGCCATATCATTTGGTGGATAGGTACTACCTTTGTAAGAATTTTCTGAAGTCTTACTTGAAGCCTTTTTAAAATCCTTCGCTTCCTTCATAAGATTTTCTAGGTAATTAGCCATATTACTTACTCCGTAGCCGAACCAGAAATTGGTCCATAGGTTGGATTAACATAAATTCCTTGTTTTGCATTTTCTCTTGCTTTTCTAGCAGCCTTACCTCTTGCAATCATATCTTTAATATAATTAGGGTCACCTGCACCCCAAGTATCAGGCTTAGTTGGAGCCTTTGGCTTAGGAGTTGCTTTAGGTTTTGGAGTTGCCATATTACTTCTTCTTGCCCATCTTTTTCATACTCTTCATACCCATTTTAGTCTCTTTGGCTTTCATAGACTTTGATTCCATTTTCTCACCCATTTTGTAAGCAGCCTTTTTTGCGGCAGCCTTACCTTTAGCAGTGTATGGGAACTTCTTATTTCCTACTTTTGGCATTAGATTTGTCCTATCTCTTTCATTACGGCTGCGGCTTTTGGGGTTATATCTTTTGCTTTAGGCATAGTCTCCGCATTATAGGCTGTACCTAAAATCTCTGATGCTTTGTGTGCTGCTTCTATTTGATGACGATTAGTTCCTGCTGGTCGTATTCCTTGAGATTTTGCATCTCTGTAGGCTTGTAACTCAGAGGTCCATTTCTTGTCTGAAATATCTCTTGTTGCATCTCCAGAATTTAACTGAAGTGTCTTGGCTTTACAACCAAAACAGTCGCACCAAGTGTCTCCCATTTTGTGACCATTAGCCTTAGATTTCATTTCTCCAAAACCTGACCAAAGTTCTTCACTTGTTGAATCACACAATGTACAACCATACAAAGATACATATTGGTCCATATGTCCATCTTTTAGAACATACTGCCATTCAAGTACTTTGCCTATATGGTCACACTCAGACTGCTGTAAAGTTTGCTTCCGTGACACCTATACCCCCTGCAATTAGTGCTGCTTTAATAGCATCATTGACTATATGATTATGTCCACCAATATAGAATTCTTGGTAATCATCTATTGCTTCGTCAAGAACATAGCGAACTCTTGAATATACTCCACCGCTCTTAGCAATACTGATACCTCTATCTAGTTTATAGAAGTAAAATAATCTATGTTTACCTGCTGGTCCTTCTCGGACTGTAGGTGTTTTGAAAACATAATCTGCCATTGTTCTCCTTAATGAACTTACTGTAAGGCTAGAGTTTCCCCTAGCCCTACCGTCAATCAACTAAGCGATTGAAGAACCTGATTCGATTCTGTATAGTGCCTCTTCACGGTAGCGAGCAAAGCCTAGTACGCCGTACCAACCCATTGGGCGGTGACGCATTAACTTGTCAACTACTGGTCCGATAACTACGTGTGGCTCTTCAGCAACGGCCTCAGCCAATGCTTGCTGTCCACAGATAATTGTACGGTAGTTACGTGCAGATGATGCACCGTCTGTAGCATTGTACAAACGAGCAGACTCTACGAAATAAGCACCTTCATAGGTACCAATTTCTCCTGCCCAGATACGGTCTTGTGCAGAGCCGTATTGGTTAGGAAGTAACCATCCTGCTGAACCAGTCTCAGCACGAAGGTCGTGTGAAACCTCTGGGTGAATTCCAGCCCAGTATAG
>Ga0209400_1004333_pt1 | contig 10048 bp, 15 predicted proteins | sample M_130807_EF_Meta_FD_187313 | JGI IMG/M metagenome (GOLD analysis project Ga0209400, IMG submission 187313) | Freshwater microbial communities from Lake Montjoie, Canada to study carbon cycling - M_130807_EF_MetaG (SPAdes) (version 2) | ecosystem: Environmental > Aquatic > Freshwater > Lake...
TCCTTTTTCATGTCGATGAGTACCGTCGAAATTTCATCTACCCGGTTGCCGATCGTTTCCACCTTTTTGTTGGTGTTTTCTACCTTTTCATCGATGTGGGCGGTGGTCGCCTTGAGCCCATGGATGTCCTGTCCCGCAACGGCCAAAAAGTTCTCCAGCGTGGAAATAAACTTAAGGCCCGCATCGCGAAACGGAATCAGGAAATACCATCCCAAAAATATGATGATCGCCACGGGGAAGCCAACGCGCTCGATGATTTGGATGATTTCGGTCATGGTGGCTCCTTATTGTGGCTTGGGTTCAAGGATCGGTTGCAGCGACATCGAGGCGAGGCAATTCTCCCACGCCCAGGGCTGGCCCACCTTAGCCTGATCAGCAGGGAGGCTTGAGGCGGCAAGGATCCCCTCGGGATTGGATGCCCGCCAAAAGGTGATGCCGGGCGTCGTATCAAGCCCCATGGATTCGAGGTTTTGACGAATGGCCTCGGTCACCACAAACGCCGAGCCGTAATGGGTCGCCGGGAGGTTTCCCGATGCGGAATATTTCGACGCATAATATTCCGGATGCGCCGGGTCACGGGGCTGGCCATCATCACAGGGGAAGGCAATGTCAAGGGCTTGGATTGCACCCGGCATGGCGGCGGTTTCGGCAACCACATAAACTTGATGGATCCAAATGGTGTGCATTAAACTCCCCATTTTGAGAGCAAATAGGAATCGATCAATGCGCGATTTAAGGCGCTTAAAGCCGTATTAAAGACTAGAATTTCGGCAAAATCGCCAGAAAATTTTCCATATAAACCCGTGGAAAATTGCCCAATTCGCAAACTATTGGTATTGGTTAAAGTTCTGGAATCAGTAGCGGTAGTTGTTGCCGTACCGTTGGCATAGAGTTGCACTCCGTTTGTCGATGTATTATTGCGAACAACAGAAGGGCGAACCCATGTAGATAAATAAGCGCCAGTATACCCAATTTGAAAATAACTTGATCCGTTAAAATAGCTATAGTATCCACTAGGATCAGCCGTTTTTCCAATCCATATTCCGTTTTGTCCTCCACCTCCCGTGTCTTTTATAAAAATTGGAACCTCAATTGTATTGTTACTTTTAACTACTATAAAAATTGAAAATTGTGCTGAACCAAAATTAAAATTATTTCCCAAATCAAGAAAATCATTTACTCCATCCCACCTTAATGAGCTTTTCCCGTTGAGTTGATTGGTCTTAAAAAGCGGCTTGTTGGTCCCGCTGGACTGCGTGGCGTTTTTTGAATTGCCTGATTTGTCCTGCCATCCACCTACGGGGTCGCCATCGGCTGCGACCGAAGTGGTGAGCCCCGAATCGGTGTAGAGCGTCGAGGCATCCGCGGCATCAAGCCAAAGCGCAGGCGAAAGCGTCAGCGGATTGAATTCAGTCCCGCCGGATCGTCGCCACAGGCCAAGATCGAGGCTGATCATAAGTAGCCCCCTTAAGAGATGGCGACGATAAGCGTGGCGGTGGTGCTGGTGGAGCGGACCCGGGAGACCCGAAGGGGAAGCATGGTGCCCGCCGCGATACCAGAAAATAAGACGGTTGAACCATTTGACATAACCACAGAAATGTTACCTGCACCTCCAACCCAAAGGGCGCGGGAAACATTGGTAAGATCAGTTGAATCTGATGGCGTCACAGCTTCCGCAATGGTTGCTGGTGAAGTGGTGCCAACTTGGTTTGTCACAAAATTGTCTGTTGCTGGCATGATTGGTTCTCCGTTTGGTAAATTATACTTCTTTTCTTTTGGCTTTGTCTATTGCTGTTTTTTTACTGTGACAGGAAATGCAAAGGCTTTGGAGGTTGTTTGGATCAAGCCTGGCACCTCCATCATTTATTGGCTTTATGTGATCTACTTGATTTGCGCCATTTCCGCAACTAGCGCAGAATGGGTCTGTTGCCAATTTCCATTTCCTTAACTTTTGCCAAGTGTGGTCGTATCCCCTTTCCGATGTGGAAAGATCCCTGGGCGCTTCCCTGCGCTTAGGGCCTGGATTCCTGTGAATGTTCCTGCGCTGAACCATCCTTACGCATTTCCTGCAATAAGAATGCAATAGGTGACAGATGCGGCACCAGGATTGTTAATTTTGAGGATGTCTGCGGTTCCTGCGGTAACACTCCAACCCGATGCTCCAGGATGGTAAAGTTCCAGGCTGTCAAAAATGTCGATGGTGCCTGCGGAACTCAATGGACCAACAAATGGATTTGTTGCATTGCCCATTACCAATTTATTGGTTCCATTTGCGCTCGCGCTGATCAACGCTATTGCAATGTATTTGATCCCTGTAAATGTCAGGGTGTTTCCAAAGGGGTCAAGTAATGATCCGGCAAAATCCAGGTTATCGGCGGTTCCCGCGGCAAGGGTGCGGTATGCCCTGTACCACTTATTACATTGACCTGCGCCCGTGCCGTCAGTAATTGTGCGGCTTAGAGTCGGAAAAGAATTAGTGCCGCTTGTTACCGCATCCGTGGTAATGCAAATGGTGCTGTCATTAGTCAATGTCCCTTGAACTGTAAGGGATCTGGTTAGGCTCAATGTCATGCTAATACTCCTGGTTAGAATTCTTCCCCAACAAATGTAAAGTCTAGTGTAGCACCTGTTGCTAATGGTGTGCGTAATTGTGCGCGGAAAGCATGGGCTGTCGTTGGCAGAAACAAATTTGTGAAAGTAAAGAATGCTTGCAAGGTGTCGGAGCTACCCGGACAAATTGCACTTCCAATTGTTCTGCTATTGGTTCCATCAAATAATTTTAACACCAGAACTGTGCCAGCTGGTATTGGATTTGTTGGCCCTGAAAATACGCGAATCTCTTTGATGCGTTTTCCCTGAGCATGACCAACAATTAGATCTGCGCTTTCATTGGTTCCATTGGCACTTGTCATTTGTGCCACTTCTGCAACACCGCCTGTGGGCAGATAATCATTTGTGTTTGTAACTGCCATGAATTAAACTCCTGAGATGCCGGAACCAATGCCAGAGCCGATGCCGCCTGTAGTAAAATTATCTGTTTGCCTTGCTGCTATTACCGTAAATGGTGAAGAGCCATTTGGGTAATAGGAAACGGATCCAAAGTGATTTGTTCCATAGGAAATAATTGCCCTGCCCCTGTAACCATTTGCTCGCATTAACTGCAATGGATCATGGGCACTAAAGAAACCTTGTCCACCTGGAGCAGCACAGGTTACCGTATCTCCCGTTAAATAGGAAGCATAATAATACGCATCAACTTGCAATGTAAATGGGTAAAATAATGCAAATTGAATTGTTGGTTGGAAAACAGCAACACCATAAACAGTTGGTCTAAATTGGTTAAATATGTTAACCCATATTTCAGGCGTCCAAATTGATCCAGCAAATTTTCCCGATTTGGTTCCATCAATTGTTTGAATGAATGTAAAGCCGCCACTAACACTCATAACTTTAAATGGTTCGGCAATACTTGGAGTTTGTGCATTTTGGACAACATAAAGACCATAAGTTGTTGGTGTAACAATTCCATTTACTATTATGTTTTGTGTCCACTCACCACACAATCGCGCATTATAAATTGTGTTTGCACTTAGCAATTGATTGTTTAAATCTTTTACCCAAACATTAGAAATGACATTTACAGTATTGTTAGGCAATTTTTCAACAATGTTTGCCTGAACTGCCATCAAACCTGTGTAATTGGCTGGCAAAGTTGATGCCGTTCGCACCAACATCATGCGACCATAAGAGCCATCAGCCTGGTATGTGACAGGTTCTGGCGCGCCTTGCTCTTGCTCATAACCACGCGTGGCATTTGCAATTCGTCGCGCTGAATCCGGTGTAAAGGCAATTCCGCTGCTCATGTCCAAAGTGCTTTCATATTAAAGTCACTATCTGGGCGAAACCTAAGATAATAAATATCATTTATCCAGTTTGGATTGTAAGTCCCATTCGGATTCTTTTTATTGATCTGTGTTCCAACCTGCGTAAGGAAGTCCGGTTCTGTTAGTGGCTGTCCTGTAAACTGATCTGTTAGCAATTTTGTGGATCGGCCAAAGTCTGCAAACTCGCGCTTTCCCATGTTGGCCACAGTTTTTATCCAACCAATGTTGGTTGTATATTCGTTTTGGTATGGGCTCATTTCAATTGTCAATGTAATGCGCCAATATGATATTCCATTTTCGTAAACTGGTTCTGCTTCCATGCCAGTAAATTTTAAAGACCATTTTGGAAAAAAAGCATTTAAAATTGGAATGACCAAATCACGGTCGTTGATCTTGCCCAAATCCTGCACCAAATTTCCAGGATAAATAAGGTTGTTGCGCCCAATGGTAATTCGGCAAGTTGGTGCGGATCTGGTAAGTGGTGGTAGGATGGAATCCCCTACGGTGTTTACATAGGGAACAATCCTGCCTGTTTCCGGATCATAGGCTTTAAGGCAGGCTGTTTCATGAATGCCAGCACTTGCCCTAATGTCCACAGGCCTCAATACGGGGTTTGTCTGTCTCTCTGTTGGCGGTACTCCCTGCTGCTGTCCGGAAGTTGCCGCGGATGCTGAACCGCCTGTGGAATTAGATGATGCTCCACCAGAATCCAGATTGTTTGAATAAGTCAAATCAATATTGTAAATGACTTTTGGAACAACTGAATTTTCATCACGCGTAACGCTAATGTTCGTACAAAACAAACTGTCTAGATTTGGGTGCGTTGTTCCGATGTAAATGTCGTTATCAACAGAAAATGCAAGTGACATTGAAACGGATGAAATGTCTTCATCACATTCCGCAATAATTTTACGGGTTGTATTGCGCGTCAATTTGGCATCAACGGAATCGCTGTTTCCTGGATGCTCAAGATAAGAAATTGTTGGCATTAGATTTTCCCCAATCCGACAAGGCCGCCATTCCTTGCGGCTTCCAGGATTGCACGCTGTATTTTGGTTTGGGCTTCCTGCTGGGCCAATTGCATTTCAATTGCTGATTTGATTTGCTGTTGGATGTCTCCCCCTGCACTTTGCGCCGATGCGCGAACAATGGCCTCAACCAATGCCGCGGATCCCACATCAGCCGCAGAAGTAATCCTGCCAGCTTCCATGCTCTGCATTGTTGGGCTAAGAATCCCCTGGAGCCTTTGCCCCAACAGGATGTCACCCCGTTCAATCATCTGATTGTATCTGGCTGCTGCGTCTAATTGTTCCTGTCCGTTTGGCATTGCGTTAATCGCATTGCGCATTGCATCTGCATTTGCCTGAAATTGTTGCATTTGTAAGGCCAGATCTTGCAAAGGTGTCCGCGCATCTCCCAAAGTGGTGATGAAATTCCTTAATTCATTTTCCGCCATTCTTGCCGGTTCTGGTGCTGCTGGCTTAAAATTTCCAATAATATTTGCAATGCCTTGTTTGGCTGCACCAACATTGATTCCAGGAATTAACTGCTGTTCCATATTTAGTCCAAGTGCTTTTATTGCATCTTCCCTATTTCCTGGAATTTGTCGCATTCCTCCAGCATTTGGATTGATACCACCAAATCCACCAACTGCACCACCGCCAAGTCCTGGCACCCATTGTTGATTTGCATTTTGCCAATCTTTAATTGCATTTTCTTGTTTTGCACTAAATGGCATTATCCCCATAAGGCTATTAAAAAATTTTATTACTGAATTAGATAAATCAATTATATTTGCAGCAACATCAATTAGCCCTTCAGCAATCATCTTGAAACCTTCAACCGCAATTTGCTGTCCTGCTGCAAATGCGGCATCCAATGCCTGCTTATCATTGGCAACTGCGATTAACGGACCAAATGCTGCGACCAACAAACTACGCACACCAGAAGCGACACCGCGGAAACCTTCCAGGATTGCACGAAAGTTAAACGCCCTATCCAGGCCAACGACAAGATCGGCTGCCAGCTCCTCAATCTCAAAAACAAACCGCGCCATAACACCAGTCATGGTGCTGGATGTGGCATTGGCAATTGGCATCCCTGCCGCTGCCGCCTGATCCGCTTCCCTTGCCATCAATGCCCGGACAGGAGCACCTAGGATGGTGTTGGCCTTGCCCATCAATTCCATTGCCTGATTCAATGGTGTTGAAATGGCTGCGCCAATTTTTAGCGCATTCATGGGAGCCATGATTGCCGCGCTTAGTGTTTCTCCAATTTTCTTACCAAATGATCCTGCGACGGATACGGCACTACTAAGGCCTTTTGTTAATTGGCTGCTGTCCAGTCCTAATATGATTGTTGGGTTTGCGATTGCTGTTTTGGCCATCTGCTATCGCTCTTGCCCTTTCAATTAGTTGTTTTGCCGATTCCGCAAAACTTCCAGCCTCTTTGGATTCTCCGCCCCATTTGGGGATTAAATCCTGTACCTTTATTTTTCCTGAGCACCAGGGAGCCAAGGCCGCGTGCTGCTGCATTGCGGAAAGCACATCCAACCTGGAACCGCCCCATGGCTCAATTGCCTGGAGCATTGCCCATTCAACAAATTCCTCAACTGAGATTGAACCTTCAAGTTCTGCAACGGTTCTGCCCAGATGCCCAGCCAAGGAGAACATTAACCTTCGTTCTGGCTGGGCTCTGAGTTTTTTTCCAGATCCTTTTGCGCTTTGGAGGAAAGCCCATTCCATTCGCTTGCAATTTCGGCCAATGCCTTTGTTGCGTCAAATGGCATGTCGTTGATTTCTTCAGCACTTAAGGATTTGCCGTTTGCATCGCATAGGCTTAATTCCAGGATGCGGGAATATCCTGTCAGGCCATCCAATCCCATCAAGGATTTGGCATCGCCTAATAGGATTTTTTTAACGAATGCCTGCCCAATCAAACCTGGAACATTTTCCGGCTCACCAGGTTTATTTTCCACGGTCAGGATTCTGTTGAATTTCAAGCTCATTTTAAACCTTAGGTAATAGTAACGCTGTTAACCATGAACACAAATTCATAGGTTAAAGGCTCATTGTTGTCAGCAATTGTTGGAATTGTCAAACCTTTGAAGTAACCTGAAAATGCCGCGGTAGTAACCAAAGGTGATGTTGCCAATGAACCGGATGTGGTCAGGGTTAAGGTTGTTGCTGTTCGTGCATTCATCACGGTTTGGATTGCGGTAAATTCCGTTTCGGTGTATGTCGCTGTGACCGTAATGTCCGAAAATGATTTCTTTCCTGGAACTTTAATTTCTGCTGTTAGTGTGACTCCAGCAACAACAATATCTGCCAGGGTTTGAGACAGCCCTGAAATATTAGTTGGATTTAAGATTGTTACTGAGGATCCACCAGTAGCTTGATAGGTTAGACTGGCTCCCTGTGGAATGATGATGTCGGTTGTTGCAATTGGCATTGTTCAATCTCCTGGTTAATGTGATTCTACTGTTCCCTTACCCAACCGCTAATATTTATTTCGCCCGTTTGATAAGGTGCATCTTCACCATCATTTAAGGCTTCAGCATCGGATTGTATGCCTGTAATCCTCAAACCTGCAATGATGGTCCCATGGGCTGTTGTTTGATTTGGTTGCCCATTTATTACACCCAATACCGCGGATGCTACCGCAGCCACTTGAGTTGGTGTAATGGCTCGGACATGTAACACAAATTCTGCTGTGCTGATTGGTAATGTTCTGGTTAATGATGAAATGGGTGTGCTGTTAACCGTATAGGCTGCCGCAGGAAATGCGGATTCTTGTGGGATCATGTCAGGATGAATGCCACCAGGCAGGGCTGCAGAGACTGCCGCATCTGACAGGAGCAATGAGCGCAAAGTTTTTGCAAATGCCAGGGACATTACCGCACACCTCGCATGCCTGATGCGTTTGCATTGTATTTTCTGACTTGTTTCAAATAGCTTCTTTGTGCTGCTTTGTCAATTTCAATGCCCAAATTCTGGAGGATAATGGTTTTTATTCCACCAATAGATGATTGGTATGCGCGCTCAACAATTTTCTGCCCAGCTACTCTGGTAATTTTTTGCCCTGTTGATTTGATAAATGTGGCTGTTCTAAATGCTTTTCCTTTAGACAACTTTGCCTTGTCAATGTTTTTTTTGCTTATGTATTCCTCAAGTGTGCTGCCCTTCCACAGGATTCCTTTTTTAACAAACTTTTCATGGTTCCTGCCCTGAACCAATGGCACCCTAGCATGTGCATTGAATCCAAATTCCACCAAATGCGCGTAGTTACTTGGCTTGACAGTTACCGTTTTATTTCCCCTGACAATATCCTTTTTCAATGTTTTGGATGGACCAACAACGGCATAGGGTTCCCCTGCACCTTTTTTAGTGACACCTTTTTTTGTGGTGTAGGATCTGCGTAGCAAGCCGGTTCTGCCGTATGCTTTGCGTTGTTTTTTTTTCTTTCGCGGTGCTTTGGGTGCCAGCTGTCTTGCTTTGGATGCGATAATCTTTCCGCCCTGGTATAGTGCGGATGCGATCCCTTTTTTGGTGTCCCGATCCGATGCGGTGTTAAGGAATTGCCTTACCGCAGTCATAATCTGTGTGCTAAATTCTGATGTGTTGATCTTAATCATTATGGGATTCCGCCTTCCATGGAAATAGCTTCCTGGCAGGTTAGACCCGTTGCGATGTTTGTTTCATCCAGGTTTCTAACACCTTGAATGTTAAGGATTCTGGAACCAAATAGAACTCGATGGTTTGGTTGCACATCTGTTCTGTGACGCATTAAAACTGCATGTGTGGTGCTGGTGTTTAACTGTAACCCGTTAATCGATTCACTACTTGATGTTGGGGTAATTTGCGCCCAAACGGTTGCGTATGTTGTCCATGACCTGTCAGGCTTACCGTAAATGTCGATGTAATCGGTGTAGGATTGTAAGTCGATCCTATGCCTTAGGTCACCTATTTTCATCCGTAGGCTCCCCACATGTATTTGGATGCCACGGATTGATAGGCCAATGGAACCTCATTGCCACCAGTAGGACCAACGGCTTGCCGGTTTTCGTACCAATGGCCGACAAGTAATCGGATTGCGGCATTGATGGATTCTGGAATTGTGGTTGTTTCTGCCACATAGGTAACCGTTACGGCACCAGGGTAATTGTCTGGTGTTGGAAGATTTGCGGTATCCTTAAATGCAATTAGTGGTTTGGTTTCTGTTTGTCCTGAAATGGTAATGTAATCGCTTGCTGATATGGTCGAAACGCCCGTTAATGTTCTGACGGTTACCGATGTGACAGATGTAACCGGACCTTTTTCCAAGAATATTACGCGGGAATCTGGCAGAGAATCCAACCGTTGGACAATGGACCTTGAGGATAAAACGCGCCTGGTGCTTTGTTCAAAATGATCGATTGCACCAGCCAAAAGGGATGTTATAAGCGCATCCTCTGTGGTGCTGTCAACACGCAAATATAACTTCACATCCGCCAAAGTTGGCAATGCCATTAGCGGGTTTCCTTTGCCCTGGTTTTAGGTTTAGGGGCTTCTGGTGTTTCCAATGGTGCATTGCTTGCCACAGGCACAAAGATACCAGCCTCGACCATCCTAGGCCCTTCAATCGGGCACCATTCAATTTGGTCACCAGGACGCAAACAAATTTCCTCACCTGTGAGGGGATTGGTCCCAACCAATGATTGCTGCACCTGGTATTTCATTTCACACCTCATTCAAAATAAATCAAAAATAGGATACTCAATTTTTAGGCTGAGTATCCTGGGATTCAATTCAATCTTAAGCCTGGGTCAGCTTCTTGATTGCTGCGGATTGAACTACCTTGGAATCGAACCGTTCGACTGCGAGGAAAGAAGCGGCATTGGATGTAAAGAGGAAATCATCCGAACGACGAATAACAATTGGTCCTGCGTCGCGGATGTAGAATTTGGACATGTCACCAAAAATACCGGTAATCAAACCGGTGGTGATGGCGCTGTTCATGTTGTTATTAACAATGACAGGATACCCAAGCAATTTAGGTGCAACGCTTTCTGCGTATCCCAAATTCCTTTGGATCAAATTCAAGCCGGTTGAATCCTGCAATTTGAGCAGATAAGTCCAAACGGTTTGGTGGAACATAAACGAAGCCTGTGGTTGATAAGCAGCGTC
>Ga0209400_1004334_pt1 | contig 10044 bp, 6 predicted proteins | sample M_130807_EF_Meta_FD_187313 | JGI IMG/M metagenome (GOLD analysis project Ga0209400, IMG submission 187313) | Freshwater microbial communities from Lake Montjoie, Canada to study carbon cycling - M_130807_EF_MetaG (SPAdes) (version 2) | ecosystem: Environmental > Aquatic > Freshwater > Lake...
TGCACTGACCACATAAGCACTGCCAGCGTTAACATTACCACCACTTACAAAGAAGTAGTCATTAATACTCAACTCTTCTGTGCTATTTGCACCGTATTGGTCTGTGTCAGTTGACCGCACAATAGCAGTTGCGTTTGACCAAGTATACACGCCATTGTATACTGCATTGGCTTCATTCTTGACCAGTACTCTGGTACCAACTGTTTGAATATTAGCAGTGTCTATTAGATTGAATGAACCAGTTGTTTGTAGCAATGCACCAACGCCGTTGGCCACGCCATTGGGTTGAGTGTATGTAATCGTGCCACCAGTGGCTGCCGCCAGCGTTGTGTTAGTGGCTGCAGCCACTGGTTGGTGGTAACTGATACCAGTTGTGGCAAAGTTGTCAACGTATATCTTGCTTGCGGCATCCGTGTCTTGTTGCGGATATGCAACACCAGTAATAATAGTGTTGGACAAAACAATATTGCCAGCAGGTTGTAAGTTAAGGTTGCCAGAAGCAGTGGCAATTGTTAGTGCACCGCTGAGTGGTTGAATATTACTAGTATTAACATTGCCACCAATAACATTACCAGTGGCGCTGATCAATCCTGCTGTGAGTATGTTGCCGCCAGTTATGTTGGCAGATGATGTTATGGTTGATGTGGCACTGACAAGTCCCGCAGTTAGAAAATTGCCACCAGTTACATTGCCAGACACTGTTGCTAAACCACTTGTAATTAAATTAGCACCTGTTATGTTAGCAGATGATGTTATAGTCGATGTGGCACTTATCAATCCACCTGTGAGTATGTTACCACCAGTTACGTTAGCAGTTGCTGATACCACTCCAGCAGTAAACACATTGCCAGCCGTAGCATTACCAGTAGCACTTATCAATCCACTTGTGAGTATGTTACCACCAGTTACGTTACCAACCGCAGAGACTGTGGTTCCAGCAGTAACAGCATTGGAGGCATTAACATTACTACCTGCCAAATCTCCTGTGCTTACAGTGATACCGGTGGCATTAGAACTAATTGTTTGAGCACCTAAGTAGATACTGTTTCCACTTAGGTACAAATCTTTAAAAGCGTTTGTGGCGTTACCAATATTGTAAGTGACATTGGCGCTGGGTATCAAGTTACCTGTGATATTACCAGTTATGCCGAAGTCTTTAGTTGATACCAAACCAGCAGTATTGATGTTACCACCGGTAATATTGCCAGTAGACGAAATCAATCCACCTGTTAATATGTTACCGCCAGTTACGTTGGCCGTAACAGATAAGTTGGCCAGTGTGCCAACTTGAGTTAGACTTGAATATAGTACATTTGAACTTAGTGTATTACCAATCAGGGCATTGGCATTTACACTTGATGCCGCAACACCTGTCAGTTGGCTACCATTACCAATAAAATAATTGCCGCTGATATTTCCAACTGCACTTACTTCTCCACCGGTGAGTAAATTACCACCGATTATGTTGCCACTTGCACTGATCAAACCTGTGACATATTCACCTGTTGTGGCAAACACCGCTACATTAGCAGTTCCACCAACGCCCACAGTGATGTTGCCACCTGAACTTACAACAGTTACATTACTTGTGCCGTTGTTGATGTTGGCCACACTTGTGATAACACCAGTTAGTAACGCACCATTACCTAAAATATAGTTGCCAGAGACATTGCCTGTGGCTGATATCAAGCCACCTGTTAGAACATTGCCGCCAGTGATGTTTGAAGTTGTTGTTACTGGTCCAGTTAAACTGACCAAATTTCCTGTGTATGTGGGCAGGTAATTGGCCACATCAGCATTGCTATATCCTGCAGGCAATCCAGTTATAAATGCACCGTTGCCCAGTAGATAGTTGCCGGTAATGTTGCCTGTTGCTGATACTAAACCTGCAACCGAGACTCCTGTGGGATCAAATACTGCAACATTGCTGACTCCAGTCACTCCAACTGTGACATTTCCATTAGCGCCAACATTGACATTGCTATTACCATTCACAATAGCAGTACCGGCTGCCACTGTAATACCTGTTAGAAATGCACCGTTACCAATAAAGTAATTGCCTGTGATATTGCCAGTGGTTCTGATGTTTCCTACAGCACTGATCAATCCACCTGTGAGCAGATTGCCAGTTTGAGTATTACCGGTTACACTCAGGTTTGTCAGTACGCCAACTTCGGTTGCTAAAATTCCAGTCAGTTGACGACCATTACCGATAAAGTAATTGCCTGTAACGTTGCCAGTTGCGCTGATTTTACCGCTGGTTGATATATTTCCTGCGATGGCATTGCCAGTAACAGTGACCGAAGTCAGTGTGCCAACCGAAGTAATATTGGGTTGTGCGGCAGTGGTTACTGTACCAGCGGTGGTTGCTGATCCAGCAGTGACAGCATAGGTGGCATTGGCCACGGTGCCAGTGACATTAGCGCCTGCCACAGTATTTGCTATATTAGCATAGGTGGCTGTAATGGCACTACCAGCGGCAGTGGCATAGGTGGCATTGGCCACGGTGCCAGTGACATTGGATCCAGGTATGTTTGTTAAGCCAGCACCTGATCCAATAAACCTACCATCAGTTGTTACATTACCAACTACAGATAGATATAATAAATCATCTACAACTTTTAAACTTGAGTAGAGTACATTGGAACTCAGAACTTCACCAATTAATGCGTTGGCGCTGACATTTGATGCGGCCACGCCAGTTAACTGGCTACCATTACCAATAAAGTAATTGCCAGTAACGTTTCCAACAGCACTAATTTTACCACCAGTTAATATATTTCCTGCGGTGGCATTACCCGACACCGAGACTGATGTTAATGTGCCAACACTGGTAATATTAGGTTGTGCGGCAGTGGTCACTGTGCCTGCTGTTGTGGCAGTTGTTGCTGTGGTAGCACTACCTGCGGCAGTGGCATAAGCGGCATTGGCCACTGTGCCTGTAACGTTTGCACCTGCCACAGTATTTGCTGTATTAGCATAGGTGGCGGTATTGGCTGTGTTGGCAGTTGCGGCAACGCCGGCGCTTGTGGCATAAGCGGCATTGGCCACTGTGCCTGTAACGTTTGCACCTGCAACTGAATATGCAGTTCCTGCTGTGACAGCATAAGTGGCGTTGGCTACAGAGCCTGTGATATTGGCGCCTGGTACCGCAGTTAGTCCAGCACCTGATCCAATAAATCTACCAGTTGTGGTGATATTACCATCAACATTTACATAAAGTAAATTACCAACAACTTGTAAACTTGAATACAGTACGTTGGAACTTAGTGTTGTTCCAACCAAGGCATTGGCATTTACACCCGAAGTAGATATGCCAGTTAGTAATGCACCGTTACCGATAAAATAGTTGCCAGTGATATTACCAGTTGCGGTTAATGATGTTAGAGTGCCAACACTAGTTATGTTTGGTTGAGCATTGGTATAAACTGTGCCTGCTACAAGGGCGTTGGCAACTTGTCCTGTAACGTTGCCTCCCGGTAGATTGGTCAGTCCAGCACCTGATCCAATAAATCTACCATCAGTTGTTACATTACCAACTACAGATAGATATAATAAATCGTCTACAACTTTTAGACTTGAATATAATACGTTGGAACTAAGAGTTGTTCCAGTTAGTGCGCCAGCGGCAATGTTTGTTGCTGTGATACCAGTTATGAATGCGCCATTGCCAAGTAAATAATTTCCAGAGATGTTACCAGCGGTGGTTATATTACCAACAGCAGAAACGTATCCTGAACTGATTAAATTATTGCCGGTGATGTTGCCACCGGTAATGTTGCCAGTGACTCCCAAGAAGCCGCTGGTTATGATATTGCCGGCTATGACGTTGGCTGTGGTTCTAACCGGTCCGGTTAGGCTGACCAAATTGCCTGTGTAAGTGGGTAAAAATGCCGCTACGTTAGCATTGTTGTAACTGGTGTTGGCAACGATACCTGTGATTAATGCACCGTTACCAACAAGGTAATCACCATAAATGTATTGAAATGTTCTGTCTGGAGCACCAAGATCGTATACACCCGATGTTCCGGGAACAACAGTGCTGTTGGCTTGAATATTACCGATTCCATTGCCGGCCAGAGTCAACCCTAGATTTGTAACTGTGGTTGTAATTATGTTGCCAGAAATCTGAACCTGGCTACCTACAGGCCCAGCAGTCCAAATCTGTGTAAAATTGTCGTTTACTGCGGTAAAGGCATTACGTAAGGGCTCACCTGTGCCATCATTGGCAGCCGCCCCTACATCTATTATCTGTTGTGTCATAGGTAAACCATATCCTCTGGGGTATTTAGTTAAAAATTACAGTTGAGAGTTTTGGTTAAATTTCTTTAGACACAAGACAATTCTGAAAAATCGCCATTTGCATGTGTGCTAGATTGGGTATAGCCAGTAATTCACGTACCTCTGCAGTGGTATCTCCTACTATTCTAAAGAAACTGGTCTTGGGATAATCTTTCATTATGGTTTGTAATTGTCTAACCCAGTTGCCGGTAAAAGTAGGATTGGCAGAACTTTTTTTGTAGAATTCTGTGTCAGCATAACAGTTGTTAAATCTACCGGTACGTGTGGGTCCTAGATCAAAACCTATCAAATACACAGCCGTTGCTCCATCGATTGCGGCTTGAGATACTGCTACAGGTCCAGAACTGTAGCCAAAATATTTTTGCGCTATGCGTCTTGCTCCCGAGTCAGGCAAGGGTTTGCGGGTGTAGTGAACGTTTTTCTGGCTATAGCCTTCGTGCTGTATACATTCACTTATAGGAGTGTCTGTGCTAATCAACACATCAGGCACAAACTCACGATAGATAGCATTACACCCATAGGTGGTTCCTAATGTTTTTAACGCTGTTAAATCCACTGCTTGTCGGCTTACACCGTTACCTAACACAAATGCCGCGGCCATAAAAAATCCTCCCAGTATGTATCCGGGAGGATTGTCGGGGGTTACAAATTAACTTGTAACGCTGGCAATCTGTGCCAATTGTAATGTGCCGTTTTGTGCTTGAGCACTAGAAATAACTTCTGCACCAGACCATGTGACGTTACCTTCGTCTGTGAAGAAGTTGGTTGGATAGAAGTTTTCATTAGATTGAACGTTTGTACCAAGGTTACTGTTGCTGTAGTTACCGTAAGTCATACCGTTCCAATCACGCACCCACTTGTTGGTAATGTAACTAGCATACACCGCACTTGAGTCTCCAACTGAATACAAGATACTCATGTTACCGGCGGTTGGAGTGGCTGTGTTTGACAACACACATTGGCCAACTGCGTAGGCTGTACCTGTACCTGCGCCAGCATCCGCTGTGCAAGTGAATACATCGCCAACGGCTGCACCTGCTGGAGCACCACATGCTTGCCAGTTGGTTGTGCCAAGGGAGGCAATTTGGTATGCCTGTCCAACCAGCAGGTCTTCGTCAGCAATAGTTGCACCAGTTGCGGCAACCAAAAACTTGTGACTACCTTTTTGGCGTATGATACGACCTGTGTATGAACTTGTGGCGGTTTGCGAATCTGATCCGTCAACAAGTAAAATGTTAACTAACGCAGAAATTTCTGGATAAGTTGCACTTGCAGTACTAGTAGCAGGTGAGCCCCCAACTACGCCTAGATACTGTGTGCTGTCTAACGTTTGAACTGGTGTATTATACGCTGGGTTAGTCAACGATCCAAAGTTAGGATAGGCGGCGTCTGCCAAAACAGTTTGATTGTATGAGGTAACTACTGGATTTGATCCAGAAACGGTGGTACCTGCACCAACGTTGTTTTTTTGAATTTTAAGAGCTCTTCCCATTTGATTTCTCCTTATAGAAGCCCAATGCGGGTTCTAGCCGCTACGCAGGGGAAACCTGCATAAAACACCGTATTGTGTTGACAAGTATTTAGCGAAAATGTAAAATAGACTACTGCCACAGCGTAAATATCCCTATGAATCAACAACAAGTAGACTTAATCGAACAAGGCAATCAGTATCGTGCTAGCCATGAACCCGAAAAATCACTCCGGTGTTATGCGCAGGTGTTAGTAGATGATCCAGACAATGCTCCAGCATTTTGCAACTACGGCAATGTCATGCGTGAACTAGGCCACCCCCAACGTGCTATTCCGTTTTTACAACATTCTATTTTGTTAGATCCCACCAACATCACTGCACAATTTAATTTAGCGGTGGCATACTTGTTGTCTGGAGATTACCAACGTGGTTGGACTCAATATGAAACTCGTTGGCAGTTTGAACATCTTGCTGGAACAGAACCCCGATTCACACAACCTCGTTGGCGTGGTGAAGACCTCCGTGACAAGACTATTCTTGTAGTAGGTGAGCAAGGGCACGGCGACTGCATTCAATTTTCAAGATTTATTTTTAATCTACATGCCATGGGTGCTCGAGTCAAACTACAGGTCACAGACGGATTGATTCCTTTGTTGAATCAGAGTGATATTATCACGCACACCGGAAGATACGGTGAAGACATGGGTGAGTTTGATTACTGGGTTCCCATCATGAGCATTCCTACTGTACTAGGAATCACTTTGGATAATTTACCAAGAGTACAAAGTTATCTCACTGCCATACCGGCATTGATGAAAGGGTGGCAAGATAGACTAGGACCTAAAAAACGTATGCGTGTGGGTGTGAGTTGGAGTGGTCGCAAAGATTCTTGGATACATCAACACAAGAGTGTGCCGTTTCCTGTGATACTTGAAATGATTCGCTCAAATCCACAATACGAATGGATTAATTTACAAGTTGATGTTAGTCCCGAAGAAGAAGCAGAATTGTCGGCTGCCGGAGTTACTGCATACCCCAACAGCATTTCTAGTTTTGCAGATACAGCGGCTTTGCTCATGCACATGGATGTGGTGATATCTGTTGATACTGCCATCAGTCATCTTGCTGGTGCCTTGGGCAGGCCAACTTGGGTGATGCTGAATCAATATGGACAGGACTGGCGTTGGTTGCTGGATCGCAACAATAGTCCTTGGTATCCCACTGCCACATTGTTTAGACAACCCACTCGCGGTGACTGGGCCAGTGTTACCAAGAAGATTACCCAATATCTTTCTTGGTACAAAGTCTAATGTGTTTGGCGCTGATTGCTTGGCAACATTGCGCTCATGAACCATTGGTTGTGGGATTCAACAGAGATGAATTTTTTGATCGTCCTACTAAACTTGCACAGAACTGGGGTGACTACATTGGTGGTCAAGATTGCATCAGTCAAGGTACGTGGTTAGGTGTTAACGATTCTAGATTTGGTGCTGTTACAAATCTGCGAAAAACATTTGAGCCTGGAATAAAAAGTCGTGGGCAATTGGTCAGACAATTTGTTGCTGGCCATGATACTGCTGTAGAATATTCCAATCAACTCAACCACGACCGATACAATCATTTTAACTTGGTGTTGTGTGATGGTAACAATCTTGTTGTTACTACAAACCCAAAACAAAAATCACACATACTCTCCCCTGGAATTTATGTGATTACCAATGATGAATTTGACCCTGCTATAACAAACTGCTTGGCTTCTAACTTTTCAAATGATGTAGATAAACTGTTTGAGTTGCTTGAACAAAATCATGCGAGAAAAGATTTAACTTACGGTACCAGAACAAGCACTGTAATCACCAATAACAGTTTGTATGAGCGTACATACAATGGCCGTGGATTTTTACAAAATCAATTGCAAATTAACAAGTCTTAAAGACCAGTTCAAAACGGCAATTTCTCACCAGTGTTACCAAGAAGACTATCTAATACCTGTAGTGGTATGAGGTTTAAATTGATCCATTTGAATCATAATTTTGTTTCTAAATTTTTCGCTATGAAAATATTGCTTGTTATGTTCCACTCGATCTAACACTCGATAATAATCATCTAATATAGTTCCACTGAGTACCCATTGCTCTATGAAATTAGCAATTTTCTGAAGTCTGACAGTAGAGTTAGTTTCATTATCCCACGACTCCCAAGGCACAATATCGCTAAACATATCTAGTCCTATATCCTGTAAAAATTTATTCACTCCTGGGCCACAAGCAATTATTGGAATTTGTCTAGCCATGAATGGTTTGCAAGTTTTTTCGCTTATCCATGATTGGTCTATTACTGTTTCAGTTACAAGATTCACTGCATACTGATTATAAACTGCATGGCCAAGGCCATAAAATCCATCATTCATTTGTCTATTCTCTAGACTTTCTCCCGGTAACACACGATAGTTAGTAAACGTATACATCATTTGATCTAATACATTTTTACGTTGAAATTCTTCAAACAAATATGTTCTATGAGGTCGAGTGTTATTGTTTAGGCACATAACGTTTTGTGTTTTATTTGATCTGGCATCCATAACAAATCTAGGCCACCAAAGATTTGCTCTCAAGCTGAACATCCATAAAAATATTGGAAAAAAATATACACCTGGTTTAGGTTGCAACCAAAACTCAAAATTGTTAGTCAATATTGGGTCTATGTTGGTTGGTATTTTATTATCTGGATAAGGATTATGCGTTATATCTACAACTTGATTTTTCAAAGGGTGAGTAGATAGCAAATTTAATGTTTCAACACAGTTTTCAAAATCGTTGTCTGTTATTACTAATGTATCTTCTAACAACCATTGGGTAAGATAAGTTCGATCGGTATAAAAACGTTCAGGGTTTAAATGATATATCATCGAGTATATAGCCAACAAAAAACCTGCCGAAGCAGGTTTCTTGCCTTCCCATCTCACGGTGAATTTTTGTTACAGGGTATTGCGTCGGGCACAGCATTTGTCACCGTGTCTATCGTACCACCCTACTGCTATGTCTCGAGCACAATGAGGGCAGTAGAGTTTTTGTCGTTTTTGACCACGTAGTTTTTCTGATCGAGCACCGATTGCCTCTTGTGTCCATTTAGTACCACGAGCACGATCTCCCATTGATTTACGTCGATCTTCTGTCCATTCTACTTTACGCATTGGATTATTATCACCTTGCATGTGAATTCGATTTTTCTCCCCAATTTTTTTCTTTGCCTCTTCAGAATGATGCTTACCAAACATTCCGTTGTTTTCACCTTTAGTATCTGTTGGAAGATTTTTAGCAGACCAGGGGCGCTTGCTACCTTTTTGTGATTTACTTAAATTTTGTTTGTGTTCTTTACTCTTTGGTTTATCTTTGTGATACTCGCTAATCTTTTTTCTGCTTTCGTCTGTAGGAACTATGTACCCTGCTACGTTTTGATTTATCCAGCGGTCATCTGTTAATACTTTACACCGACGAAGCACCCGTGTTTCCCAAGACACTGCTTGCTCTTTGCTTTCAAAGATCCTACGTTTTTCTACATCAAAACTATCTGTGCCAGTTTCTTCGATTAGTTGTTGAACTTTTAGACTACTTGTAAAATATTGTTTCCAAAGGTCTTGATCAGGATTAACTTTGTTAGCGGCTCTAAATCCATAGTAAACTTTACCACTCGGGCGATGTTTGATTAGATATGTATAAGGTTTCATATTGTTATTTAGTTTGATACAACTATATCCCCTAATAACAATAACAATTTTAGATATTTTTGTCAATAAAAAAAGCACCCGAAGGTGCTTTTTTGAGTTGCAAAGCAACAAGTCGATCTTAGGAGAACGACAAATTACTCACCGCTATCTCGCCGACATAATCGCCAGCATTGCCGAAGCTTGATGCAGTGTTTGTCAACTCGATGTAGCCATATCTTGTCATGAATGACACTACTGGTTCGAATGTTGTTGGATCCAACACCACGCCTGAACTCATCAAAGGAATGTATGGGCAGTAGAATGCTGGAGCGTCTGCTTCAGAAGAACCTTTGTAACCGACCAACACTGGTGTTGTATCACTTGCATAAGAGTCAACGAACACACGCATAGCGCCGTTCAATGTACCAACAAACTTGGTGTTTGTAGGTGCTTCGAATGTGCCTTCTGTAGTGCGAGCAAAAGCACTAGTAGTTGCACTTTGCAACACTGTGAGTGCGGCAGAAGAGACAACAGCATAGTTACCAGCGCCACGACGTGTGCGCTG
>Ga0209400_1004338_pt1 | contig 10033 bp, 6 predicted proteins | sample M_130807_EF_Meta_FD_187313 | JGI IMG/M metagenome (GOLD analysis project Ga0209400, IMG submission 187313) | Freshwater microbial communities from Lake Montjoie, Canada to study carbon cycling - M_130807_EF_MetaG (SPAdes) (version 2) | ecosystem: Environmental > Aquatic > Freshwater > Lake...
CCCACACGTTAAGACTTTCCCCCCCGCCTTCACCCTCTCTGCCAAGGCTTTTCCCGCCGCCTCCACCGCAGGGACCAACCCGTGGCAACGCTTGACGGTTTCCTCCAAAGCAGAAAGATCGTGGGCAAGGTTCATCGAGATGCTATGTCTAGATTCGCACGGAAAATGAAAATCGTCGAAAAATATCTTTGGCGCTCGGTCCTACTCCCCCTTGTCTTTGTCATTACCGCCCTGTTCGTGCTTTGGCTTATGTTTGATGTTTTCGACAAACTCGGCCGACTAGTTGAAAAAAATCCGCCTTTTACTCTTTTGGCAAAGTACTTTCTGATCCAACTTCCCGATCTGGCACAGTCGATCCTGCCCGTCGCAGTTCTCTTCGCCACTCTCTACGTCTTGGCTTACTTCTCAAGACACCGCGAGTCGGTCGCCCTTCTGGCCTCAGGAATGAGCCCAGTGACTCTGGCGAAACCATTCCTCGTCTGCAGCGCAGGCCTCTCCGTCATTCTCTACCTACTCTCCTACTCTCTCTCCCCCACCGCCCAAGCAGGTAGGGAAAAGGTGAAAAAGCAGATCAAACAGGAACCTTTGGAGGAAAACACATTTCAACAGATCGTCTACCGCTCGCCCATGCTGCCGAACGCCACTCAAAGTGAAATCTGGTACATCGGTCGCATCTATCTGAAAGAAAAAAAAGCAGAAAACTTGGAAGTTCTATTTCGCTCCGAACCCGAAGGGCGCGATCTCTCCAAACTATTCGCCAGCTCTGCCGTCTACCAAGGAGGAGTTTGGCACTTTCAAGGGGTTCGTCGGGCCGAGTACAGCGCCACCACAAACGGACAAGAAACGCTCGGCCCCCTGCTGGACGAGCTTGTTCTGCCCGAGTGTACAGCCCCACCTGAAACACTAGCCTCACGTCTTCTTCCCCCCGATGAACTCCCTTGGCCTGATGTCGCTCGCCTCGCTTCAGATCGCTCGCGCCTCAATGATCGCCTTCGGGCTCCCTACGAGACAGAGCACTGGAATCGCTTAGCCTATCCTTTGGCTTGTCCTCTCCTCTGCCTCTTTGGCATCGCGTTTGGCATGACCGATGCCAGACGGAATGTCGCCGCTACTATTTTTAGCAGTGTCTTTGTTCTTTTCGGTTTTCTCGTATGGACCCGGCTGTCAATTGCCCTTGGGCAAGGAAACCGTATTCCCTCTTTCTTGGCCGGAACTAGCTCCATCTTTCTTTTTGGAGCAGGCGGCCTTTATCTCTTTGCGGAAAAAGTGGGATGGTTGTGGGAACTTCAAGGCTGGAGCGAGCACCATCCCCGTGCCGCAGTCTGGCTTCGTAGGGCAGGACTGATCACATGAATCACAGAGTTTTCCTTTTCCTTGCTTTGACTTCATTGACAGCTCTTGCCCACGACCCTGCTGAGTCCGTCGAGCCTGATCCAATGGGAGGCGCAAACCCCGTCGCAACCAACGCGCCCACTTCAACTCCAACAAAAGAAATGCCTGCCGCCGATCCTATGGGAGGCGCCTCTACCCCCGCTTCAAATGCAACTACGAATAAAGCCCAGGAACCGACTGAGAAGACTCTCGCACCTTCCGACCCAATGGGAGGCACAGCCCAAGAGTCAGGATCCAAATCTTCAACTGAAAAAAAAGCGCTCACCCCACCCAAACCTCCCCTCACACCCGAAATTGCTAATTTAAATCTTCCCTCGGAGGTCGAAGTCCCCAACGAAGATCCTGAGAAAGTTCTTTATCTACCTGCGGGCACCTACCGACAGATTCTACAAATCCCAATCGACTCGCCAACGATGCAATCGGCCAATCAAATACGAGTTCAAAGAGGCCAAGAGGTAAAGGCGACTCCGGTCCTTCCGCCAAAACCCACACCCAACACAAAGCCTCTGTGGATACGATACGAGTCACTTGAAAAAATTAAAATAGGCGGTGAAGAGCGCAGGGGAGGAATTGACTTGCCTGTGAACAGCCCTACCGAACTCAAGCCTCGGCTCTGGTACGCCAAGTCAGAAACAGCGGATACGTGGAGTTCCCTGTTCTATTTTGTTTTCGGAGGTGCTGGGTACACCGTGGCAAACTTAGCAGGCTGGTCAGCAGGCAATGTGAGGGAGATTCCCGTGGACTTCTCTTACCGCCTTGTCAGAAAATAAGATTTAGGGTGGCCCACTGGCTGAAGCCGTGGTTGGCGATCCAGCAGTAGGATTCAGAGGTTGCCCACTCACATCTAGGATTCTGGGTGTCACGAAAATTAAAGTATTCTTTTTAATCGCCTGCTCAGTTTTACCCTGAAAGGCTCGCCCAAAGATGGGTATATCACCAATGATCGGCACCTTTTCATCAATCTTTTGAATGTCCTCCCGCAAAAGGCCTCCCAACAGCAGCGTGTATCCGTCACTGACCTCAACCGCAGGCAAGGTTAAGTCACGACGAATAAATACTGGTTGCTGAATATTGTTAGTGAGAATCGTGACTGCGGTATTGTAATAGGATAATGTGTAAGCCGAGTTAATTTGTGTTCCGTAATTAATAAAACCTTCAAAATCCACAAAACTTGGCTCAAGTTCGAGAAGCACCCTGCTATTATCACCTGTAACATCAGGCTTAACCCCCATTTTCACGCCAATGGGGACTGGATCGCTAATTTGTGACGGGAAAGATCCGATCACTGTCTCAGGTCCTGGGACATCCACCAATGAGATAACGTTCGCATTTGTACTAGTGCTCTGAATTGTGCGAATTGATGACTGCGGATCGCTAAACTCCTTCACGTACTTAAACTCCTGTGTGACTTCGATTACTCCTTTTTGCCCCCTCTTTAAAATAATTGAAGGATTTGCCAACACATTCGCACTATTTTTTTGTGAAACAGCTGTGATGAGGGTCCTAAATTGCATTCCATTCAAAATTGTTCCCCCTAGATCCATTGTATTTAATGAGTACGAGCTCGTCTGATTTGTACCTGCAAGAACTCCCGATTGGAGAAATGACTGCAAAGTATTGTTTGGAAGAAGTCCTACACCTTGAATCTGATTGAGTTGAGCGTTTACACCCCGTTGTGTTGAGGCAGAGGGGGTTGTTCCCCCGCCGTTGGTAAGCAGACCTACCGGTACTGGTGAGAGCAAATTAATGCCTGACCCACCCAAGGTCGAATTCACTGTAATAGAGTCCAAATCCAATTGATTGATTTCAACCAGCCGAACTCCTACTTGAATCAAAAGGGTCTGCTCCTCAGCTGCACTGATAAGTTGGCCAATCAAGTCCAACATCTCCTGATTATTTACGACCTTCAACTGACTGGTCTTCTGATTGTAAACTGCGTAAGCCCCAAGCGGAAAAACAACCCCAAGATCTTCCAACTTCTTCTGTTCGTTCTTTCCCGCTGTATCCGACCCTGTTGTAAACGCACCCCCTCCTGCCCCTCTAGGCGCATCAGTTCCAGCATCCTCTTTCCCATTAGTCCCTTTGAAGAAGGAGGGACTTACGGTGAAATTCTGGGAATTCAATTCAGGCCTTTTTTCCACCAAGGGTCCAAAAGTAACGCCAATATCTGTAATCCTTGCCTTAACTCCTGCAATTTGTGAAATATATCGGACTACCTCGGCCAAGGAGGTCTGACGCAACCGTAAAGTTACGGGCTGTGGATTTGTAACATCAGTGCTAACAACAAAGTTAATCCCTCCTTTAGCGGTCTCTGGGTCATACGTTCTACTGAGACTGATCAGTGCTCGACGAATAGTCTCCAGATCTGCGCCAGAAAAATCAACTTGTGGAATGATTGTTTTCTGCAGCTTCTTTTCTAATGCGTAGGCCGGAGAAGCTGTCATTGCCCCTGTGATTTCGATTCCACCTATTGATGTTTCGCTTTTGGGGTAAATATTGTTCCATGCTTCACGAACCTCCCTTCTTCTTTCAAGGTTGGATAGATCACGGGCTTTTTCTGCCACTAACGCACGCTCCTCATAAATCTTCTGAATGCCCTCTGTTGCCACCTGATTAAAGGGATCGGCCTCCAAAACATCCTCATAACTCTTTTCAGCTTTCGCAAGTTGACCCGTTTCACGTAAAGCTCGAGCCTCCTCCAACCCACTTCGAACAGCCGTAAGTCGGTCAAAAAACTTTGTTGTTAGGGCAGGATTGACCGATTCCGTACCCGATACACCCCGCCGCAATACCTCGTCACTTTTCTTTAACTGCAGGAGGGCCAAATCATTTTTAGGATCATGCTGGAGAGAAGCCAAGGCTCTCCGACGAGCTTCAGGCCAGTGATTCTGCTGGGCGGCGACTTCCGCAAGAGATGCTTGAAGCTTGCTGAGAGTACGAATTACCTCCAAAGCAAGGGATGAGCCCCTTAACACCTCAGGAAGAGCTGCGTACGCTTTCTCAAGCAGTTCGCAAGCTTCAGAGTTTTTGCCATCTGCCACCATCTTCCGACTTACTCCATAAGCTTCTTTCAAAGGCTGTAACATCTGCTCCCTTTTAACCGTCTCAGCCTCGATTTGCTCTTGTACCGTGCTAGCGCGAACAAGAGAACTTAGAGAAACTCCTAAGGAAAGAGAAAAAATGAGGAGAAAAGTTTTCATGGCACGGAGGGCATTATTTCCGAACTGCCACCTTGGGCGAATTCAGGATTTTCCTCATCTTCAGGGAAGACCAATGTGCCGTCAGGATTAATGATTCTCAAAGTGCAAAAGATTACCAGATTACTCTTAATTTTCTGCGACGCCTCACTTCGAAAAAGGCGACCCAACATAGGAATGTCTCCTAACATAGGAACTTTGTCGTCAACCAACTGAACCACATCCGAGATCAACCCACCCATCCCTACCGTTTCCCCATCAATCAAACGAACACGACTCTGAAGAGATTTTTTCGAAAAAATCGGCACAAGGTATGGCGCAGCACCGACCGTCGTATTATAGCTTGTCGTAGGATCTAATGGAGCTGAACAAATTAACACCCCGTAATCCACAAATCCCTCAAAATCTTCAACTAGTAAATTCGTAAAATCCAAATCCACCGCTTTAGGAATCGATGTGGATTCACCCTTCACCTCTAAGGTAGTTCCAATATCGCGGTACTCAAATCCCGTTGGATTCGATGGCAAAATGAAACCTGCTCCTACGCCCTGATCATTATTCGGCACATTCGGTTGTGTGTAGGTCGTAGGGTAGTACATTCGACGAGAAATTACGATTTTCGACTGCTTCCCATCAGCCAACGTCACCCGTGGTGCTGCCACTAAATCCTTCCCGATTGCATTTTGTAAAAGTTGTAGGACAGCTGCAAACCCCCGACCGAATACTTGAGCATTTACCCCAATCTGATTCGATGCATCCTGCGGATACGTGGGATCTAAGAGTGATTGCAAAGCGGTGATTGAGCCGCCCCCAGGGTTAATACCCGTGGTTCCCCTCAAACCATCCGTTCCACCTGTAGCTGAGCCAGGATTATAAATTGCACCGGGTGAACCAGGTGAAGGAATTGATGTATTCCCACTCATTTGGAGATTAAAAGTAAAATTCTTTACGTCGTTCTCTGTAAAGGAGAGAAACTTGGTTTCTACCTCAAACTGCTTCTGCGGTGGTTCCCCCTGGGCATCTCGAATCCTCTGCTCAACCTTGCTCAATTCGTTCGGGGTATTTCTTACGACTAATTTGCCCGTATCCGAAAAACACATCGCCGATGTACTCTCCATTGTTGTATTAACTCCGATGCTATCCAAAACTAATTTACCCAAATCCTTAGGCGCCTTTTGGGATTCCCCCTGCTTCACCGAATTAGCTAATATACTAGGTGGCAAGGTATAACTCCGAGTCTCCAACTCTGCTCCTGTTTCTGTGATAGGCAGGATGAGTACTGCACTGTTCTCAACATCATACCTTAACTTCTCTCCACCTCGGATCTGCTCACACAAGTACTTGAGGGCAGTCTGTAGTTTTACATTCCTTAGCTCCAAGCTAACTGTAGCCGCCTCCGGATCGACCCCCTCAGCAGGTGGTGATAATCGCAATACAAAATTGATTCCCTGCTTTTTGGGGTCGTTCTGCTCACTTAATCTTTGCAACTCCTCGACAGCGTCCCGAAGAGGTTTTTCATTAAATACGATCTCAGGAACCTCAATCGTCGACAATGCTTGCAAAATCTCGGCTGAGTTAGACGGTCCAGCAATACCAGTGCCACGTGTTTGCTTAGGATCAACGCGGGCAGGGGGAGGCGGAACCCAAGCCTCCGTCACCTGAGTCATCGCTTTCACACGGCTTGCTGAGTATCTCTTGTCAGCCACGAGTAGTCGCTTCTGCTCGACAATTTCAATCTTTTTGCGGGCTGCCGAATTATATGGGTCGATCCGCAAAACATCGTCCAATTTCTGCCGCGCAGACCGATACTGTCCCGTTTCAGTCAACTGATCAGCCAACGAAAGAAGCTTTTTTATCTCCTTTGTTTTTTCAACTAGATCAGCTGTCGCAGCGGGATTTCCTTCAAATGGATCTGCCCCTCGTGACGACTCCTCCTGCATGCTAGCCGCCTGTTTTGCAACTTGAGCATTGGCAGGATCCAGATCTGCAGCCTGCTTCATCAAGCCGGCAGCCTCTGCCGTCTTTCCCGCTTTTTCTTGTGCCAACGCCTGAGCGGCCAAGGACTTCGCAACCCCCACCCGAGCCCGATGATAAAATCCCGACGTGCTGGCTTGAGGATCTGTCTGATTCATCACCAACCGAAACTTTGCCTGCGCATGCTCCCACTCCCCCGCTTGGTATAAACGCTCTGCTAAATCTAAATTCTCATTTAGTCGAAACGTCACCTCTCTGCGTCGATCAATCTCCCGCTGTGTCATCTCCGCCGATGACTGAACACGAGAGGGCACACTTGCATCAGATGCCGAATCAAGTCCCTCTTGAGCAGAGGCCGGAACGCGGCTGAAGCCGAACAGCAACAAACAACAAAGCGGTAATGCCTTCACAAGTTGTAAATATACCTCTTGGGCAGCTAACTGGGTCAACGCCACCCCCAGCCTCTCGTGAAGAACTTACCAATGACTAGGGAGATGCTGTGAGCATCTCCTTAGGCAGAATATCGACTGACTCTCCTTCAGGCTTCATGCACAGAGAGACTTTTTGCGCACTCGCGGCAACAAGAACGAACGTTTTCCCTGCGTAAGGGAAACTTTGTCCAATCCGATACGGGCCCATTTCACCCTCTCCAGGCACCATCGAAATCAAACGCACGTCACCCACCCCCCACTCGACTCCCCTTGACTTTCCTCTCTCGTCAATTTTCAAGCTAATCGACCCGTTCAGGTCATCCAACCTCTCCAAAACAATCATGGAATCATCATACTCATTCTCCGTTTTTGTTTTCTCATCCATTTTGATCCCCTTGTCGTCTTTGTACTCTTTCACCAAAAGCGGAATGGCATGGGGGCAAAGATTCGTCCCTCCCACCTTTGCTTTGAGCTCATCCTCGCTTTTCAAGACATCCACTCCCTTTGCTGTTACCATCACCCACAGCTTATCTCCGGACGCAACATCAACATCTTTAGGCTTTCCGACTGTTTTAAACCGCAATGTGTATCGCCCAGCACTTTTTCCAGGAAAACTTACCGCCATTTTAGCTGGATCCACCGAAGCAATTTTTAGTTTTACCCATTTCGAGGGGCTACTAGCAGGGTCTTGGGGGTTGGTCTTCTTTTGATACTCCTCCAAGTTGGTAAATCCGTCCTGATCCTCATCCTGTCCGCCTACTTCTGGGTCTTCAGGAGAAAAACCGTACTTCAACTTCCAGCCAACTTGTATGCCATCCTCGGTGATCTGATCAGGATTAAGGGGTTGAACGGGTTCAGCCTCCTTGGGCAAAAACACAAGGCTTCTTGATACAAATACCCGATGCTTCTCCAGCGTATCCTTGATTGCGCCCTTCCTCTGCTCCAACTCTTCGATTTTTGCGCGAAACTCAGAAGACTTTTGTTTCGCATCAGCAAGGGGAGATTTCCCCCCCCCTGTGGGTGCTTCTACTTGCTCCAGCCATCCGGGCTGAAGAAACCCAAAGGTTAGGCCCACGAGCCCTAAGACCACCAATCCGGTACCTCCGCCAATCCACCATGGTGAAAGTTTCATTACGTCTTCCTTTTCTCAGGAGCTCTCCCTGCAACAGGTATTTTCCAACCTACAAAATCAATCCGCACCACGACCTTCATCCTCTCTTTCCCTGCTAGCACCATCAAAAGTGGAGGGCGGGTAGGCGGATTTGTACTTCCTCTTGCCCCATCTGTTGAGTTCTCGGTAGCAGCTCCATCCGCGGGCTTATTTGCGTCTGCGAATTTCTTAGCTATCTCACTGCGCTTAGGAAATTCCTTCAAATCATTTTCTAGACTCAAGTTCATCACAACGAAAAGCCACGGGTCCTTAGCAACTCTTTGAATAAAGCCATACAAAACCTCGGGTGAACTCTCAAACTGCAACGCATATCCTTCACGCAGAATTCCTGTCGGGCTACTTCCTGCTTTTGCTTTATCACTGCTCTTTTTATCAGGGTCGGGGGCGGAAAGCCCAGGGTTCACGATCGACTGTACAATGCACTGAGTTGGATACTTTTCTTTGGCCGACTTTTTTGCGTCCATCAGCAATTCCACTAATTTTTCCGCAACAGAAAGTTGCAGAGCTAATTCAGGAACTTTGTCCGCAGACGGATTCTGCTGCTTGTACTCTTGCAGGCCTAAATAAAAATCATCCGCCAAAATAACGCGACTGTTGTCCCCTTTTTTTCCTGACTGTTTTTTCAATCGGTCGTTCGTGGCAATCAAACGGTCCTTCCACTGATTCGGATCTTGGGACCAACCTTGCCCCACCCCAGAGGCTTTTTCATATCCCTCCCGCCAACTTCCAACCAACCTCTCCTCAGCTTGATTCACCTCCTCCGCTATTTTTCCAATCTCGACAGCCTCTTTGCGAGCTGCACCCGCACCGCCTGGCTTTGTTAGTATCGCCGCTAGCTCTGGCTTTAGTTTGCGCTCCGCTAAAGCCTGTGCCTGGGATTGCACCTCACTCAAAGAACTCCATCCAAAATATGCCACAGCAACAACAAGGAGGAATCCCCCCCCAGCAACAGCCAAAACCATCTGGGTTTGTGTCATCTTACCCTTCATGGATTAGCCGGCTTTTTAGCCGTCTCCACAGGAACAACTCCGCCCACAGGCCACTCGGCCCTCATGGCAAACTTGAGTGCCACCTGCTCCGTTTTTCCGTCCACCCGCTCGGGGTTGTCTCGCTGAGTTGTCGTTACGTTTTGTAAAATTCCGCCCTCACTCAAACCCTTGCGAAAGTCTTCCACCACTTTTGCATCCGCGGCTTCTGACTGCGTTTCAAAGAATCCACCAATTTCCAATACGGGGACCGAGGGCTTCGCATTTGCTGGCTTTGCAGGCGCACCCTCCCCCTCCGCACCAGCGACGCTTTCACTCAGCTTAAGGGATGTTACCCATAAACCAGGTAAACTTTTGGACCGAATCTCCTCAAGCAAGATAGGCCATCTCATACGCTCCCCCTCCAGAACAAGAGCCTGATTCGCCAGATTCAACAGGTCAGTCACTTTTTTCTGCTCGGCACTTACCTGGGTCAAAACCCCTTCCGCTTCATCCACCTCGACAGCCTGTGGGGCTATCAGTGACCCCAAACGGGTGGATTGCCAAAACCCGTGGATTCCTGGAAGTAAAAGCATGAAAGCAACCGCTACTGCCACCGCTACCATCGCAGGACGATCTTTGACACGTCCAGCAGCTATTTTTTGTGCTGACCCCAAAATATTAATTTTGCACGGGCTGTCTGGCAGACCCCGCAACGCAGCTCCCACCAAACCTGCCCATGCAGGGAAGTTTTTGGCGATCTCAGCGCGATCGACACCCGCTCCAATCGACATCCTTCGAAACGACTGAAAATACTCAACAGGAATCTTTAACTTATCCTGAAAGAACAGATCCGTCAGCCCCAAGGCCGCGCCACCCCCTGCCAAAAGCACACGTGTCGGC
>Ga0209400_1004344_pt1 | contig 10031 bp, 9 predicted proteins | sample M_130807_EF_Meta_FD_187313 | JGI IMG/M metagenome (GOLD analysis project Ga0209400, IMG submission 187313) | Freshwater microbial communities from Lake Montjoie, Canada to study carbon cycling - M_130807_EF_MetaG (SPAdes) (version 2) | ecosystem: Environmental > Aquatic > Freshwater > Lake...
CGATAGAGAATGTTTTGACTATCTCTTCGGCAAACCGCTAATCACCGACCCTGGACCAATGACTCTCTCGGAGAACCATTGTTTATTCATCTCTAGGGCATAACGCACTGCAGCTTTAGGGCAGTGGTTATTCGTTGTCCCAGCTTGCATCTCTTCGATATTCACAATCTTGCCATCGTCTGCAATGAAAGCAATCGAGAGCGGAATCTTGGTGCTAAACATCCAAAAGCAGTGCCCTGCTTTTTCTTCAAATACAAAGAGCATTCCAGAATTCATCGGCATGCTAGTGCGGTTCATTAAGCCGGTCTGTCTTTTCTCTGGGGTATCTGCTATTTCTGCTTGAATGCGATAGATACCGGTTTTCAACTCAACCGTTGGTAAGCCGGCATTCACTTGTGCGAAGCCCAGACTTGAGCTGATCAAAAGGGCGAAAGAAAAGAAATGGCAAAAAGTATTGATTGATATGCGCATGTTGTGCATTTTAGGGGAGTAAATTACGGACGAAAAAAAACCCAGGAACAAGTCCTGGGTTTCTCATAATGATCTAAGGACTATTAAGCCGCTTGGATATTGGTAGCTTGCTTGCCTTTAGGGCCTTGGGTAATATCAAACGTTACCTTTTGGTTTTCCTTAAGGGTTTTGAACCCAGGCATAGTAATTGCGCTGAAATGCGCGAACAACTCTTCTTCACCATCATCAGGTTTGATAAAGCCAAAACCTTTTGCATCATTGAACCACTTAACAATTCCGGTCGCCATGCGAACTCCATTACATAAACTTAAAACAACCGTGATGAGGGTAAATACTTTTTAATCAGTCTCGCTCCACAACACGCCTAAATAGAACTTCTCTTGAAGCCTACCCCCTGATTGTTTGCCCTTTTTGTAGGGGTGTCAAGGAGTTATATCTACATACCCCCTAGTAAATACCCTTTATTTATCGAAAAATGCCCCAATATGGGTTAAACAGGGGTTTTTATAGGTTTTTTAGCTACAAGACCCTAGTAAATTAAAGTTTGAATATCTGTGTTTAGAATGTTTCTTATGAGCCGCACACCAAAAAATCCCACTACTGGCGTACCAGTCAATCCCTATATTGAGGACACCATCCTTCTCGAAAAGCAGGCCGAGAAAGTTAAAGCGCCTTCAATGTATAAAGTTTTACTATTGAATGACGATTACACGCCAATGGAATTTGTGGTGATGGTGATTCAGGAGTATTTTAGTAAGGATCATGAAACAGCTACACGCATCATGTTACAAGTTCATTTAGTTGGCAAAGGTATTTGCGGAGTCTTTACGCGCGATGTCGCTGCCACCAAAGTGCATCAAGTTGTTGAATTATCCCGTGAAGCGGGCCACCCACTACAGTGCACTATGGAGGAAGTATGATTGCCCAGGAACTAGAAGTCAGTTTACATATGGCGTTTGTTGACGCGCGGGCATCACGACACGAGTTCATTACGGTCGAACATTTATTGGCTGCATTATTAGACAATGCGACCGCAGTTGAGGTGCTCAAAGCCTGTGCAGTCAATATCGCCGAGTTACGCTCTCAGCTTAAGAACTTCATCAATGACAACACTCCAGTAGTGCCTGGTAATGATGAGGTTGATACACAACCTACGCTTGGATTTCAGCGAGTGATCCAACGCGCCATCATGCACGTTCAATCTACTTCAAATGGTAAGAAAGAAGTCACTGGCGCCAATGTTTTGGTTGCTATCTTTGGTGAAAAAGATTCGCATGCAGTGTACTTCTTGCAGCAGCAAGGTGTGACTCGCTTGGATGTAGTGAACTTCATTAGCCATGGCGTTCGCAAGGATCAAGCTGAACATGTGAAGCCTGCTGATGCAACCCAAGAAACAGAAGAATCTGCTTCATCCGGAAAAGAGAGTCCCCTAGATCAGTACACACAAAATCTGAATGTTTTGGCTCGTCAAGGCAAGATTGATCCACTCATCGGGCGAGATAGCGAAGTGGAGCGGGTGATTCAGGTGCTTTGCCGCCGTCGTAAGAACAACCCACTGTTAGTTGGTGAGGCTGGTGTTGGTAAAACTGCGATTGCAGAGGGATTGGCGTGGCGCATTGTTAAGGGCGATGTGCCTGACATCCTAGCTAATGCGACTGTCTACTCCTTAGACATGGGCGCTTTACTGGCTGGCACCAAATACCGCGGTGATTTTGAGCAACGCTTAAAAAGTGTTCTCAAGTCTTTGAAAGATCACACTCATGGCGTTTTGTTCATTGATGAGATTCACACCCTGATTGGTGCGGGCGCTGCATCTGGTGGAACATTGGATGCAAGTAATTTATTAAAGCCCGCTCTATCAAATGGCCAACTCAAATGTATCGGTGCAACCACCTTTACAGAGTACCGTGGAATTTTTGAAAAAGATGCAGCTCTATCTCGCCGCTTTCAAAAGGTAGATGTGGTTGAGCCAACTGTTGATCAGACGGTACAAATTTTGCGCGGCCTCAAATCTCGCTTTGAAGAGCATCATAGCGTGAAGTATGCAGCTGGTGCATTGGTCGCTGCTGCTGAGCTCTCTGCCCGGTATATTAACGATCGTCATTTGCCAGATAAGGCAATCGATGTCATTGATGAGGCTGGTGCTGCTCAACGCATTTTGCCCAAGTCTAAACAGAAGAAAACGATTGGTCGTCCAGAGATTGAAGAGATTGTTGCCAAGATTGCCCGCATACCTCCGCAGTCGGTGACCGTAGATGATCGCAGTAAGTTGCAAACATTAGATCGCGATATTAAGAGCGTAGTCTTTGGTCAAGACCCTGCAATTGAAGCCTTGGCTAGCGCCATTAAGATGACGCGCGCGGGTCTTGGGAAGATTGATAGGCCAATTGGATCATTCCTATTCTCTGGTCCAACGGGTGTTGGTAAGACGGAAGTAGCGAAACAGCTCGCTTACATTTTAGGTATCGAGCTGCTGCGTTTTGATATGTCTGAGTATATGGAGCGTCATGCGGTTAGTCGCTTGATCGGAGCGCCTCCAGGATATGTAGGATTTGATCAGGGTGGTTTACTCACTGAGGCTGTTAATAAGAAACCGCATTGCGTACTGTTGCTTGATGAAGTTGAAAAAGCCCATCCGGATATCTTTAATATTCTGCTGCAAGTGATGGATCACGGTACCTTGACGGATAACAATGGTCGCAAGACCGACTTCCGTAATGTCATCATCATCATGACCACTAACGCTGGTGCAGAGGCGATGCAGAAGTCCATTATGGGCTTTACGAATGTCCGCGAGTCTGGCGATGAGATGGCTGATATTAAAAAGTTCTTTACACCAGAGTTCCGCAATCGCTTGGATGCCATTGTTTCCTTTAAGGCACTTGATGAAACTATCATCATGCGTGTGGTTGATAAGTTCCTGATGCAATTGGAGGAGCAATTACATGAGAAGAAAGTCGATGCTACCTTCAGCTCTAAATTGCGTGCTCATTTAGCCAAGCATGGATTTGATCCATTGATGGGTGCTCGCCCAATGCAGCGCATTATCCAAGATACGGTGCGCAAAGCGCTTGCTGATGAATTGCTTTTCGGTAAGTTAGCCCAAGGCGGACATGTGGATGTGGATATAGATGAAGATGGTAAGGTGCAATTGAACTTTGATGCCCCTGTATTGCCTGGTAAGGCATCTAAAAAAGATGTGGCTCCCGCAGAAGAAATTTAACGAATAAAAGTATTAAAGGAATATATGTCACACCACGATAAATTACTGGACGCGTTTGAGGTTTATAAGTCCGAGCATGAAAAGTTCGAAGGCAAAGGCATTAAGGCATCTGCTACCCGTGCTCGTAAAGCTTTGCAAGAAATTGCAGGCTCTTGTAAAGAGCGCCGTAAGGAAATTTCTGCTGAAAAAGAATCCCGAGAGGGCAAGGGTGCGGGCATGTCACAGGATGCTGCTCGTCATGCACATATTCGCAAATAAACCTCAGCCTGAATTGGGTAAATAAAAAAGCTACCTAAGGGTGGCTTTTTTATTGAAGCTTGGCTTAAGCTCGCCCGGTACTTCCAAAGCCTCCAGCACCACGACTGCTCTCAGTAAACTCCTCAACTACTTTAAGTTGCACTTGCTGGACTGGCATGACTACTAATTGGGCTAAGCGCTCCATAGGTTCCAGTTTGAACAGAGTTGTACCGCGATTCCAGGTGCTCACCATCAGTTGACCTTGGTAATCAGAGTCAATTAAGCCAACTAGATTTCCTAAGACTATCCCATGCTTATGGCCAAGACCTGAGCGTGGAAGAATAAATGCGGCATAACGCGGATCTTCAACAAAGATAGCCAAGCCTGTTGGTACTAAGACAGTTTGACCTGGCGCTATCTCGATTGTTTCATCGATGCAAGCGCGTAAATCCAATCCGGCGCTACCTGGTGTGCCATAAGTTGGCAATTGGTCGCACATACGTTCATCGAGAATTTTGACTTGGAGTGATTGCATAGAATTTCCTAAGGCGGGTAACGAGGGTATTTAAATTCTCTTAGCGACAAGCGCAATCAGTTGACGAGCAAGTTGAAGCTTTTCAGCCTGGGCGATTTTCTTGCTGCCAGTTTCATCAATGACAAGCAATTGATTGAGGTCGCTACCAAATGTTTCTGGACCAATATTGCCGACGACCATTGGAATGCCCTTGCGCTGACGTTTTTCTTGAGCATGCTTTTCTAAATCACTAGATTCTGCTGCAAAACCCACGCAGTATGGGTAAGGTTTGCCAGCTTTCATTTTTACGGTTTTAGCGACATCTAAAAGAATGTCTGGGTTGGCAATGAATTCAATACTTGGAGCTGTTTTGCCTTGGCGCTTAATCTTTTCTTGAGCAGGCTTTGCAATACCCCAATCAGCTACCGCAGCAACTGCAAAGAAGATATCGCAATCAGAGGCATTTAATGTGGCCGCATGCATTTCTTTTGCACTTCTCACATTACTGCGAGTAATGTTCCCGGTGGCCTCTAGTGGTGTTATTAAGTCACAAGGACCTGCAATGAGGCGTACTTGGGCGCCTGCCTCGACAGCCGCACGCGCGATAGCAAAGCCCATCTTGCCTGAACTATGATTAGTGATGCCACGTACTGGATCGATTGCTTCGAATGTTGGACCAGCAGTAATCAATACTTTTTTGCCGGCTAAGGTTTTCTTTTGAAAGAAGGCAATGATTTGCTCAGCGATTTCAGAAGGCTCTAGCATTCTGCCCATACCTATTTCACCACAGGCCTGAAAGCCACTGGCTGGACCAAGAAGAGGAACCCCATCTTTATTGAGGCGCTCAACACTTCTTTGGGTTGCAGCGTGTTCCCACATTTGCTTATTCATTGCTGGCGCAAGTAAGAGAGGGCAATCTCTAGCAAGACAAAGTGTGCTGAGTAAGTCATCAGCCAAACCTAAGGAGAGCTTGGCCATGAAGTCAGCACTAGCGGGTGTAATGACAATAGCATCTGCAGATCGAGAGAGTTCTATATGCGCCATATTATTGCTAATGCTACTGTCCCACTGACTAGTGAATACAGGATTGCCTGTGAGTGCTTGCATCGTCACGGGCGTTACGAATTGTGTTGCAGCTTCAGTCATCACCACCTGAACGGTAGCGCCTTCTTGCATCAATTGGCGTGCAAGATCAGGCGTCTTATAGGCGGCAATGCCACCAGAGATCCCGAGAACGATTTTCTTATTTAAAAGTGATTGCATGGCGCCAGCTTAATGGGATTGGGCAGATTTGCCAAATGACTTACGTAATTCACCCCAAATAATCAGGGCGGCGCCAATACAAATAGCGCTATCAGCAATATTGAATGCTGGCCAATGCCAGTTGGCGTAATGAAGATCGATAAAATCAACGACAGCACCGTACATGATCCGATCTAATACATTCCCCAGTGCACCTCCTAGAATCAAACTCAGAGCGACACAAAGCATTTTATCGTTTTGGCTTTTACGCAGGAGCCAAACAATATAGACGCAGGCTACCAAACCCACAATCGTAAAAAACCAACGCTGCCATCCTGAGCCTTGGGCCAGAAAAGAAAATGCTGCCCCAGGATTAAAGAGTAATAGCCAATTCATAAAAGGAAGAACTGGCTCTGGAACGCCTAACTGCAAATTGCTTAAGGCTGACCACTTGCTCAGTTGGTCTAAGAGCAGGATGATCGTTGCAATTGCGAGAGAGCCTAGAAATGAAATACTCATCGAATGGATCTATTAAGCAAACAAGCGATGATCACCATCACTAAAAAGGTTGCTAATACAGCGACTACAAAGTTCAGGGTGATCGACATTGTTACCAACATCCTGGGTGTGATGCCAGCAACGACCGCACTTCTTGTACTGGCTGCTACGGACTAAGACCTCTAAGCCATCATTGTTCAGTTCAATATTGGCACTAGAGGTAATGGTGACAAAGCGTAAATCATCTTCTAGTGAATGCAAGATGGCAAAGTCAGTATCACCGAGCTTAATCGTGAGTTCGGCCTGTAAGGATGAGCCGACATTGCCAGATTCACGTTCAATCTCGATCGCCTTAGTGACTTCAGATCGAATTTCGCGAATACGATTCCACTTGGCAAGTAACTCATCTGCTTTGGCAATTTCTGGGAATGCGCCGAATTCTTCCATGAAGATTGACTCAGAAGGCTTATTTCCTGACCCATGTGGAAAGTTCTGCCACGCTTCTTCTGCAGTAAAAGAAAGGAAGGGTGCCAGCCACTTTAGAAGATTTTGAGTGATGTGAAATAAAGCATTTTGTGCAGCGCGACGATCGGGTGAATCAGGCGCACTGGTATAGAGGCGATCTTTCAGAATATCTAAATAGAACCCGCCTAAATCTTCTGAGCAGAATGACAGCATACGTGCCACAGCAGGATGAAATTCATAGGCTTTGTAATGTGCCTGAACATCAGTTTGGATTTGATTCGCTAGTGCAACAGCATAGCGATCGATTTCAAGCCATTGATCAGCAGGCATTGCATGCTTGCTTGGATCAAAATCAGAAAGATTGGCCAATAAGAAGCGCAAGGTATTACGAATGCGGCGATAACTTTCAGTCACGCGTTTCAGAATCTCATCAGAAATCGTCATCTCACCTGAGTAATCAGTAGAGGCCACCCAAAGACGAATAATTTCAGCGCCGAGTTTGTCGGCAACTTGCTGTGGAGCAATCACATTACCGACAGACTTACTCATCTTACGACCTTGGCCATCTACCGTGAAGCCGTGAGTCAGGAGCGCTTTGTAGGGCGGCTTGCCATCGAGCATAGCGCCAGTCAGCAAGGAGGAGTGGAACCAACCACGATGCTGATCTGAGCCTTCTAGGTATAAATCAGCGAAGCGGCCATTTGGTGTTTGGGCATCGATAGTAAGCAATTCATTGCGATGTGAACCACGAATCACATGCCAATGGGTTGTCCCTGAATCAAACCAAACGTCCAGCGTGTCACGATTCTTTTCATATTGAGATGCTTCATCGCCGAGTAGTTCAGAAACTTCTAATTTCTGCCAGGCTTCAATGCCATCTTTTTCTACGCGCTTCGCTACTTCTTCAAGTAACTCAACAGTGCGCGGATGGGGCTCACCACTTTCTTTATGCACAAAGAAAGCCATTGGTACGCCCCATTGGCGCTGACGTGACAAGGTCCAGTCAGGGCGATTAGCAATCATGCTGTGTAGGCGTTGTTTGCCCCAAGCAGGGAAGAAATCAGTGTTCTCAATGCCGGCTAAGGCTGTTTCACGCAGGCTCGCTTTGCCATCTGAAGGCTTTTTATCCATACTCGCAAACCACTGCGAAGTAGCGCGATAGATAATCGGCGACTTATGGCGCCAGCAGTGCATGTAGGAATGTGTGTAGGTTTTATCGCGCAGTAAACTACCAGCTTCACGCATTGCCTGCACAATCTTTGGATTGGCTTTCCAGATGTATTCATTGGCAAAGAGTGGCAGCCATGATGCATACACACCATTACCCATGACTGGATTGAGAATGTCGTTGTCAGCTAGTTTGTTTGCTTTGCAGGACTTAAAGTCCTCCTCGCCATAAGCAGGTGCAGAGTGAACAATGCCGGTGCCGGTATCAAGAGTGACATATTCAGCAGGATAAATTGGGGACAGACGTTTGTAGCCATCATGTAATGGCGCAAGCGGATGCCAGAAAGAAATATTCGCCAATTGAGCGCCGGTACAAGTTGCAATCACCTTGCCTTCGAGACCGTAGTCTTGTAGACAAGTTTCAATCCGGTCTTTTGCTAGGATCAATAATTTATCGCCAACATCTACCAATGCATAAGTCAGTTCTGGATGAACATTCATTGCCTGGTTCGCAGGAATAGTCCATGGTGTAGTGGTCCAGATCACAATCTGACCAGGCTTGTTTGGAAGCTCTGAGAGTCCAAAAGCTTTGGCAAGTTGTGGGAGCTGTGCTTCATCAAATGCAAAGCCGACATCTACCGTGGGATCAGTCTTGTCTTGGTATTCAACTTCGGCTTCCGCTAGAGCAGAACCGCAATCAAAACACCAGTTCACGGGCTTTAGGCCGCGAAAGACATAGCCCTTTTCCCAAATCTTGCCTAGAGCACGAATTTCATCGGCCTCATTACGGTAGCTCATAGTCAGATAAGGATTAGTCCAGTCTCCGAGCACGCCTAAGCGCTCAAAGTCTTTCTTCTGCTTATCTACCTGCACTTGCGCATAGGCGCGCGCCTTGGATTGCACCTCAGCAGTGGGTAAATTTTTACCAAACTGCTTTTCAATCTGAATCTCAATTGGCATGCCATGGCAATCCCAACCGGGCACATAGACAGAGTCAAAGCCCATTAACCAACGCGATTTAACAATGATGTCTTTCAGAATCTTGTTTACTGCATGCCCAATATGAATATCGCCGTTCGCATATGGAGGGCCATCGTGCAAAATGAATTTCGTTTGGTTAGCATGAGCCGCACGAATTTTTTCGTAAAGCTTATTTTTTTGCCATAGAGCAACCCATTGTGGTTCGCGCTTAGCTAGGTCTCCCCGCATTGGAAACGAGGTATCGAGAAGATTGACGGGATAAGAGTTTTCTTTTTCAGACATAAGTTTTTTTCTGGAAATAATTTCTGGCGTGCTTTGCATCAGCTGCAATTGCTTTTGTGAGGGTGTCGAGGTCGTCATACTTAGCCTCGTCACGAATTTTTTCTAAGAGCTCCACAGTAATAATTTTTCCGTAGACATCTTGCTGGTAATCAAAAATATGCGCCTCAAGTAATACGCGTCCTTCATCTTCTACTGTCGGCCTGACTCCCAGGCTGGCTACAGCTGGTAGGGGTTTATCGCTAAGACCTAATACCTGTGCAGTAAAGATTCCAGTAGTTGCTGGCTTGCGATGATGCAAGTGATTAGCTACTGCAAGATTTAAAGTGGGGAAGCCAAGTTTGCGGCCTAATTGCTGACCATGAATGACGTGGCCAGAAATTCCATAAGGGCGACCTAATAATTTTTCGGCTAGATTCATATCACCATTAGCAAGTGCCGTACGCAAAGCGGAACTAGAAATACGCTCACCATCTTCTGAGATAGTTTGAATGCTAGAAACTTCAAAGCCATATTTTTCACCAGCAGCTTGGAGGCTCGTAAAATTACCGGCGCGTTTTGCTCCGTAGCAAAAATCATCGCCAATCAAAATCCATTTTGCATTTAAGCGCTTGACAATAATTTCAGAGACGAACTCATCTGGTGTAAGTCGTGCAAAGGCGGCATTGAAATGCTCTACTACAACCCGATCAATTCCAACCTCTGCTAATGCTGCTAGTTTGTCGCGTAAATTCAGAATACGAGGAGGGGATTGTTCTGGTGAGAAGAATTCTTTTGGATGAGGTTCGAAGGTCATGACGCAACTCACCAGACCTCTTTCCTTGGCGCAGTCCACGAGCTGTTTCAGTAGGGCGTGATGACCCCTGTGCACGCCATCGAAATTACCGATGCTGAGGGCACAAGCAGGTCCTGCAGAAAACTGGGTCGGGCCACGGAATACGTTCACAAAATCGC
>Ga0209400_1004345_pt1 | contig 10030 bp, 27 predicted proteins | sample M_130807_EF_Meta_FD_187313 | JGI IMG/M metagenome (GOLD analysis project Ga0209400, IMG submission 187313) | Freshwater microbial communities from Lake Montjoie, Canada to study carbon cycling - M_130807_EF_MetaG (SPAdes) (version 2) | ecosystem: Environmental > Aquatic > Freshwater > Lake...
GTTGGAGGAGGATAATTGCCATTTTTCCAATTTTTGTCTATTCCTACATTTCTGCCAATGTTAGTGCTATCTGTAGAACTAAACGGAAACCTAGTAAAGATTGCTGGGTCTAACATCCTAAGGCCATGCAGTTTGCATATCGGTCTACCCATGTCATCGCAGATAACTCGCATAGCTGAACCCATCCTAGACCACCAAGCATTGCTGCCAACTGTTGAATATTCTCCAGAACTACCTAAAGAAACACGAACATAAGTATTGGCTAATTGCTCTAGTCTTTCTAAGGATTCATGCAAATGCCAAACTGGAGAACCAAACCACTTTGGAAATGGACAATCTCTAAGCAAAGCATCGTTATCAGCTTCTGTTCCATCAATTACATCAGGAATAATTGCAAAATCACAAGATGGCACTTTTTTAAGATTTAATGCCCAATCGTAATAAGAATCCCAATTTTCTACAGGTTTATTTGCTTTCCATGCACTAAAAGCACCATTATCTAGGGCAAAAGATTGGCATATTTCTATTGCTGTACCTATTTGATCAGGATGAGCATAAGAAACAAACGCATGACCAGCTTGCACAGCATAGTTAGCAACAGTCGCTGGAGTTATAGGTAGACCATGATAATGAATCATAATATAGCCAATGTTAATTCTAATAATTCTTCTTCCGTTGTTGAATACAACTCCTCAAATCCTTTTCTGCCAAGTCCATGCACTCCAGTATTACTTCCTCGATGATGTATTGGGCATAAACCTATTACAGGTGCATCTACTCGTTTGCCAGCCCTACGAATATGATGGATTTCAGTCGGTGTATCTTCAATTTTTAAGACAAATCGACATAAACTGCAACCTAATCGTGCAACTTTGTCGTAATGTTGTCTCTGTGCTTTAGTCATTGGCTAGTTCTTGTGCAAAATCTTCTAGTTTCTGTGCTTGATCTGTAATATCTACAGCTATTTGATACGCTGCAACATAATCGTGTTGATTACAAGCCTCTGAATAGTTCTTAATTAGGTGTTGCAATATTAAAAATGGATGATCAATCATAACATTCCTTTCCGTCTGTTAGCACTAAGTGTCTGAAACATATCAAATATTCTTGCCTGACTATTTCTTTTGTTATCTAAAATCTTAAACTTCTTATAAGCCTCTATCCAATTCTTGACTGCAATATCGTAAGAAACGCTTGCTATGGCTTTTTCATGCCTCTCGGCTACTGTCCCCTCAGACTTTAAAAATTCGTGAGCCTTGGCTTGTTTCATGGCTTCCTCAAGGTATTTAATCTGCCCTGAGAGTTCTCCATGTTCATCATCTGTTTCAGCAAGTTCTTTATAAGCTGTTGATACATGATCTTCATCTAAGTTTCTAAAGTCCACCAGGCTTCCCCTTTTTTAACATTTCTAACATCGTTTTAAACTGTTCTTTAACTTCTTTTTTGGCAAACTGCTTTTCAAGGTTTACATCCAGTCTAGAGTTCAACTCGCCAAGAATGTTCTTTGAAATCTTGTAATTTGTCGCATCCCATAAGTGTTCTAGTTCTAAATTCTTTAAACCAGTCTTTAAAGTTAAGTTTGCTTTATCGTCAAATGAACCCTCAAAGTACAGTTCTGGCCTTAATGACATATCCAAAAAATTAACCAATTCTTTGTTTTTATCAATCTGTAGCGTTATGTAATCATTCTTGTTTGGTTTTGATCCGTAATGGAATCTACAATAGAACGCACCAGTTCCATCCGTTCCTAGTCCCATCGATGCCTGTAGCTTACATCCATAAGCATTGCAGAAATAAGTCTTTTTCTCTTGCAAAACTGGTTTATCAAGTTTAATTTTCATATTTTCTCTCTATTATTTTGGTGAAGTTTGTAGGCTTAATCATCCACTCTAAGTCAGCTAAAAAAGGCTTTCTGTCTTTAGATACGACTTTACCTGTTAGAAACTTAGAACCTTTAACAAATACAAAGAAATCATTTCTAAACCAATCTAGTCCATCTTCTGTGTCTTTACATTCAAACTCTACAAACATTTGTCTCCATCGTTGTTTTAGATAACCCTCTCTTGTTTTATTCCAAGATACAACTCTTGGAAGTTCAGGTAAGACTTCATGATAAATATTAATAATCTCAGAATGAGGGCATGGGGGAATCTTAGAGTCCACCAATATAGTTGTTTCTGTCTCTCTCTCTATCTCTGTCTCTGTCTCTCTCTCTGTACTATCAATTTGATATCGTGTTGATATCGTACTGTTATCATCTTGTTCCATCCAATGTGATAGCTTAGATAATATTGCAGTAACTTCTTGTTTTTTAAGTCTTAATCTAAAAGCTAGAATTTCAATGCTTGGTAGTTCACCATTAAATTCACTAGCTATTAGCCAAAAATTAATTAAATTCTTAGAAGATACTGGATCGAGTTCAAACCACTCTAAATCATCTAAAAGATCACGATAAAGTTTTATCCAAGGAGGTCTACGATCCTTGAAATGCTGAAATTTAGACCAATTTTTTATTCTATAAGTCATACTAATTACCAAATAAATCAGGTCTTAGCATTTCCCTAGTAAGTCTACCTTCAGACAATTTTTCAATACTTCGAATATGCTTCTTGGGTATTGTATTTCGTGCTTTCCAAGCGTAAATAGCACTTTCTCGAATACCTAGTTTTTGTGCTAAGTCTGATAAAAGACCAAACTCTAATTGCAATGCAGTTATTGGATTCATTTTTTTTCCTTGTTGTGTTAATATCGTAATAGTATATGAAATTGTATAGATTTGTATAGAAGTTGCAAAAAAGATACAAAATAAATATTTTTACAAAAACTTACACAAATCATGTTTTTTACTATATATTTGAGTCATGCAGTAATTTAAACAATGAAACGAAAGGGAAATGAAGATGACAAAGAATGAAACTAAAGAGTTACAAATGGCACAAACCTACATTGATAACAACATGACTGATACTGCTGCTCGATCTGTATCGTCTTTAATTAGGTCTGCAAAATCTATGAAAAGCAAATATGAATTAGTGCATTTTGCAAAAAAGCACAATTTACTTGCACATCCTGAATTTAAATGTGGATTTCAAATTATTAACTAACAATAGACCCTTCGGGGTCTTATCTTAAAAGGATAAGTAATGAAAACATTTATAGAGGCACTAGTAGGATTTGCAGTAATGTTTGGCCCTGCACTAACAATCTGGTTACTACAAGGAGTTAAATAATGACTACCTTATGGATTGACCCACTATCAGACGATGGTCAAGAACTAATTGATGATCGTATCAACCAACTTATCAAGACTGATTACAACCCAGCTAACTTAGTTAATGAAGCTGTTGCTGAGTTTACAGTTAAAGAAAACCAACAAGTAGCTAACTATGTAAACGAAAACGATATGACTGGTCTAGGCAATTACATCTACTTAAAAGCCTACGATTTTGCACATAAATTAGCTACACAACAGGCTGAACGCGAATTTCACAATGGAGATTTAAACGATGAGTAAATACTTAGAATTACGCAAGATTAACATTAATGAGCATACAGAAAAAAAAGGTAAATTTACCTACCTTTCGTGGGCATGGGCAGTAGATCAGCTATTACAACTAGACCCATTAGCTACTTGGACTTACGATCAACCAATGGCTTTTGGTGATACTTTGATGGTGTTTTGCACAGTTGAGGCATTTGGTAAAAAGATGACTGCACAGTTACCAGTTATGAATAATCAGAATAAGTCGATGCCAAACCCTGATAGTTTCTCAGTAAACACAGCTATGCAACGATGCCTGGCTAAAGCAATAGCACTACATGGTCTTGGTTTATATATCTACGCTGGAGAGGATATACCAAGTGATTCTATTGATGAGGAAACACCTGATTTAACTGATTTATGCACTAATTGGTGCGACATGATTAATGAGTGCTTAGATATGGATACTTTAAAAGGTGCTTATGGTCAAGCATATAAAGAACTTAGTAAAGATAAGGTTGCGATTGATCGTATTTCTAAGGCCAAAGATAAAAGAAAGGCAGAACTTGTATGAAAGCATTTCCAAGCACAGAACCAATCTACAGAGAGAATGTAATTGGTATAAAACAAAGCAATGGTATGGATTTAAGGGACTACTTTGCTGCACACGCAATGCAAGCAATTATTTCTAATTCTGATAAATTTAGTACCCACATTGAAGAAATTGATAATTGGGTTGGAGATTATTCTTATAAAGTAGCTGATGCAATGATGGAGGCTAGAAATGACAATAAGTGAGCAAATAGACTCTTTATTGAGTAAGCAAAAAAAGGTGGATTATCTTGTAATTACAACATTAGTCAAAGAATATCTAGTTACATGGCCACAAAATGCAGATTCTAAGTTATGGAATCATCGTCTTGAATCTTTACTGAGGAAAATAGATGAAAAGTTTGAAAGAACACAGAAGTGATAACCATTTTACGCAAGAAGAAGTCGCTTATATCTTGCAAATACCACGATTTAAAGTAGAGCAAATAGAAAGAATGGCACTAAGAAAATTAGCTTTTATCATTAAACGCAAGTATAAAAAAGAGGATATTTTATGAGTAAAAGTTTCTTATTTGTCTTATTAATGTGGATTGTATTCTGTGGTTTTATTATTTACATGACAGAACTCAGTCGAAAAGAAGAAGTATTTAAGTTTAACTGTAACAATTTAATTGGTGGTTGGCATCCAGACATTCCTAAGAAATTTGCTGAAATGTGTATCGCTGCTAAGCAAGAAAGGAACGACAGGTGATTCAACATTATGTAACTGACCAAATATGGTTTCCTTGCGAAACTTGTGGTAAACAAATAACGCATCATTCTATGCACGATTGTTTTGTAATGAACCCTGACATATTACCAACTAAAGAAGAATGGCAATTAGTTTGCAAGATGTTTAAGAAAGAGAGTGAAAAATGATATATAAAGAAATAGAACAAGGCTCGGAAGCATGGCTACAGCTTAGGCTCGGGAAAGTTACAGCTAGTCGTGTTGCAGATGTTTTAGCTAAGACAAAGACTGGTGTTTCAGCATCTAGAGGAAACTATTTAATAGAGTTGTCTTTACAAAGGGTTACAGGGGTTATAGAGCCTTCTTACACCTCAGAAATAATGCAGAGAGGTATTGATGAAGAACCTAGAGCAAGGGCAGCTTACGAAGTCCAAAGTAACAATTTTGTTGATCAAGTTGCTTTTATAGACCACCCAACTATAAAGGGTTTTGGTTGTAGCCCAGACGGATTAATAGATACAGATGGCATTGTTGAAATTAAGAATCCAAATAGTAGTACGCATTGGGCAACAATTAAGGCTAACGAAATACCAAATAAATATTACATTCAAATGATGGCACAGTTAAGTTGTACAGGTCGTGAATGGAATGATTATGTTAGCTTTGATAGCAGATTCCCTGATCGTAGTCAGCTATTTGTTAAGCGTTTACATAGGGATGATAAGTATATCGCTGAAATGGAAAGTGAAATTATAAAGTTTTTAGATGAAGTAAATGATGAAGTTGAATTGATAATGAAAGGTAAATTATGAAAAGATTGTATTGGGTTTGGTCAGCTATGATTCAAAGATGTGAAAATCCAAAAAATAAAGGATATTGTAATTATGGTGCTAGAGGTATTACAGTATGCCCTACTTGGAGAAATTCTTTTGCTCAATTTGTGCAAGATGTAGGAATACCACCAAAAGGAATGTCTATAGAAAGAATTGACAATGATAAAGGGTATTCAAAAGAAAATTGTCGTTGGGCAACAAGACATCAACAATCAATGAATAGGAGAGTTTTTAAAAATTGTCATTTTGGAATAAAAGGAATTGAATTAAGAGATTATGGGTCTTATCGTGTTAGAACAAGAAGATTTACAAAAATTGTTTTAAATGTAACTGTTAGTGACTTTTTTGAAGCCTGTTGTATTAAAAAGTCTTTTGAATCTAAATTTAATTAAGGAGAACTATCATCGCAATCAAATATTATATCAAGGCAGCAGTATCTGAGTACCAAGATAAAGATGGAAAGGCAAAGAAGAAGTATCAGAGTATAGGAATCATCCTAGAAACTAAGAATGGCCTCATGCTAAAGCTAGAGACTATCCCATTATTTAGTTTAAAAGATGGTTGTCTAATTGCTTATTTGAACGATCCTGAACCTATAAAAGACCCATTTCCTAAATCATTAGCTGATATACCTGACGATGTACCTTTCTAGGAGAATATAATGAAACAATACGAATTGATAATTATTGCACTTAGTAAATGGATTAGTCCTTTGGATGCACTACATAAAGCTGGGACTATGAAGTTATCAACAAGAGTTGGTGAACTAAGAGCCAAAGGTTACATTATTGAAGATAGATGGCACGAAAGTCGCAAGTTTAAAATGTATAGATTGGTTAAGAAACCATGACTCCATATATGACTAAAACAGGTGTTCAAATAGGTATTAATTGCCAACCTAGGGCATATTTTGAGAATGATCGAGATATGCTCAATCTTCAAAAGGCTCTGTTAAAAAAGGATGTTTCTTGGTGGATGTTATTTAAAAACTGGTTTTGGTAATTAACCAATCATGGTTGAGGCAGATGTTTGTACATCAGCTACACGCTTCAACCATCCTTTACCATAAGTCTGAAATGTTGGCAATGACTTGTAAAAAGCCTCTTTGCTATGACTAAACTTATTTAATAAGTCCTTACCATCAGCCTCTTGAATCGCTTTCATAGTTGCAGGGCCAATAGCACCATCAGCAGTAACACCAAGGGCTTTCTGAATCATCTTGCGAGCAGCCGATGGACCAGCGTTGATAGCAAAATCAAATACTGCATAATCAACTCCAACAGGTAAATCATCTCCTTTGACTGCATCCCAGTAGTCTCGTTTATAAAGAGGTTTTACATCTTCTTTCTTTAGTAATTTCATGTCATCTTGAGTAACTTGATGCCCTATGTACTTTTCCCAATTAGCTTGAGTACATCCCCACATGGTAGAACCTTTGCGACCATCGGGTAACTTATTGCCTGGATCTCTTTCATCGTTAGTAAATCCACCTTCGTGAGCAATTACCATATCAAACGACTTACTCCAGTTTTCTATCATTTCTTACCCTTCATATCCATGATTTTTTCTAGCGTTCTACCACCAAAATAGAATGACATAATTAACATCCCCCATTGGCCTAATAACTCTACATAATTGTTATTTACTTCAATATCCCATGCACTCATCATAGCAAAGGTAGTATAGGTCATTAGAATGAATACAAGCGTCATAGGGCGAATGTTCTTAGATAGCCAAGAGTCTGACATCATATCTGCTTGAAGTCGTTTGGTGAGTTCTTGTTGCTCGTTTACATCTGCTTGTAACTGAGCCAATTCACCATTCTTCTGCATCTCTAATAGCTTTAATTGGGCTTCTTGTTTAGCCTGTGGGTCTGGCACAAACTTATCTACCAGTTTCATCCCAACACTTAAAATGTCATCTATTCCAAACATTATTTCCTCTTTTCACGCTCTTCAAGCAACTGTACTTTAACCTGTAATTGATGAATATCTCGATAAATTTCTTCTTTCATAGCGTGTCTGCGTTCTGCACTAATCGGGCTATCAGTTGGTACATTTTCTTTAGTAATTAAGGCTGGCATTTGACCTTCAATCTTTGTTAATCTAGTAGAAAAGTCTGACACTTGACCTAATAACCATGCTAAACAAGCTACAACAATAGGTAATACTGCTTTTAGAATGTCCTGAATATTCATTTTTTATTATAAAGTTCAAACAAAGTTTTTACTTTTTCTTCAAGAACAGATACTTTATTATCCATTTTAGCAAGCACAATAACAAGCGTTACAAACCCTACTAACAGAGGCCATATCTTTGCTAGTATGTCTACTGTTTCCATTATTTTATTACTACAGCTTGTAATAACTCCATAAAAGTGTCTTTACCAAAGAAAGTAAATAACATGATTGCATAGAGCATATATTCGATGCGAGCCATACGCTTAGAACCTCTTTCAAAAGATTCTTCTATGCGTTCGTATCTTTCAGCACATATTGCTTCATGTACTGATATTCGTTTATCGTTCTCTGCACCCATGTCCATACTTAACTTTCTAAAGAATCCTTCAGTTTCTTAATAAAATGCTCTTTACCACCATTTAACTGTATTAATTGAAATTGCGTACTACCAATCTTTTGATCTAAATTGACACAATGAGAAAATAATTCTTGTTGTTCAGGTGTTAAATCTTCGTAGTTGTAAACTACATCATCTACTGTAATTTGAGTTTTTTTCGTGTTTTCACTCATTTAATACTCCTAGGTTGTTAAGGATTAGTTTGTGCTTGTTGTGCCTCTTGTTGTGCTTGTTAATCTGCTTGCTCTTGTGCTTGTGCATCTAGCATTGCTTGATATGCACTAACAATTTCAGTTGTCCAAGCTACATTACAAATATCCTGAACATTCTGTGGTTGTGCAGATACATCACTTGCAGGTACAAAAGATAAACGATGATATTGTTTAGATAACTCATTACCATCTTCCATAATTCGTGTAACTTCACGAACCAATACAATACCATTTTCTGTTACTGTAATTTGATCGACTACTGTTTCTTTTGTTAAGCTCATTTTAATTCTCCTTTAAGTGTCCAGTTTAATAATCCAATTAAACTAATTTTTATACTACATAAATTAAAGTGCCAATAAGTCTTGCACCATTTAAATCTGAATAATTTATTGCAACACCACCAAAAGTAGAAAACACAAAAAATGTATTTGATCTTTCTATATTTAGTGTTATTGGTACTGCATAAGTGCTAGAACCTAAACAACCTCCACCACCAGGAGTTAAAGAAGTAAAAGGCATACCACTAACTTGGGCTTGAGCAACAGCACCACCACCAGGGAAACTAATATCAAAGTTTGCGTAAACGAAATTACCAATTTTTGTATATTTTGCAGTTACATTATTTGTTAAACTTCCACCAGCAGGTGTCCAAGTACCTTCTTCATAGTCATCTAGTGTATTAGCATTAGATGATGCGTTTTGTGTTGCTGGGAATGTAATACCAGCACCCGATGTTGATGGTGCAGTATTGCCAACACCAATAGTATTTAAAACTTGCAATCCACCACTAGCATCTAGTGTCATTGCTTGGGTAAAAGTTGCAGTTGCACCTGCACCAGTTGTATTGTTTGATGCAATAAACCAAGCATGGTATCCTATTGCTTGTAGATAATAAGTTGCATAACCATTTTGAACATATTTCCAACCTGAACTGTAATAAGCATTACTAGTTGAATACATTTGATATGCAGTTATTGCACCATTACTCCCACTAGACATTTGTATTACTGGTCCACCCCATCCAGTCCATGTATTAGGAGTAACTCCGAGACCTAGGTTGCCTGATGAGTCTATACGCATCCGTTCTGTAGAATTAGTGCTAAAACCTAAAGTATTGGCTGCTGGTAAATACATTCCATTAGTTGCTACTGTTGAGCCTGATGGAATAAATCGAGTAGCTGTATTTGTACCACCAGTTGTTAGATTTGTACCATCAAAAGTTAAATTAGCACTACCAGCTAGTGAACCACTTAAATTATATTGAACTTGAGTAGTAGAACCACCTATTGAGCCTGTGCTTTTAGTAGCTAATACTTGCACTACTCCACTAGAATCTTCGTAATATAACTTACCATCGTTTGTATTTATAGCGAGTTCGCCAGGGACAAGATTAGCTGCTGTAGGAACTGCACTTGCAGTCGTAGAATAATACAGACTTATCGGTGTATAGTTAGTCTGAGCCATTAGAATGATCCTCCAAAGATGCCTGTTACGGCTGTTATAGTTCCTGCATTTGTTATGTTATTTCCACCCATTGCAAGATTTCCTGTCATTGGTGTTTGACCATCACTTGCTACTGATCCTGTTAATGCACTTGCAATATCGTTTAATGTCGTATTTGCCCATGTACTTGATATTGTAGTACCT
>Ga0209400_1004349_pt1 | contig 10024 bp, 10 predicted proteins | sample M_130807_EF_Meta_FD_187313 | JGI IMG/M metagenome (GOLD analysis project Ga0209400, IMG submission 187313) | Freshwater microbial communities from Lake Montjoie, Canada to study carbon cycling - M_130807_EF_MetaG (SPAdes) (version 2) | ecosystem: Environmental > Aquatic > Freshwater > Lake...
ATATTCCTCACACTGTAAGTGGGGCGGCAAAGGCGGTTGCGCATTTGTTACCGCGGTATTTGACTGTCCATGCATCTGGTGGTTCGGCGATGATAAAGGCGGCCGTTGAGGCCTCGCCAAATACCCATGTCACTGGTGTCACAATTTTGACCTCACTGTCAGAGGATGATGTGGTGCAAATTGGCTTTAAGGCCAACGCACTTGATTCGGCGGTTGGCTTAGCAAAATTGGCAGTTGCGGCAGGTGCTGGTGCAATTGTTTGTTCCCCATTAGAAATTGCTGCTATTCGTGCTGCAGTGGGCACAACTCCCATCATCATTACTCCAGGAGTTCGTCCGTCAGATTCTTCGTCAACAGATGATCAAGTGCGAACGATGACACCGAAGGCTGCTATTGAAATTGGTGCAAATTTCGTTGTTATAGGGCGCCCGATAACCCAGCAATGGAGTCTGGGCGCTATGGCTATGCGAGATCGTGCCGCTGAAATAGCTGCCGAACTAATCTAGATAAAGGGCTAGATTTGTCATATGGGATTACCTCCGCAACTAACAGTTGAGCAACGCCAGCAGGCTCTGCTCAAAGCGGCTAATTCTCGAAAGCGTCGCGCAGAGGTCAAATCTAAAATGAAGAATGGCGAAATTTCTATAGATGATATTTTGCTGTTATCTAAAACTGAGGATGCGATCGCAAAGATGCGAGTTAAGGAGTTGCTCGAATCGCTATCTGGTGTTGGGAAAGTACGAGCCCAATCACTGATGGAGCGGTTAAACATCTCACCGTCCCGTAGAATTCAGGGCTTGGGTCGTCTTCAGATAAAGCAGCTGCGCGAGGAGTTCATGAAGTCAGAACATGCGATTAAGCCTGGAAAGCTTTTAGTGCTTTCGGGTCCTGGTGGTGTGGGCAAAAGCACGGTGGCAAAGAAGTTGCGTGAGGCAGGTGATTTTTGGGTGAGCGTGAGTGCAACAACTAGAAAACCCCGAAGTAATGAGATCGATGGGCGCGATTACTTCTTTGTCACCGATGAAGAATTTACGCGAATGATTAATGCTAATGAATTTTTGGAGTGGGCTGAATTTGCCGGTAATCGCTACGGAACACCGCAAGAGAAAGTTGAACACGCTTTATTGCTAGGTAGAAATGTATTGTTGGAGATTGAAATCGCAGGGGCTAAGCAAGTTAAAGCCCATCTTCCACAATCTGTTCTTGTGTTCTTGGAGCCTCCTACATGGGAAGAGTTGGTATCTCGCCTGGAAGGACGGGGCACCGATAGCCCTGAAAGACGGGCTGAACGGTTGGAATTGGCTCAAGAAGAGCTCGCCGCCGCATCATTTTTCGATGTCGTTCTGGTAAATGACCAGGTCGAGAGCGTGGTCGGAAAACTGATAGAGTTATCTCATAATTAATAGGTACTCATTAATTCGGTATTAATCAATGAAGCGGGGAAAACCATGGATGGAATCACTAATCCACCGATTGACGAACTTCTAGACAAGAGTGGCTCTAAGTACAGCCTAGTTTTGTATGCTGCAAAGCGCGCTCGTCAGATCAACGCTTATTACTCACAACTTGGAGAAGGTCTGCTTGAGTATGTAGGACCTCTAGTTGAGACCCATGTGCACGAGAAGCCTCTTTCAATCGCACTTCGCGAAATCAATGAAGGACTTCTTACAATCGAAAACCTCGAGCCAACAGCTTAAAACTTCTCTATGTCACTAATTGGCCGTGAAGTTGTACTCGGCGTTGGTGGAGGAATTGCAGCTTATAAATCTTGCGAACTACTCCGTCGTCTGCAAGATCGTGGTTACTCAATTACCGTCGTTCCAACTCCTTCCTCGCTGAATTTTGTTGGGAAAGCAACTTGGGAGGCACTTTCTGGTCGTCCAGTAAATACACAAGTATGGGAAAACGTTTATACCGTTCCACATATTGCACTTGCTGAAGCTGCGCATTTCTTTTTGATCGCACCTGCCACTGCAGATTTGATTGCTCGTCTTGCTGCTGGTCGCGCGGATGATTTACTGACGAATTTGGTTCTGGCATCTGACGTTCCCAAAATGTTAGTCCCAGCAATGCATCCTTCGATGTGGTTGGACCCTGCAACTGTTTCAAATGTTGCGACATTGCGTTCTCGTGGTTTTATAGTTATGGAGCCAGAGGTAGGACGCTTGACTGGTAATGACATTGGTCCGGGGCGTTTTCCTGAGGTTCCAGCTATTATTGAAAAATTTGATGCATTAACTTGCAACATTCAAGATCTTAAGGGCAAGCGTGTATTGGTAACGGCGGGAGGAACACGCGAGGCGATTGACCCAGTTCGATTTATCGGGAACAAATCATCTGGCAAGCAAGGGATAGCAATCGCACTGGCCGCACGTTACCGCGGCGCAGATGTGCATTTAATTGCGGCTAACTTTGATACTTCGGCTCTAGTAGGAATTGAAGTTTCGATCGTCGAAAGTGCCGCTGATATGCAACAAGTACTGTTAAAGCAGTTTCCGATTTGTGATGTGTTGATCATGAGCGCGGCTGTTGCCGATGCACGACCGAAGCACTCTTCCCTTGAAAAAATCAAAAAGGCACTTCTTGGAAGCATTGAACTTGAAGAGAATCCCGATCTATTGGCCTCAGTAGCTGCAACCAAGAAGGACCAAATCATCATCGGCTTTGCCGCGGAAACCAAGGATCACCTGCAAGAGGCTCGCAGAAAGTTAGAAGCTAAAGGATTAGATCTTATTTATGTTAACGATGTCTCTGGCGGGGCGATATTTGGCCGAGACAAAACTATGGGTACGATACTCCTACGTAATGATGCGGATATAGCGGTCAAGGAAGTCTCCAAGGACGCTCTCGGAAATTTACTTCTTGATCAAGCCATCCGGCAGTTAGGTTAAAAAATGTCAAAGCGCCTTTTTACGTCAGAATCAGTCACCGAGGGTCATCCAGACAAGATTGCAGATGCAATTTCAGATGCTGTTCTGGATTCATTATTGTCCCAGGATATAAAGAGCCGCGTAGCGGTTGAAACTCTTATTACAACGGGCCAGGTCCATGTTGCCGGTGAAGTAACTACCGATGGCTACGCAGATGTCATGGGCATCGTTCGCGATACAGTTTTAAACATCGGCTATGACTCTTCAGAAAAAGGTTTTGACGGGAATAGTTGTGGTGTTTCGATTTCTATTGGTCAGCAGTCACAAGATATAGCCCAGGGTGTAGATGATGCCTATGAGCACCGCGTTGCTTCAGCTGTTGATCCACTAGATCTTCAAGGTGCTGGCGATCAAGGTTTAATGTTTGGTTATGCCTGTGATGATACAAAAGAGCTAATGCCATTGCCTATTTGGTTGGCACATGCTCTTGCCCAGCAGTTAACAAAGGTTCGTAAATCTGGCGCTCTTCCTTATCTTCGCCCAGATGGAAAAACACAGGTAACCATTGAGTATGAGGGTGATCGTGCGATAGCGATTAATACAGTAGTTATCTCTAGCCAGCATGCTGAAGATGTTGATGTAGTCAAGAAGTTGACGCCCGAAGTTCTCGAATATGTAATTGATCCAATTCTTGCAGCGATTGATCTTCCAAAAAATGACCTTCGTACCTTAATTAATCCAACTGGCCGCTTTGTTATCGGCGGACCTATGGGAGATGCCGGTTTAACTGGTCGTAAAATTATTGTTGATACATATGGCGGAATGGCCCGGCATGGTGGGGGAGCATTTAGCGGAAAGGATCCATCGAAGGTGGATCGTTCAGCAGCATATGCAATGCGTTGGGTAGCTAAGAATGTCGTTGCTGCCGGTCTTGCTCGTCGTTGCGAAGTTCAAGTTGCTTACGCAATAGGCAAGGCACAACCTGTTGGAGCCTTCGTTGAGACATTTGGAACTGAAACTGTTCCCGTCGCAAAGATTCAAGACGCAGTTGTTTCGGTATTTGATCTTCGGCCTGCTGCGATTATTCGTGATCTTGATTTGCTTCGCCCGATCTATTCACTCACAAGTGCATATGGTCACTTCGGTCGTGAACTTCCTGAGTTTGCTTGGGAACGAACTGATCGTGTGGCTGCGCTTCAAAACGCAATTAAGTAGTCGGTGGCCACGCCGAAGCTCTTTCGATTAAAGGCTGAAGTTGCTCCGGCGTCTTCTGGGCCTAGAGCTTCGGTCTTGCCGTATGCATGTGTGCGAGTTGATACCGGCGTTTTCCATCTAGATCAACTGTATGACTATCAAATCCCAGAAAAACTCACGGGAATTGTTCATGTGGGTGTTCGCGTTCAGGTCCCTTTTGGAAATCGCGAGACAGAAGGAATCATTGTTGATCGAGTCGCAGCACCTGAGCGAGCTGGAGATTTAAAGAGCATAACTAAGGTGTTATCAGTTGTACCCATTGCAACGACTCAGAGCTTGCAGTTCATTGATTTAGTAGCACAACATTTTGCCTGTAATCCTTGGGACCTGATTCGCTCTGCCATTCCGCCGAGAGTCGCAGCAGTCGATAAAGTTTTCTTGAGTGGAGAACCAGATCCTCAGAAGGGATCAAAGGGATTAATTGAGTTTCACGTTCTTGCTCCATTCACCCAGGCTCATGAGCAATTAGTCCCACTGGTAACAGCGCATCAAAAAGCAGGCTCTATTTTGATAGTAGCCCCTGATGAAAAAGATGTGGATCTGGTTATCGCATCATTAAGAAGCGCAGGACTTTCGCCTCTAAAGCTTACGGCGGCTCTGACTCGCGAGGAGCGATATCGTAATTATTTACAAGCCATGCATGGTTCCAACAGCATCGTCGTTGGAACTCGTAGCGCGATCTTTGCCCCAATTAATAACTTAGCGACTGTAATTGTTCATAAGGAGTCATCTCTCGATCATTACGAAATACGATCACCTGGTTGGAACACTAGAACCGTGGCTCTGCTTCGCTCAGAATTCCAATCTCTCAAGTTGATACTGACAGGGTTTTCTCCTTCGATTGAGGTGGCTCAACTCATCGATGAAAGAAAGGTGAAGTATCTAAATTCGAAAGAGAATGTAAATGTGAAGGCCTTCACGCCAAGTGAAGGCGCACTACTCCCAGGTCGAATATTCGGGGACATAAAGAAGGCTTTGGCGGTAGGACCAGTTTTGTTCATCGCTCCTCGAAAGGGTTATGGAAATGCGTTGCTTTGCTCTCACTGTCGAAATGTTGCCACTTGCGATTGCGGCGGAAGGCTCTCAGTTTCAGCTAAAGGGAAAGCACCCTCATGCGTTCATTGTGGCAAGACATTTCAAGCGTGGAAATGTTCTTTCTGCAATCGTGACAAACAATATTTGGCAGGGCGTGGGATAGAACGGGCTGCAGAGGAGATCTCACGAGCATTCCCAAATTTCCCTGTTGTGATTTCAGCAGGTGATGTCATAAAGGATCGTATTAACCCCAAACCGTCTTTAGTTCTTGCAACAGCAGGTGCGCAACCACAGGCTGAAGGAGGTTATGCGGCCGTCGTGATTTTGGATGGAATGCGTTTCTTCGCACACACTGATCTGCGCACACAAGAAAGGGCTCGTGAACTCTTTCTTGAGACTGCCTCTTTGATCTCTCCTAAAGGATTTGTCCTCTTGGTCATTGATGATTCTCATCCGATAGTTTCTGCTATTTCGCGTTGGAATATTGCTCCGCTACTTAAGCGAGAGTTAAGTGAGCGCTCTGAGTTGTGTTTGCCACCTTCAGTATTTTCAGTTGTTCTGGTTATGGATCAATCGATTGGTGTACAGATCGCAAATGGGCTTAAGAAATCCTCTCTCGAAGGCCGAATACCTCAATCATCCAGAATCTATGGTCCTACCGAGATTTCTAAGGATCAAGCAAAGATTGTGATACATGTAGATAAGAAGGATGCACCTGCCTTGACTAATACTGTGTACGAACTGCAACGACGAAGAAGTATCGCCAAAAAGGAACTTTTTACGCTAAGGGTTGAACCATATTCGTTGTAATCAATTGGTAGACTAACGCCATGGCAATTCAGGAAATACGATTCTTCGGGGACCCGGTATTAACAACCCCTGCTTCTTTAGTCCTAGATTTCGATAAGGAGTTGCGCGTATTGGTTCAGGACTTAACAGAGACAATGATTGACGCACCAGGTGCAGGTTTAGCAGCACCTCAAATCGGCGTTCCATTGCGTGTTTTTGTGTGGGATGTAGATGAAGAGCTAGGCCATCTGATCAATCCAGTTTTAACTCTGAGTGAAGAGATGCAAGACGGGGAAGAGGGTTGTCTTTCTTTTCCAGAGATTCGCTACCAAACGCCGCGTGCGATGCGAGCTGTTGCTAAGGGTTTCAATATGCATGGAGAGCCAATTACTGTCGAGGGTTCAGAGTTTCTGGCCCGTGCTTTGCAACATGAGACTGATCACTTGAATGGAATTCTCTTCATCGACAAACTATTGCCTGAAGATCGTAAGTTAGCCATGAAGGAGATTCGGGAGTCAGAGTGGTTCAACCTGGCTGCAGAGCAAGGTCGTTCTATTGAAGTAAAGGATTCACCACACACAATTTTCGGACGGATTTCTTAATGCGTATCGGAGTAGCCGCTACTCCGGATGTAGCAATACCAACCTTAAATTGGTTATTACAGTCCGAGCATGAAGTTGCCGTGATCATCACTCAGCCTGATCGTCCAGCTGGGCGAGGTCGCTTGCTTCAACAATCGGTTGTGGGCCAGTGGGCAGAGAGTCATCAAATTCCTGTTTTAAAGCCAGAGAATTCAAATGAATTAATTGGCAAAATCGAAGGACTAGATCTAGTGCTAACAATTGGTTACGGTGTTTTGCTTCCTGAAAAAATTTTGGCTCTCCCTAAGCACGGCTTTCTCAATCTTCATTTTTCTTTGCTGCCTGCTTATAGGGGAGCAGCACCTGCCCAAAGAGCGCTACACAATGGAGAAACAGTTACCGGGGTATCTGTCTTTCAATTAGATAGAGGCATGGACACAGGTCCGATATTTACCCAGGAATCGATCCACATCGAACCTTCATGGAGAAGTTTTGAATTGCTAGAACATTTGGCAGCGCTTGGCCCTGAAGTTGTGAAGCGTTCCTTTGGAATGATTGAGAGTGGACAACCCCCGCACGAGCAGGTAGGAGTTTCATCATTAGCACCGAAAATTAGCAAGGCTGAGGCAAAAATAGATTTCAGTCTAGATGCCAAACAATTATCTGACGCCATTCGCGCATTCACGTATGAACCTGGTGCATGGACAATTTGGAAAGATGAACCGTTCAAGGTGTGTGCTGTCGAGATTTCTGATGCAGTTGTTGGCAAGCCGGGTGAAGTTTTTGTTATAGAAAAATCTGTCTATGTTGCAACGGGTTCGGCCTCACTAGAGCTTTTGAGAGTTATTCCCGCTGGTAAGAAAGAGATGGATGCTATTGATTGGGCTCGTGGGGCTCGTTTGACCATTGGTGAATTTTTTGGTTGAACTGAGGCGTAACACGTTTAAGTCGCCTAAGCCAGATGCTGCCCGTTTGCTGGCTTTTGATCTGCTGACAGAAGTTAATCGCAACGAGGGTTATTCCAATCTATTACTTCCTCAAGCGTTGAACGCAAGCAAGCTCGAAGATCGAGATCGCTCTTTAGTAACAGAGCTTTTATACGGAACGATCCGCATGCAAGGAAAGCATGATTGGGTGCTTTCACAAATCAGCGACAGACCGTGGAGTGAGGTTGATCCTGGGATAGTAGACACATGTCGGCTCGGCGTTCATCAAATTCACGAGATGAGAATTCCAGATCATGCGGCGGTAGCGGCAACGGTAGAGGTGGCTCGAAAGAGAATTGGTGAGTCCAAGGCTAGTTTCGTCAATGCGTTATTGCGCAGCGTTACCCGTAAATCTAAAGATGAGTGGTGCGAACCCTTGGGTTTGATTGAAGATAACGTTGAACGCTTTGCCATTTTGTATTCGCATCCGGAGTGGATTGTTTCTGCTTATTATGATCTTTTAAAGGATTGGAATGAGGTTGAGGCAGCATTGAAGATAAATAATGAAGCTGCCACGCCCACCTTAGTTTCCTGGCCCGGTTTTTCTACACAACAGGATCTCTTAGAAATTGGGGGAGAACCCACGGAATTTTCTCCTTATGGTGCTCATTGGAAAGGAAATCCTGGTGCACTTGATTTAATCAAGGCCAGGAAAATTGGCGTGCAGGATGAAGGTTCACAGCTTGTAGCTGAAGTGTTTTCAAAGGTAGCAGGCGGTAAGAGTTGGTTGGATCTGTGTGCTGGGCCGGGCGGGAAAGCGGCGTTGTTATCTAGCATTGCAAGAGAGCGAGGAATTGTCTTTACCGCCAATGAAATCTCTAGTGCGCGAGCTGAATTGGTAAAACAAGTTGTGCACGGTGACCGAGTACTGGTTTCTGATGGACGTGAAATCGGATCATCGCCTGAAAAATTTGATGGCATTTTGATTGATGCACCCTGCACGGGGTTGGGAGCATTACGCCGTAGACCTGAGGTTCGTTGGCGTCGCACACTTCAGGATTTGCGTGCACTGACTCAATTGCAGCGCGAATTAGTAGATTCTGCAATTGAAGCCCTCAACCCTGGTGGGGTACTCGGGTATGCAACATGTTCACCGCACCTTGCTGAAACAAGTATTCAAATCGCTGACATCAAAAAGAAGCATCCCGAGCTACAACAAATTGCAGTCGATGAATTTCTTCCTCTATCCCTACGTGAAGCAACGCGCGATGGTGCCATGTCATTATGGACTCACAAACATGGCACTGATGCGATGTATCTTGCGCTCTTCCGGAAAGAGATTGGTTAGGATTTGGTTATGAACCGTGAAATACGGATTACTCCGAGTATTTTGAACGCCGATTTTTCGCAATTAGACCAAGAGATCAAGCGGATCGCTGCCGTCTCTGACCTTTTGCACCTAGATGTTATGGATGATGTTTTCGTGCCGAATTTTACCTTTGACTTTGAGGCTTCATCTGCGATTATCAAATCTTCAGTTTTAGCGGTAGATGCACATCTCATGGTTGCCGATGTGGATGAGATAGCCGTTCAATACGCCGAAATAGGTTGTGCATCTGTCACGATTCATGCTGAGGCAACAGCAAACATCCCCCAAACTTTGAAGAACATTCGCAAAGCTGGCGCCCGATCTAGTCTGGGGATTAAGCCCAATACAGATATTTCTGACTATGGGTCTTTGATTGATGATGTGGACATGTTTTTGATCATGACCGTTGAACCAGGCTTCGGTGGGCAAAGCTTCATGGAATCGATGATGGACAAGGTCCGTCGAACGAGAGAGATAATCGGAAACCGACCGATCTGGCTTCAAGTTGATGGTGGAATATCTATGAAAACCATTGAGATGGCATTAGATGCCGGTGCCGATACATTCGTAGTGGGTAGTGCGGTCTTTAATGCTCCCGATCCAGCGGCGATGGTGGTCTCATTGCGAGAGTTCGCAACTGCACACGGGAGTAAGTAACTTTCTAGTAAACTCTCACCATGAAAACCTTTGAAACTTTGTGGGCGGAATTGAGCGAAAAGGCTTTAACTCGTCCGGAGGGTTCAGGCACAGTTGATGCCCTGGATGCAGGTATTCACAGTATTGGCAAGAAGATCCTTGAAGAAGCGGGCGAGGTGTGGCTAGCTGCCGAGCATGAATCCGATGAAGCTTTGGCTGAAGAGATTAGTCAGCTGATATATCACTTGCAAACTTTGATGCTTGCTCGTGGACTATCAATCAATGATGTATACAAGTTTCTTTAGGAGAAAACAATGTTGCGAATAGCAGTACCCAATAAGGGTTCATTAGCTGAAAGTTCAATGCTGATCTTAAAAGAAGCCGGATATCGCCAGCGAACAGATAGTCGTGATCTTGTGCTCATCGATAACGACAATGGTGTGGAGTTTTATTACTTGCGACCACGCGATATAGCTGTTTATGTGGGTTCAGGTGAACTAGAAGCAGGCATTACTGGGCGAGATCTTCTCATTGACTCCGCCGCAGATGCCGATGAGATATTGT
>Ga0209400_1004351_pt1 | contig 10019 bp, 12 predicted proteins | sample M_130807_EF_Meta_FD_187313 | JGI IMG/M metagenome (GOLD analysis project Ga0209400, IMG submission 187313) | Freshwater microbial communities from Lake Montjoie, Canada to study carbon cycling - M_130807_EF_MetaG (SPAdes) (version 2) | ecosystem: Environmental > Aquatic > Freshwater > Lake...
GCCACTACATCAAACACTAAGAGAATCTAACGTTCACGAATTCAATTCAATCATCTCATTGGCTACTCAGGCTATCGCAGAGTTACGCAGGTCCGCTCATAATTCACTATACGCTTCTAGGATCTCTGAAGAGATACAAAAGCACACAGATTTGTTTACATCTGAGAAGTTAAAAATCCAAGAAGATATGAATCTTCTACTGCAGAAAAGCGAGAATGACTGTTCTATAATACAAACAACCTATGAGCAGAAACTAAAGGCCCTGGAATTTAAAAAATCTAAATTAGAGGCAGAACTATCTGTGGCAGAAGTATCTATATCGAAGATGAAGGAACAGTTTGATTCTCTAAAAGTAGACTCTGAATGTATGCTAGAGATATCTATTAGGAAAATTGTTGGGCAGAAAGAAGAACAGTATGAGAGGGAGATTGAACGTATACAGCAATCGCATAAACACGCTTGCGAGACTCTAGAAAAACAAGCACGGGAGCGTGTACAGCAATGCGACACACAACATAAAGAATCTATTGAAAAGATGCGTGAACTATACTCTGAGAAAGAGAAGGAATTGCTACGTAATTATGAGAAGACCTTTGTATCTTCTTCACGTGGCAAACAAGGTGAAGAAGAATTTGAGACTATAGTAGCAAGATGTGTTTCTTGGCCACCCATGATAAATATGTCCAAGACATCCCATGGTACAGATAGGCGCTGTAAGATTCGTAATTGCCATAGTCTATTTGAGATCAAGAACTACTCTGACGATGTGCCATCCAAAGAAGTTGTAAAGTTTGAACGAGATATGGAAGAGAACCAAGACTGTCCCCTCGGCGTGTTCATCTCTTTGAATACAAATATAGTGGGAAAGAAATCAGGGAATTTTATTACAATGACATGGAGTCCCAAGTCACAGCTACTTCTATACATCAACTCCTTTTACTCCCATACCCCAGAAGACATTATCACATTCATTGATATCTGTGCAGACTTGGCCTGGAGTATCTTCAAATCTGCCAATGATACTCCAGAAGAGATAGACACTGTGATCCATCTTGAAAGCAGGATTGGTCAGGCAAAGATATATGTGGAGAAAGAAATCAAGCGTATGACAGACCTCCTTCGCAGTGTGAATCACAATAAGACATTTCTGATAGATACCATCAACAAACAATCCACAGAGTACGCATATAATATCCAACAGAGCAGACAGGCTCTCAAAGGAATTCTAGAAATCTTTCTAGGTAAATCTGAGGAAGAGAATCCTCCCCCTTCTCCAGATACTCCTCCTGAACTAACAGAGCCACCTCCACCCCCTGTAAAAGAGAGGGGTGGGCGGAAGAAATCCACAGCAAAAACCAATAATGCCTGATTCTCATAAAATTGAAATACTCAAGTCAACCGACCAGGAAGTCTAGTCATTGATATGTCAGAGTATATAACTTCTCACGGCCATCCTTTCACCGAAGATACGCGGGAAAAGGTGGGCGTAATCGTATATGACAATACAGGAAAGATATTACTTGTGAAAGGGGTCGGTGGGAAACTATCTTTGCCAAAAGGAGGCAGGATGCGTGGCGAGACGGAGTTAGAGGGGGCTGTGCGCGAGGCTTGGGAAGAAACCGGCCTTGATTTGGAAAACCTGTACTACACATTCAAAACGAAACTCATCTGGGGAACATATTACGTGTTCAAACTCTCTGTCGGCGCAAAACAGCTTTGCCTACATCCACGAATACACGGTGAGATAGAGGAGATAATGTGGAAGAGCCCAAAATCCTTCTGGCTCACAACGTCTCCTGACATGAACTGCGATCTGAAGTACCTCATTAAAAATACGGTACTTCAAGATATCTGTTCTCGCTCGTAAACTATTTATTTGCAAATAACATTGCCCTCCTTTTTACAACAGGGCTCTGGAATCCATAGCCCTTCGCCAAGGATGCTATTTGATCTGCTGGGAGGCCGACATGATCCCTGGCAATCTGAGCGTATGTTAGACCCTCTTCTTCTACCCACTTCTTCAAGCTCTCCTTGGTGAGAAGACTGACAGGCTCAATACCCTTGCCCACCAGCTCGGCGTTTTTTTCCTTTACCTTATCTGCCTGCTCCTTCTTGAGGAGCGCGCGCTTCTCCTTTTCTGTTGTCACTTCTACCGCGATGGGCTCGGCCTTTGGCTTTGGTGTGGCCGTATCCTTCTTTACTACGCGGATCTTCATATCTGGCCTTGACTTGGGAGGACGCAAGGTGCTTTCTGCTACGGGCTCTTGCGCTTGCGCTTGCGCGACAGGAGCAGGATGCTGAGGGGCCAAGGGCTGAGCAATCGGCGTAGCCGGCTCCTGCTGGGCGAATAGGCTCTGAAGGAAAGTATAATCTTCCTCTAAGATCTGGCGCAACGTTGAATAGATTTCTTGGGGACTGTGCGAAAGCATGAGATGGCGCAACTTGTAGCGAAGGGTGGATTCAGTGTGGAAGAGCTCTGGCGGGGTGTAAAAGGTGGTGTTCATTCTAGTTTTATATGTCTCACTCATAGTTTAGGCTAGACGTAAGAAATAGCCTGTGGCTGTATCAAATTTAGAGGGTTATTTCATTTTAACCACAATAAAATCAACATTTTTTCCTTGTGACTAATCCGTAATTATTTATTTTTTTTTCTAAAATGCCAATATTGTTTATGATGTCATTATGAACAAGTATAGTTTTTTCAATATTTTCAATATTTACCCTTTGCCATACACACACAAAGTCATTCCACATGTCACCCAATATATTAAAAGTTTCTACGACTTTTACGGGATAAATGGTTTCATTTGATATTTGTTTTCCTGACCAGTACGCTAATGCTTGTCCAGCATCTGAGTAAAAACGCCAATTATCACCAGGATAAGTATGATACGGGCCTCTTGTAGGAGCATTTATATATATATATCCAGATGGTTTTATAATTCTAGTCATTTCTTTAAAAGTTAACCAAAAACAAGGATCATGTTCAAAACAAGATGTAGACACTATTAAATCAACAGAACTATCTTCAAATGGTAATTTTTCAGATGGTGGTATAACTATATCAACTGATTTGTCTGCTTCCATATCAATACATATGAATTTCATACCTTTTGATTCAAAAAAAGGACGTAAAGAACCATTTACATTTCGCCCCCCTATATCAATTACTATACCATTTGGAATTGCATATGATTCTGAGAATGCTTCACCTGATTTTAAAGCTGTGTAATGCATATATATTATACATTTATGCTCTCTTTAAATTATAAAAAGAAAACATATAAGATATACCGATGTTAAAAAAACAACATAATCAAGTGGGGTGACGCATTTTGCGCTCATATAATAGATAATATACAATTATACATAGTATTATGAGATGGTACTATAGAGGTTCTTCTTCTCCAGAATGTAGGGGATCATATAGGTGGATAGAATCGCTAAAGAAGCCACCACATGAGGAGAAGACCCCTTTAACAGCATCGCAAAGACACTTGATCCTATCACCATCAGCGAATCGGCCGCGAGAATCTTCGCCCCACATTCATGTGCGTAGTCTTTCATCACATCAATCATGGCGTTCTCGCCCGTAGGTAGAGGGCGAATAACTCCTACATAAAATAAGAGGTCGTGTACGAGCTGTGTGGCAACGGTAGTAGCTGTGAAATAGAGGGGGCTCCAGTCATAGTTAGGATAAATCCACTCGGAATAAATATATCTGCTTATTGCGAAGCCCACGAGGATAATAAAAATATCGGACATGACAGCACTCAGTTTGAAACGATTGTACCAGACATTCACGTATTTGCCAAAGAACTCAGGGAAATATCTTACAAGGAAGAGAACGATGACTTCCACGAGGATAACACCAACTATAATATAGACCCAGTCATATATATTCTCATACTCAGATATATCTTTCCACTCTGTCGGCTTGGCAGGCTGGGCGGGAACTTTGACGCTATTTGCCTTGTTATTATTCTCCACAGGAGGGCGCGCAGCCATTTGATGAGGCATGGTAGGAGGAAGCTGTTGTTGACCCTGCTGGGTTTGTTCCATATTATACATGCCTCCACTCATCATTCCAGGATTCATGGGAGGGCCCATCGGCTGTGTGCTTTGCATAGGTTCGTACGCAGCCCAAGACATTCTACTAAAGAGTATATTAGAACCGGAAGGACTTCAGGTAAAGGGTGTTTGGTATATTGTCAAGCTGTATAACTTGTGTAAAAGGAAGTGTGAAGATGGTCGGGGTGGGTTTGCCCCGTACCCATCTGTCTGGGAAATACGCCTTGTATTGTGGATTGTTCTGGAAGGTCAGGAAGGCAGCCCACCACGAGAAGGTGGAATTGCTGCATATAGAGCCGGCCGAGCATCTGGAGAATTCTAGGAGGGTCTCGTAGGTATCTTCTGTGGTGTATATGGTTGTATTATATCCCATGGCTCGGATTTCTTCTGCGATGGCTGGGAGTCGTTCGGGGGAGTCCGAGAATAGTGTAATAGAGGATGTCTTGGGTATCTTAGTTTGTATGGCGTGGTAGTAATATTTATTCAGCTCTGGGATTTGATGGTGCGGGAGAATCGCGTAGTCGCCGAAACGGAAGTGGATCGCCCATGAGTTGGGATGGGTAGTGGAGGGGACGGGGAGTCTGGGAAGATAGAGATTGGACAGGGTGGGAAAATTGGCGGTGTTCTGGAAGAAGCCGTGGAGGACGGTGGGACCCGTGGGTATGGGTGGGTCTGTGGGGACTGTGGAGTCAGATGTTTCTTTGATGATGTTCCATTCTGGTTCCGTGTATACGAGTTCTAGGTACGGACAGAGTTTGCGGACGAGTTCAAAGTTGCCGTGTTCCACTTTTTGCATGGCGGGGAGGAATAGGATGGGACGTGTGTTGTTTCTTTCTGCGAGACCTATTGCTGTGGCGAGCTGGAAGAGGCGATTGCCTAGGCCACAAAACAGGCGACTTGCGATCCAGGAGTTATTCGTGCTCTTGATCATTCTAATACTCTTAGGGCTACGCCTTTAAAATTGATGACGGACGGTGGGGGTATAGAGGGTCCCCCACCGGTTCGTACAAAATGAGTATGCCCCGCGCTTTTCAAAGTTACACACCCAAGCACATGCGAGTGTATGGGAGCATCTGTATCAATGGGAAAGGAGAAGTCCTCTTGGTTCATGGCCGGCGTAGTGGTCTGTGGTCCTTTCCTAAGGGCCATTGTAAGTACGGTGAGAATGACATAGAGTGTGCCAGGAGGGAGACACAAGAAGAAACAGGGATAGTGTTAAAGGGGGCGCACACAAGCTACCACAAGTTGCGCGTGGCTGGCTATTTCCTCTTTACAGTGGACGACTGTTCCATGCCCGTGGTCTCTCCTGATAACTGGGAGATTGATAAGGCCACTTGGTGGCCTCTGTGTCGGCTTCCACTGACAAACTCTAATGTGGATGTAAGCATCTTCCGCACCGTGATGAAAAACTGGTGCGAGGAAGAGAAGGATGTTACAGATTATCTGGATTCTCCAGAAGCAAGGACAAGGGTTTCTACCATTTGTAATTCTATACGCGCGAACTCGTTGGCGAAGTGCTGATTGGTGATGCGTCTGAAAATATATTTTTAGTATATGGACTTATTCTAGTATGAAGGATAAGATTGATGAATATTTTAATAGGCGCCCCGAGGATTATACTATATCTTTTTATTCATCTTCGGTATTCATTACAAATGCGATTCACGCATTGGTGATGAATAATATTGTATATTCTTTTCTGTTTACAGGACTATTCATTAGTTCTGTTGTCATACGAATGTATCCTAACATATACTCAACAAGCTTAGATAACATTGCCATCGGGCTAGTTGTCTTATATGGTGGGAAGATGTTTTTAGATAAAGTGAATAGTCATGGTATATTCAAAAATCTCCTGCTGAATGCTCTTATTATATTTACCTTCCTTTTAACAATCTTCTTATACTCTTATGGATACATAGTTGGTTCATATTGTTTTGGGGAGAATGGATATACCTGGAATGCTTTAATGCACTGTATTTCATCCGTTGGTCACCATCTTATCCTCGTTCTTTAGGGAGTGAACAAACAAAAAATGAATACAGGACTGTGTAAAAGGGATGGGTCCTGAGATGACTTCGCACATTGATCCTCGCGAGATGTTTTCTCATCTGGAGAGGATTGCTGGTACGCGCGCGATGCTGGAGATCTGTTGCGAGTTTATTGAGGCGAAGATGAGTAAGTTCCATCACAATCGCGCTGCCGTGGACCCCACTTGGATTCAACCACCTTCTTCTAGAGAGGCCGAGAAGATGAGTATATATCCCCCTTTTACACATCGGTGGGATGGCGGGTATGACGCAGAGCTTCTCAAGATTCGTCGGCGGGTTATGAAGGGGAATGGGATTAAGAAGCTTCCTGAGGTAGTCGTGGGTGGTGAGGATAAGCGGGGTTATCATCTGCGCATGAGTCCTCTGAGGCCTTCATAGGCGTGAAAAAAATATATTGGGTTGGGGAGTGTTGCTGGTCTGTCTTAGAGGGTTGTCCAGCGAGGGGAGCCCTTCGGGGAATATACTTGCTTTGCCTGCTTTTTGCTGGAGAGGGTGTACAGACAGCTATTCACCTCGCTTTTCGTGAGAATAGGATAGGCCTCAGAGAGCTTTGAACAGATCTCGCGCGCCGTTTGAGGCGTTTTGCTGAGGACTGCTTGTACAGACTCGGCGAGGCCTTCGTGGATGATGCGCTGCTTGGGCGCGGGCGCAGGCGCGGGTGCAGGCGCAGCGGGCGCAGGCGCGGGTGCAGGCGCAGCGGGCGCAGGCGCGGGAGGCGCGGGTGCAGGCGCAGCGGGCGCAGGCGCGGGAGGCGCGGGCGCAGGCGCGGGAGGCGCGGGTGCAGGAGGCACAGGGTGGGAGAGTTCCTTCTCTTCTTCCTCCGTAGATACCCATGTTTTTGCCGAGGATGAGCGTGTACACGCATTTATGGCGATACAGACAAGGATCAGACCAGCAATCGCCTCATTGCTAAGGGTCTCCTGAGAGGGCGCGGTGGTGAATGCGTAAGCAGTAGACATTGTGAGATTATATTTGGGTGGGGACCTTTTTACATAGGCAGCGTATGGTTTCAATTTTTATCTAAGACAAAAGAGTATTATATGCCTAAAAAAATCCCCCAAATTTGTTTGTTTTCTTTTTTTATGCGCGATACATGCTGTTGAAGGCGCGGAGAGTGTTGACTCGGCGAGTACCCGTACAGCGCGCGATTAAGACACCAAGCACGCCGTCCTTGTAGCAGACTTTGACGCGGTTGCCACCCGTAGAACCCAGGTCCAGCTTCTTGGGTTCGGCGCCTACTAGGCGCTCATAGAGTTCTCCATCCACGAACTCAAGCACCTTCCACCCGCGGTGTTGCCCCTGCCACGTGCCGTCAGGCAAGCGGTGAGCCTCTGCAGCCAGAAAAGGGTTGCGCGTAGCATCACGGGCCTCGCCCGCAGGGACTGCAGTAGCCCAGGCGGTATCCCAGGTCTCCTTTGTCGCAGCCATCCAGCTGGCGGAGTAGGTGCGAATCTCACGATCACTGCCGGCTATGCGCTGCGAAAGCGAGATGTCGGCAAAGCAGCCGAGGCGCTGGAGGAGGCGATCCGCGAGCACCTCTTGCAAACCCGCCTCGGTGCACTCAGGGTGGAGCGCGTGGCCTGCCGCGGTAGAGCGCACGCGGTACATGGGGGCCGGCGAGGTCCGCACGTCAATCTTCTTCTTCTCCCACGCATTCGTGAGGAACGCCGCGTAGTCGATCTTGCGCGCCGAAAGCTGGAAGGTGCGGGTGTGGCCGTACACGCGGATGGGCTGGAAGCCACCGTAGCGCTGTTCGTAGTGGTTCACGCGCTCCTGGGCCTGCGAGATCGTGCTGTACTGAACGACGTTGCGGAAGTCGTGCGTGGCGAAGATGCGGTCGTGGCAGGCCCACTCGGTGGAGCGGGAGGACGTCTGGTCAATGACCAGAAGGATCGGCGCATCCATGGTTTGGCGGCGCCAGTAAGTGGACGAAGACCACTGGATCTTCTCGGTGCTGATCTGGTCACACTTGATGCCCATGTCATCGCCCTTGTCCACGACAACAATGAAATCCGCCAGCTCGGGGAAGGAGCGAATATTCTGGAGGAACTGGTAAATAGACTTATTCTTTTTGATCTCCGCCTTCTTGCCGCCCAAGTCGGAGTAGGACAGGCGCAGGACGATGAGGTTGCGCTGGGGAGAAGTGGCCATGGATGACCGCAGGTCGGCCACGATCTGCTTGCCCTGCGGGGACAAGACAAAGCCCTCGCCCTCCTTGTGAAAGAAGGGGAGCGCCTCGTGGATCAGGCCCTCCTCCAGAAAGCGCCCAGGCCCGCAGTAGCCATCAGGAGGCGTGTACTCCAGACGGTGGCCCTCAGCCACCATCTCCTCCATCATCGCGCGGTGCTCCTCGTCTTCCACCTCGCCAGAGAAGAGCACCTCCTCGGGTGTGGCGCTGTAGAGGATGTTGGTGATGCAGGGGAGGTCACGCGTCACCTTCCAGACCTGGCTCAACATCTGCTTGGAGCCAGAGCCGTGGTCGCATTCATCCAGGTGGAGGACTACTAGCTTTTGCTGGGAGAGCTTCTTGTTCAACCAGACGAGGAAGGAGTCCACCTTCTTTTGCGTGATTATGGAGAATACGTCCATGTTCTGGCCTTTGAGCTCAATGCGCTGGTCCTTATCGGCTGCGCGGTGCCACGCGGACAAGAAGGCGTGGATGCGCGTGGGCTTTTCCACAGAGTCGCGCATGGCGATGTACTCCACCATCTCACGCTTCCCACACTTCACAGGGGCGCGCACCACGATTCGGCGGTTCTCCCTGTCCTCCAGAAGGGGAAGGATATCCGTGCGGACGAACTTCGTGAGGTGGGGGCGCTCCTTCTCAAACACAGAGACTGGCCAGGGCTTGGGAGGAGTTGCGTGCGACATGCTTGCAGGGTTTGAGGGGGACTAAGCTATGGAGGGCAGGAAGCGTTTCAATTTTTTAAAAGAGGTTTTATAAGAAGTCTTAAAAAAATTACGGGAGGTGGTTTCGATCCACCGACCTCTGGGTTATGAGCCCAGCGCAATTCCTCTATGCTACCCCGTATGGTACCTTATAAGGAAGGCTATTGTCTAAATCAATTTTTCTAGGGCACCTAAAGAGAGTTTATAAAAATTGAACTAAAGGTGTTATAGGAAGGGAAGTCCCCACCTTACAAAATGTTCAAGGCCAATGATGAGAAAAGCTTTCGCAACTGCGCGCTGATTCAGGTGGATCCCCAGGTGGATTTCGGCTCTGTGGATGGATCTCTTTACGTGCCCCGCGGGGAGGAGGTGGTGGCCGAGTTGAATGCCTTGCGCAAAGCTCTTCAGGAGGCAGGGCGCCTTCGCGCTGTTATAAACACGCAGGACTGCCACCCGCCTAACCATGTGTCATTCCAAGTCAACAACCCTGGCTCGGAGCTGTTCAAGGAGTATGAGCTTCCTGACGGGAGCAAGCAGATGATGTGGCCGGCGCACTGCCAGGTGGGCACTCCTGGCTACGAGTTCCTTCCTGGGCTCGTGCGTGAGCTCAATGACATTGTGGTGCCAAAGGGTACGAGGCGTGAGGTGGATTCTTACAGTGGCTTTGGCTCCGAGGACTGCGTGCGCGAGATCACACCTTTGAATCTCCACTTGAAAGGGCGTGGTATCAAGTACGTGGTCATTGGCGGGCTCGCCTTTGACTACTGCGTCTCCTACACGGCCAGGGACGCGGCTCGGCTCGGCTATAGGACGATTGTGGTCCGTTCGGCCACGCGGGGCATTTCTCCTGAGAGCTGTGAGCGGGAGGAGGGGCTTATGCGCACTGCCGGCGTCATTGTGGCTGAGGACGTGGAAGAGGCGATGGGTTTGCTGGCGAAGCATGTGTAAAAGAGGGGTTGGCGACTATATATTAAACAAAAAAGAGGCCTTGGCCAGAGGCTCTTTTTT
>Ga0209400_1004357_pt1 | contig 10008 bp, 5 predicted proteins | sample M_130807_EF_Meta_FD_187313 | JGI IMG/M metagenome (GOLD analysis project Ga0209400, IMG submission 187313) | Freshwater microbial communities from Lake Montjoie, Canada to study carbon cycling - M_130807_EF_MetaG (SPAdes) (version 2) | ecosystem: Environmental > Aquatic > Freshwater > Lake...
GCGAGCTGTATCTCGAGCTCCACCGCGGCACCTACACCAGCCAGGCGTGGATCAAGGAGGCGAACCGCCGCGCCGAATGCATGCTGCGGCTCGGCGAGGCGCTGGCCTGCGCGCGCGCCGGCGTGACGGGCGATGCGGCCGTGGCCGAGGAGGTGCGCGCAACGCTCGACGGCACGTGGAAGAACGTGCTGCTGAACCAGTTCCATGACATCCTGCCGGGAAGCTCCATCAAGGCCGTGTACGACGATGCGCGCGAGCAGATGGACGAGGTGCGCCGCGATGCCACGCGCACCATCCAGCGCGGCATGTCGTGGATGGCGCAGGCGGTGGGCGGCGCGGGCGAAGCGGCACGCGGCGCGGAGAAGCTGGTGGTGTTCAACCCGGCATCGACGCCGCAGACCGCGACGCTTGCCACCGAGGGCGGCGAGGTGCTGGCGGCGCAGGTGCCGGCGCTGGGAATCCGTGTGATTGCACCGGCAACCGCGCCGCAGCCCGATGTGCGCGAGGCCGTGCACGTGGACGGCGAGCGCACGCTGCGCAACGCGTTCCTCTCGGTGACGGTGGACGACGCCGGGCGCATCGGCGAGCTGCGCCGCATGGACGACGGGCGCGTGGCCAATGCGGTGGACGAGCACGGCAACGCGCTCCCGATGAACCAGCTGGTGATCTACGAGGACCGCCCGCGCCGCTGGGAGGCGTGGGACACCGATCGCGACTACCAGGAACAGTCGATGCGCATCATGAGCGCGGCGCCGCGGATCGCGGTGACGAAGCGCGGTGCGGCGTGTGCGGAGATCACCGTGGAGCGGCCCATCGGCCACGCGAGCCGGATGGTGCAGCGCTACCGCGTGACGGCCGGGTGCCCGCGCGTCGACATCGTCACCGACGTGGAGTGGCACGAGGAGCAGAAGCTCCTGCGCGCACTGTTCCCGTGCAACGTTCGCGCGCGGCGCGCGACGTTCGGGATCCAGTTCGGGCACATCGAGCGCGCCACGCACGACAACACCAGCTGGGAGCGCGCGCAGTTCGAGGTGCCGGGGCACAACTGGATGGATCTTTCCGAGCCGGGCCTGGGCGTGGCGGTGCTGGACGACGGCAAGTTCGGCCGCAGCGCCAAGCATGGCGTGCTGGGGCTGAGCCTCCTGAAGGCGCCGAACTTCCCGGATCCCACCGCCGATCGCGGGCACCACCGTTTCACGTACTCGGTGATGGCGCACCACGGATGCTGGCGCGCGGCAGGTGTGGATGCGCAGGCGGAGCAGCTGAACAACCCGCTGGTGGGCGCGATGGTGCGCGGCACGGGCGCGGGTGCGCTGGCCGATGGCTGGCAGGCGGCCGACGTGCGCTGCGCGGGTGCCGCGCACATGGAGATTGCGGCGCTCAAGCCCGCCGAATCCGCGGGCGCGGTGGCGCTTCGCATGGTCGAGGTGCGCGGCGGTGCAGGCGAGGTGCGCGTGCGCTGGGGCTTCCCGGTGGAAGCCGTGCACGCCGCCGATCTCTTCGAGCAGCCGACGGAGATCGCCGGATTCGGGCATGATGCGGCCTCGGGCACCACCACGTTCACGGTGCGCCCGTTCCAGATCGTCACGCTGCGGGCCTTGCTCGCAGGCACAGGAGCCTGAGGATGCACGGATTCGACTGGGTCATCGTGGCCGGCTTCCTGGTTGCGCTGGCCCTCTCTGCCTGGAGCATGCGCAGCCACGCCAACAGCGTGAGCGGCTTCCTGAGCGCCAACCGCCTGGCGGGGCGCTACCTGCTGACCGTCTCCTACAACATGGCGCAGGTGGGCGTCATCACGCTGGTCTGGTACTTCCAGCTCGGCTACGACGTGGGCTTCACGCAGTACTGGTGGGGATACGTGGAGGGCCCGTCGCTCATCCTGCTGGCGGTGACGGGCTGGGTGATCTACCGATTCCGCGAGACGCGGGCGATGACGCTGGCGCAGTTCTTCGAGATGCGCTACTCGAAGCGTTTCCGCGTCTTCAGCGGCATCGTGGCGTTCGTCTCGGGCATCCTCAACTACGCCATCTTCCCGGGTGTGACGGCGCGGTTCTTCATCGCCATGCTCGGGCTTCCCGACCAGTTCGCGTTCCTGGGGGCCTCGGTGCCCACGTTCCCGGCGATGATGGTGGGGCTCCTCTCCTTCGCCGTCTTCATGGTGTTCGCGGGCGGAATGCTCGCGGTGCTGGTGACCGACTTCTTCCAGGGCGTCTTCTGCTTCTGCACGTTCGTGGCGGTCTGCTACTGGGTGCTCCTGCGCTTCCCGTGGCCCGAGCTCCACGAGACGATGGCCATGCTGCCTGCAGGAAAGAGCATGCTGAACCCGCTGGGGCTGCAGGACGAGCAGAACTTCAACCTGGCGTACTGGCTCATCAGCGCGTTCACGCTGTTCTATGCATGCCGCGCCTGGCAGGGCGACCAGGGCTACAACAGCGCCGCGCGCGATGCGCACGAGGCGCGGATGGGCCAGCTCCTCAACGGCTGGCGCTACCGCACGCTGATGCTCGTGACGGTCCTCATTCCGCTCGCGGTGCGCGCATTCCTCACGCACCCGGAGCACGCCGCCGCGGCGGCGCCGCTCAAGGAACTGATCGCCTCGCAGCCCACCGAGGCGCTGCAGGCGGAGATGCGCGTGCCGCTCGCCCTGGGCGTGATGCTTCCCACCGGGCTCCTTGGCCTGGTGGTGGCCGCCATGCTCGGCGCCGCCATCAGCACCGACGAGGCGTACCTCCATTCGTGGGCCAGCATCTTCGTGCAGGACGTGGTGCTTCCGTTCCGCAAGAAGCCGATGTCGCCGCGCGGGCAGCTCCTTCTCCTGAAGGCATCCGTGCTGGGCGTGGCCATCTTCGCGTTCTTCTTCAGCCTGTACTGGAAGCCCGGCATCTACATCGCCATGTTCGCGGCGATGAGCGCGAGCATCTTCGTGGCGGGCGGCGGTGCGGCCATCATCGGCGGCCTGTACACGCGCTGGGGCACCACGCGCGGCGCGTGGGCGGGCATGCTCACCGGGATGACGCTCTGCGTGCTTGGCGTGGTGGTCACGAACATCCCGCAGGCGTGGGTCGACGGCATGGTGGCGGGCGACGCCGGCGCGGCCATGGCCGCATTCGGCCGGTTCTCCGCCTGGGTGCGCACCAACCTCACCGGGCAGGTGATCTCCTTCATCGCCATGATGGCCTCGTGCGCCGCGTACGTGGTGGGCAGCCTGGCCACCGGCGCGCGGTATTTCGAAATTGATCGGCTGCTCCATCGCGGCAAGTGGCGCGTCGAGGGCGACGCCGCGCTCGACGAGGCACCGCAGGGCTTCTGGGCGAAGATCGGCTTCGACAGCCAGTACAAGGGCTGGGACAGGTTCGTGGCGTGGATCACGCTGGCGTGGCCGCTCTTCTTCACCGCGCTCTTCTGCGTGGGAACGCCGTGGCTCCTCTGGCGCCGTGCGCAGGGAAACGAGGTGACCGACGCGCAGTGGTCGGCGTGGTGGCAGGCGTGGTCGTGGTTCATCCTGGCCTCGAGCACCGTGGTGATGGTGTGGTTCACCATCGGCGGCATCCGCGACTACATGCGCCTGCGCCGCGACCTGCGCAACTTCCAGGCCGACGCCTCCGACGACGGCACGGTGCGGTAGCGTCCGCGCCACGATGCTTCGCCTGCAGCCCAATCCCGATGCGTGGACCGTCGAGTGCACTGCGTGTGCGCACGCCGCGGTGCCGGCGGGCGTGGTGGGCACGCGATTCGCCGCCGAGGTGCCGGGGTGCGTGCACCTGGACCTGATTCGCGCGGGCGTGATTCCGCCGGTGGATCAGGGCGACGGGGAGGCTCGGCAGGAGTGGGTGGGCCACGCGGACTGGACCTGGCGCACGCAGCTCGAGGTGGGTGCGGAAGCGCTTGGCGAGGAGCGCGTGGAGCTGGTGTTCGAGTGCATCGACACCATCGCGAGCGTCAGGGTGAACGGCGTGCACGTGGGCGATGCGGCCAGCCAGTTCATGCCGCACCGATTTGACGTGCGCCACGCCGTGCGCGCGGGGCTGAACGAGGTGGAGGTGGCGATTCGCGCGCCCGTGCCGTACGTGCTGGCCGAGCAGGAGCGCCTCGGCGCGCGGCCCGTGAACGGTGACTGGACGCCGTACCCTTTCATCCGCAAGAGCGCGTGCAACTTCGGCTGGGACTGGGGGCCGCGTGTTCCCACGTCGGGCCTGCCCGGCGAGGTGCGGCTCGAGTGCTGGAGCGGCGCGCGCCTGGCGGAGGTGCGGCCGCTGGTGACGGCGTGCGACGGGCAGCATGCGCGCGTGGAGGTGCATGTGCGCGTCGAGTGGTCGAACGCGGCCGCGCCTCCGGCGGGCCTGCAGGCGCGGTGCGAGCTGCGCATGCCGCCGCGCGAGGCGAACGCGGAGCCGGATCCCCGCAAGAAGGGCGAGAAGCGTCCGTCGAAGGTGGTGGAGTTCGGGCCGCTCGGCGCCGATGGCACGGGCGTGGTGGTGATGGACGTGGAGCGCCCCGACCGCTGGTGGCCGCGCGGCATCGGCCGCCAGCCGCTGCACACGCTGCACGTGGAGCTTGCGGATGCGGACGGTGCACCGGTGGCCCGTGGCGAGGCCAAGCAGCGCGTGGTTCGTCGCCTGGGAATGCGCACCTGCGAACTCGACGTGACTCCCGACGAACATGGCACGCGGTTTGCGTTCAAGGTGAACGGCGTGCAGGTGCCGGTGACGGGCGCGAACTGGATCCCGGCTTCGCTCTTTCCGTGCGAAGCGCGCGATGCGACGGCCATCGATCGGCTCATCGAGCTGGCGGCCGGCGCAAACCTCAACATGCTGCGCGTCTGGGGCGGCGGCATCTACGAGCACGAGCGCTTCTACGAACGGTGCGACGAAGTGGGCATGCTGGTGTGGCAGGACTTCATGTTCGCCTGCGCCACGTACCCGGAGGATGCCCCGATGCCGGCGCTCGTGGAGCGCGAGGCGCGACACCAGGTGGCGCGGCTCTGCAGCCATCCGAGCATCGTGCTCTGGTGCGGCGGCAACGAGGACGTGCTGGCGTGGCAGTCGTGGGGATTCAAGGAGCGGCTGGCGCCCGGGCAGTCGTGGGGCATCCGCTACTGGAGCGAGATCCTGCCGCGCGTCTGCGCGGAGCTCGACACCACGCGCGCGTACTGGACCGACAGCCCGTGGAGCGGTTCGCTGGAGCGGCACGCGAATGATCCGGACCACGGCGACCGGCACACCTGGGACCTGAAGCTCGATGCGTACCGCACCATGGTGCCGCGCTTCACGAGCGAGTTCGGCCACCAGGGACCGCCGAACATGGAGAGCCTGCGCGAGGCGCTCGGCGAGGATGCGCTCCGCATCGGGGCGCCGGAACTCGCGGTGCGCCAGCGCGCGTGGGGAGGCGACGAGGCGCAGTACGCGCCGTACCTGGCGGCCGCGTTCCGTCCGGCGCGCGACTTCGGCGAATGGCTCTGGCAGGCGCAGTTGCTGCAGGCGCGTGCCATGGAGACGCAGATCACCTGGCTGCGCGCGAACCCCGACCGCAACTCGGGCAGCCTGTTCTGGCAGCTGAACGACGTCTGGACCGGGCACAGCTGGAGCGTGGTGGATGCCCGCATGCGCCCGAAGCCTGCGTACCACGCGGTGCGCCGTGCGGCCGCGCCGCGGCTCGTCACCGTGCAACCCGTGGGCCCGGCGGGCGACGACGGCGTGCATGCGCTGCGCGTGGTGCTCGTCAACGACATGCCGAGCAAGTGGGCAGCGAACGTCATCGTGCGCCGCATCGACGTGCACGGGCGGACGCTTGCGGAAGGGCAGTGCGGCGTGCTGGTGCGGCCGCGCGGGATGGACGCGTCGATCGATCCGTTCGACATCGTGGGTCCGCTTGCCGATCCGCGTTCGGAGGGTCTGGTGGTGGACGTGCCGAGCCAGGACGATGCCATCGGTGAGGAGATGCCGCTTGCGAACCATGACCGCATGCGCGCGTGGTGGTGGTGGGCGGCAGACCGCGACCAGCCTGAGGTGACGCCGAAGTTCGAGGTGTCCATGGGGAAGTCGATCGCCGACCGCTCCGTGCAGATCCATGCGCGGACGCTGGTGCGCGACCTGTGGGTGGAGCCCGCGTGCGACTGGGTGGAGTGCTCGCCGAACCTGGTGTCGCTCCTGCCGGGGGAACGCGCGCACCTGGTGCTGCGGGTACGTGGCGGCGATGCGGGCGTGCCGGTGGTGCGGATGCACGCGCACTGAGGGTGACGGGCATTCCCGCCGCCCGGGGGTCGTGCAGGGGGAATCTGGAATTTGCGCACGAACTTCCGCCGTCCCCGGTGGTGCGGTTCCGCACCGCGCATACGTTGCGGGCGCAAGGCACTTCAACTTCGGAGGAACAACCATGTGCTATGGGACCGGTGGAGCGGCGGACGTCGAGTCGGCGCGCGGTGCGTCGCGTCGGGGCGGGGCGGAGGATGACGGCGATGCAACCGCGGATGCGGACGTGGTCCGCCGGCGGCGGCCGTTCGTAAGCGGAATTCCGGAGGCGGCGCTTGATTCGATGGCGCGCGATGTCGCCCGTGCGCACACCGAGCACCTGGCCGAGCGCACACGCCGCATCGACGAGCTGGTGGCGTCCGCCCGCGAGCGCGGCGACGTTGCCGACCGCTTCCACTGGACGCTCGTCTACGACATGGAGGAGGCGCCGGCCACCACGGGGCGCGCCATGCTCCTCGAGCACCGCATCGTGCCGGTGCCGCCGCAGGACCTGGCGTCCGACGAGGACCTCCATGACGAACTGTGGACCGTGATCGAGGCGCTGGACGCATCGGGCGTGTACCTCCTCAACACGGAGCACATGGGCGACCGGGACCTCTACGCGCGGCTCTACTACCGGATCCTCGACGAGCCCACGCGATGCCTGCCGCCCGATTCGGAAGCCGCGGAATACATCGATTGCCTGCATCCGATGGACCTCAACCCCGGGAGCATGGGCTCACGGATGTTCGAGCGCATGGAGAAGCGCGGTCCGACGCCATCCACGGTGCGGGAACGCGGCACGCGCGGACCGATCTGCAGGAGCGGTCTCTGCGATCGCGACCGCTGGCTGCCGCTCCCGGGGGTCTAGGCGGGGCCGCGGCGCGCGATGGCGGCCGGGAGTGCGCGGATTTCGACTACCGTGAAGGCATGCCACGCATTCCTTCGCCCGTCGTTGTCCTCCTGGCCGCCGTCGCCGCGGCTGCGCCGATCGCCGCGTGCAACAGCCGCCCGAAGGTGGAGGCGCCGGACGAGGCGATCGTCGGTGAGTGGAAGTGCCCCGCCAACGGCTCGGCCGTGACCTTCTCCTCGAGCGGGCTCTATTCGCTCACGCTGAAGGACCAGCCGCGGCCCGTGATGGGTTCGTTCAAGTTCGATCCCGAGGAGGGCATGCTCACGCTGCAGACCCGTCGCGAGTCGCCGTTCTGCGCCGATGACATCGGCAGCTACCGCGTGCACATCGGGGGCGTTTCGCTGGACTCCGAGCTGGTGCGCGACACGTGCGAGAAGCGCGCGAAGATCTTCGCCGCGCGGTTCGACCGTACTGGATCCCCGCGCCCCGCGGGTGCGAAGTGAGCATTCGCATGGAACAGCGAGTTTCCGCCGCCGTGACCGTTCGCCTGATGCCCGCCATCGCCGCGGCTGCGCTCGGTGCGCTGCTCCATGCGGCGGCGCCGGTGCAGGACACCACGCAAGACGTGCCGGCCGCGCCTGCCGCGCCGCAGGCCGCGGCGCCTGCCTCCACGGGCGCATGGCCGCAGACCGTGACCGACGGCGATCGCTCGTTCCTGGTGTTTGCTCCGCAGTTCGAGACCTATGCCGGTGACGTGGCGGGACTGACGCATGCCGTTCGCCGCGTCCGCGCGGGTGCCGCGGGTGCGGATCCAGCGGACTTCGGCACGATGAGCGTTGCCGCGCAGGTCTCTCCAGGCGCGGGCGACGGTGAGGTCGAGCTCGGTGCGTTCCAGGTGCAGTCGCTGAGTTTCGGCGGCACGCCGGCCACGCAGGACGAAGTGGCGGCCATCCAGCGGGCGATCGGCTCGCGCGCCATCTGGATCACGCGCCGCGCGCTGGTGCACGACATGCAGGTCGAGAACGCGCGTGCCGCCGGCGCGCCCGGGCTCGGCGACTTCGTGCCGACCTTCCGTGTCGAGCGACGCCGCGCAACGCTGGTCTCGGTGGACGGCGACCCTGTCTGGAAGCAGCTCGGCGACACCGGCTGGCGACAGGTGGTCAACACGCCGTTCCTCCTGCTCCAGGCGCAGGACGGCTCGTTCGTGACGCGCCTCGGATCCTCGCAGTGGGTTGGCAGCGCGTCCTTCGGCGATGGCTACGCGCCGGTCGCTGCGCCGCCCGCGGCGGTGATCGCCGTCATCGGCAGCGCTCCGCCGCCGCCCGTGGGCGCGAGTCCGCCGGCCGGCTCTGCCGGGGCCTTCGGTTCCGGCGCGCCAACGGCCGCCATGCCCGCGGTGGTGGTGGTGACGGAACCCACGGTCCTCCTCTCCATCAACGGCGAGCCGAACCTGGCCGACGTGGCCCCCGGCGTGCAATGGGTCTTCAATGCCCGCTGCACCATCCTGCGGACGGCAGACCCCGTGGCGTGGTGGACGCTTGCCTCGGGCCGCTGGTTCAGCGCGCCTGCGCTCGAAGGGCCGTGGACCCGCGTCGCCCCGGCGGCGCTTCCGGCGTCGTTCGCGAAGCTCCCGGGCGGTCGCATCTTCGACTCCGCCAAGGCCAGCATTCCGCGCACGCCCGAGTCGGTGGTGGCCGTGGCCGCCGCGCAGGAGGAGCGCACCGTCCAGATCCAGCGCGCCACCGCGCGCTGCGGCGTCTCCTGGCGCGGCACGCCGATGTGGCGTGCGATCGACGGCACCACGCTCCGCGGCTCGGTGAACGCATCGCAGCCGGTGATCGAGTGCGACCGCGCGTACTACTGCTGCGACAACGCCGTGTGGTTCCGCGCCGACGATCCGCGGGGCCCGTGGAGCCTCTGCGACCTGCTGCCCGACGCCATCTCCACCATCCAGGCGTTCAGCCCGTACTACCCGCTGACGGCGGTGGACGTGGTGGGCTCCACCGATGACTCCGTGACGTTCTCGTATTCGCCCGCGTACCTCGGAACGTACGTGGACGGCGCCACGGTGGTCTTCGGTTCCGGCGCCGATGCGCCCGGTACGCCGCTCCCTGACGGCAGCTGGATCACCGATCCGCAGACCTACGGCATGCAGGCGGAGTTCGACCTCGACACCGGCACCTTTGCGCCACCGACCCTCGATGCCGACCAGGACACGCAGCCTGCGCTCTCGCCGGACGTGCTGGTGGGTGGTTGGGTCGGCTGGGGCTGGTGCCCCGGCTGGACCAGTGCGTGGGGATGGGGCTGGCGAAATCCCGCGTGGTGGAACCACTGGGGCGACTGGTGGCGCAACTGGAATCCCTACTGGAACCGCTGGGCCAACGCACGCACCGCCGCGCAGCGCGCGCGCGATGACGCGGCGACCGCGGCGCTCCGCGAACGCCAGCGCGAGGCCGACGCACAGCAGGCTGCCGATGACCAGGCGCGGCAGATCGATTCCGACGAAGCTGCCTGGCGTGCGCGCGCGGCGGCGGCGGACCAGCGCGCCGCCGAGTCCGCCCGCCAGGAGCGCGCCGAGGAAGTGCGCCTGCGCGACATGCGCGATGCCGACCAGCGCGCCGCGGATGAGCGGGCGCGTGCGGCGCGTGCCAACCAGGGACCGACGGCGCCCCGCGGCAGCATGACGTGGTGGTACGAGTACGCCAACGACTACTCGCACGGCTACCTGACGCGCGCGACCGGTTACGTGGATCCCCGCTTCGGGCCGATGGGCTCACGCGGCCCGTCGATCCTCGATGGCCCGCGCGGCGGTTACGGAACCGGCTTCGGTTCGGGCAACGGCGCGGGGGGCGCGACCGGCGCGCGGTAACCGAGGAGCCGCAGCCCGTTCAGCACCACCGCCACGGTGGAGCCTTCGTGCATGATCAC
>Ga0209400_1004360_pt1 | contig 10004 bp, 10 predicted proteins | sample M_130807_EF_Meta_FD_187313 | JGI IMG/M metagenome (GOLD analysis project Ga0209400, IMG submission 187313) | Freshwater microbial communities from Lake Montjoie, Canada to study carbon cycling - M_130807_EF_MetaG (SPAdes) (version 2) | ecosystem: Environmental > Aquatic > Freshwater > Lake...
TTTTTCTTTTTTTATTTCCTGTGCATTTACATCAACACAAAAAAAAAGTAAAAAGATAATGAATAATAAGCCAGATAAAATTGATCTCATAATCAATTAAAATTTACAGATAAATAAAAAAAAATATAAATGGAACGTAGCGGTAATTGGTGAAGCGAATGTAAACATAAGCATCCACAATTGGAAATATCTTCGACTCAATTATTAATTAATAAGTATTAATACTTGGACAGATATGAATACAAAAAAGCCCCGAAATTTCGGGGCTGAATATTGTCATTAATAAAGTATTACCACTTATCCACTTCTTCTGTACTGCCATTATCCATTGATGATGTATCAACAGGTGTCTCTTCAACAATCGGAGCAGATGAAGTTTCAGAAACAGATTCTTCAGATTGCACAGGAGCTTCGTCACCTTCGTAAGGTGTGTCATGATTGAATGCATCAAAATCGAAATCAGGCATTAAATCTGTTTTCACATGATCTATAGTATCATTTAATCCTTTTAAAAACTTGTTGAAATCTTCTTTGTATAAAAAAATCTTATGACGATCGTAGCCATCAGAATCAAACCTTTTACGACTTTCTGTAATGGTTACATAAAAATCACTACCACGAGTTTCCCTTACATCAAAAAAGTAAGTTCTTCTTTTACCAGCTTTTACACGAACACTGTAAACGCTGTCCATTTTTTTGTCGTTGTTTTCGTAACCCACTTTATTAATTTTTAATTTTTAATATAATTCACTCTTAAAAGAGCATGACAAAGATAAATTTGTTTTTGATATGACAAAATATTTGAGAAAAAATGAATTAAACTTAATTTAGGTTTCATCACCCTCATTTTCAGACATTTGTTGCTTTTTATACATTTCTGCATACAACCCATTTTTCAATAAAAGATCTTGATGGGTGCCTGATTCGGCAATTTTGCCATGGTCCATCACAATAATCTTGTCGAATCTGAACAATGAAAAAATACGATGGGTAATGATAATAGCCGTTTTTTCTGCCAATGCGTCGTTCAGATTTTCTAAAATTTGCTTTTCTGTACGGGCATCAACTGCGCTTAGGCAATCGTCGAAAATAACAATCTCAGGTTTTTTAATCAAAGCCCTTGCAATGGAAATTCGTTGTTTTTGACCGCCAGATAATGTAATACCACGCTCTCCTACTATTGTTTGAAATCCATTTTCGAATTTCATGATTTCATTAAATATACCTGCGGCTTTGGCTGCGTTTTCAACTTCAATAAAAGATGCACCTGGCTTTCCAAATTTGATATTGTTTTCTATCGTATCGCTGAATAAAAAATTATCCTGAGGTACATAGCTGATTTGCGATCTCAGAGATTTTAATCTTATTTGTTGTATGTCAGTGTCGTCGAATTCAAGAAAGCCATTATCTGCGTCATACATTCTCAACAACAATTGTGCAATGGTGGTTTTGCCTGAACCTGTTTTTCCTATAATGGCAATTTTCTGACCTTTTTTTATTTCTAAGGAAAAATCTTGAACCGCGTGAATGCCGGTATTTTTATAAGTAAAATTCAGTTGTTTGAATTTGAGATTACCTTTAAATGAATAATCTTTTGCTTCAGGACTATCTGAAATAGAAGAAGGAGTTTCCAAGAATTCATTGATCCTTTTTTGAGAAGCGGCAGCTCTTTGTGTCATGCTAGCCGTCCACCCTATAGCACTTACAGGAAATGTAAGCATCTGAATATATAACACAAATTCTGCAATTTTTCCAACAGATGCGCCTTCCACATGATGCACCACATCCAAAGAACCGATAAGAATGGTAATTAATGTACTCATTCCAATCATTAATCCCATTGTAGGAAAATAAATAGAATCAGTTTTTGCCAAACTCAAAGCGCTTTCTCTGTATTGTTCATTATTTTTTTTGAAAAACGAAATCATATCAGCTTCCTGAACAAAAGATTTGATTACCCTGATTCCGGAATAAGATTCCTGTGCATTGGCTGTGATGTTACTGAGTATCTGCTGAATCTTTTCACTTTTCTTGTTGATGATGGCGTTTACGTAATAAATGGTAATAGCCAAAAGTGGCAATGGTAATAGTGCATACAATGTCAACCGAACGTCTGATTGCAACATGAAGTAAATGCTAAATCCAATCACGGCAGCCAGGTTAATAAAATACATCAACGCAGGTCCGGTGTACATTCTAACTCGACTCACATCTTCTGAAATCCTGTTCATCAAATCGCCGGTTGTATTTTTTTTATAAAATGTAAAATCTAAATTTTGATAGTGGTTGTAAATTTCATTTTTCTGGTCAAACTCAATATGCCTGCTCATGACAATAATTGTTTGTCTCATCAAAAACATAAAAAAACCGCTGATGATAGCCAGTACAAAAAGCGAAATCCCTGCATACAATATCTTTTGAGAGAACGTCATAACTGTGAAAAAATGAATAAAATACCTCACTACAAAATTATACTCATGATATCCTGAGGTTGGCTGACTTGTAGATGAATCATTTTTAATAGAGGAAACAACCGTGTTCACTATATATCCAGTAAACTGAGGATATAAAATTCGAAAGTAGTTAGTTAGTAAAACGAATAAAATCCCCAATAAAAAAAGCCATTTGTATTTACGAAAATATTTATTGAGTATAGAGAGGTGCACCATGAAGCAAAATAAACAAAATGACACTTCTTAATGATTAGAATAATTTAAATCGCTCTTTCTCAAATCGCAATTATTTTTTTCATTGACCAAACTCATTTCTATTTTATATCAAATGGGCAACATTTATAGAAGATTAATAAAAATGGCCATTAAATCAATTAAAAAATATACTGAAAAAAGGTTTGAAAATTTGAATCAACTGCTTTCAAAACCAATACCCAAAAATAGCATTGACACCTTTCATCAAATAAGGATTGAAATAAAAAAATTAAATGCAGTAAGCCGATTTCTGGAATACAGTAACATACAATTCTTAAATAAGAAAACAAGGTCTAAGCTCGAATTGATATTTTCAGATTCAGGCAACATTAGAGAATTACAGATGGGAATACAATTTATTAATAAATCATTTCCAGAGATGAAGACTAATGAATATGTGGGAGTTCTTAAAAAAAGACTAGTAAAATATCAAGCGAATTTTAATAAAAAATTCAGTAAAGATGAAGAAATAGACAACAATTCAATCGCAAAAGACATCAAGATTGATGAGTTAATGCTGACCAACTACATTGCCTTACTTCAAAAAAGCAAGCATCAAATTGCGAATGGGCCTAAAGCGCTTCCATCAATCATACATAAAATCAGAGTTAATTTAAAAGATGCCGCCTATCTTTCTAAATGGTTGCCCTCAGAAAAGAAAATTCAAAAAGACATCAAATTCATTTTGGAATTAGGTGAATGGCATGATCTTGTTTCTTTACGAAAATTACTTCTAAAAACACTAATCAAAAAAGAGTTTAATGAAGTAAGCATCAATCAATTAATACTGATAATCCAAAAAATAAATCGAAGTATTGGTATTAAATTAAACCAGTTGAATCATGTTGATGAAAAAAAAAGCAAAAAATAAGAGCATAAAAAAAGGACAACTCAACTAATTGGGTTATCCTTTGATGCGGAGAGAGAGGGATTCGAACCCCCGGACCTGTAACAGTCAACGGTTTTCAAGACCGCCGCATTCGACCGCTCTGCCATCTCTCCGCGGCAAAAGTAAGGTTTCAATTTTTCTGCAACAAAAAATAATGAAAGTTTTTTCAATAAAATTGAAAATAACTTGTTGATAACTAACTCAACTAATCATAAGTAAAAAAAACATATGGCATAAAATTTGCAAAATTGTAATCCCTGTCTGTACATTGTTACAGGCTAACTTATCAAAAACACACTAAAATCCGTTTATGAAATTTCAAATTGGACAACATGTAATTGTATTAGATACAGAATACAAACCTGCAGGTAATGCCATTATACGCAAATACGAAGAAGATATCCATCGTTATGAAGTATCATTCGTTTATCCAGATAAAATCCAGGCCGATCATATTGTCATTCCGGAAGAAAGACTACTGCTAACTTCTTTTCCCGAAGGCTAAGCCAATCAATAGACTTATTTACTGAAAGATTCAACGATTATTTATAACTTGCCGCCGTTGAATTTTATTAAAACCATACCTTCCCGACTTACTGATTCGGAATTACTGATGTCTTATCGCTCGGATAAAGACATGAACACCCTGAGTACACTTTACGACAGGTATATTGAACTTATTTACGGTCTTTGCTTGAAATACTTAAAAAATGAAGAGGATGCTAAAGATGCGGTCATCAACCTTTACGAGGAACTGATTATTAAAGCCCAAAAGCACGAAATCACTTATTTCAGGAGCTGGCTATATCAGGTGGCGAAGAACCATTGTCTGATGATGTTGAGAAAAAACAAACATTATACAATTGAGTTCAACCCCGACTTTATGCAATCGCCGTCCGATTTGCATCAGGGCGAGGCTGCCTTAAAAGAAAGCCAGTTAACACTCATGGAAGATTGCATTCAAAAACTCACAGACCATCAAAAAACAGCTGTTGAACTTTTTTATCTTAAAGGGAAATGCTACAAAGAAGTTGCACAAATCACGAATTTAGAAGTTAATATGGTAAAGAGCCAAATTCAAAATGGGAGAAGGAATTTGAAAATTTGTATGGAAAACAATCAACATCAAATAAACTAATGATGATGAAACCATCAACACATAAAAATTATACTGCCGCTGATATCCAAAGATATCATTCGGGCAAAATGACTGTTGAGGAAATGAATGAATTGGAAAAATCAGCTTTGGAAGATTCATTATTATCTGATGCCATCGATGGTTATGAGAATAAAGACAAAGTAGAAAACGATCTTGCTTTCCTAAGAGAAAAAATAAACAATCGTGGTTCTAAAAAAAGCAGTACTAATATTCGAAAATTATACACTTCACTTAGCATTGCTGCTTCGTTGCTCATTGTATTTTCCATAGCTTATTTTTTAATAAACAAAGCAGATAACAAACAACAAAAATTATCATCAAATGATATAAATCCTACAAAAAATATTTCCCCTGTTTTGCAAGAGAACACAGCTTTAGAAAAATTAGAAAATACAGACAGTTCTTCAAGTTTTGTAAAAAATGACAACAATAATAATAACAACAAAAGCTTAGAGAAAAAAACTGATGAAACTTCATTTGAATTCTCTGCAAAAGAAGCACAAGAACTAGCAAGCGTTTTAAAATCAGAAAAGCCAAAAAAAACTTCGAAAATTATTGAAAGAAACGATATTCAACCTAATGATAAAGCACTTGCTCTAGTTTCTGCAACAGAACAACAATTGCCACCAACGTTAGGAACAGATGCTACAGATGCTATTGCCCAAGCAGATGAAACCAAATTTCACTTAGATTCAAAAAAAGAAACAACGGCTAAATTAAATGCAGGTTCATACAATCTTATATCCACCGATTCAATAAACAGTTATTCCATTGTAAAAAATGATGAAGTAGCAGCCGTTACTGTTTCAAAAGCAAAAGCAGGTATTCCGGCAACAGCAAACATGAGTAGCAATAACGACTTGCAAATACAGGAAGTGGTTGTTACGGGTTACAACAATACCAGAAAAAAAGCATTACATGCAAGTGTGCAAAAGGTCAGCGCAAAAGATTTGAAAAATACAGTACAACAAACTGAAGACGATAAAACTGCATTTGATAATTATGTAAAAACTCACAAAACTACATGCCTTGACAATGTCGGAAATGAAATACATGGCATGGTTACACTCAAATTCAATATAGATAAAAAAGGAAAACCTGAGAAAATAAAAGTAGACCAATCCTTAAATAAAGCTTGCGATGAACAAGCTATAAAATTATTACATGATGGCCCTGATTGGAATGGATCAAAGAAGAAAAAAGCAATTGTAAATATTACATTCTAACCGAGTTGAATTACAAACCCAGTAAATGATCACCACTAAAAGAAAATGGCAATAAATTTCCTGTATTTTCTATAATAAATATTTTGCCTTCCATACCACTCAATATTAAGCGTATAGGCTTGCCTGTTCTGTTTTCATATTCACTCAAACTCTGACGACACATGCCGCAGGGAGAAACAGGGACATCACTTTTCGCAGACAAATTATTATAAGCGATTGCCATTGTAACAATTGGAACATTGGTGTGTGTCATTGCAGCTGTACCTAAAAGAGTACGTTCTGCACAAATGCCTACAGGATAAGACGCGTTTTCTTGATTGGTTCCTTTTACAACGGCACCATTTTCTAACTTGGCAGCAGCTCCAACCAAAAACTTGCTATACGGAGCGTATGCAATAGAAGTAATTTCTCTGGCTTGTTCTAGTAAGTCTTTGTCCTCAGGTAACAACTCGTCTATAGAATTATAAATTTCGTATTCGAATTGAACTTGGCCTTTTTGCATAATTATTTTTTAGATGAAAAATCCTCTTACAGCTGCAAGAGGATTTTTCTAAGTTAGTTATTTTGATTGAATTTCGAACTATTTTATGGTACTGAATAATCTTTTCCATCTTGGTCCATGTTCCCAGCTGAACCAAATCATAGATGCTTTACCTACCACATGGTCTTCAGGAACAAAACCCCAGAACCTACTATCCAATGAATTGTGACGATTGTCTCCCATCATCCAGAAATAATTCAATTTGAAAGTATAAGAATCTTGTGGCTTTCCATTAATCAACACTTTACCAGAATTGTCATTTGCGTATTCAACAGTATTACCTTCATACACACCAATGCATCTACCATAACGTATTAGGTTATCAGCAGACCATTTATAGCCGGTAATCTTTTCAGATTGTTCAATATTGTAATAAGGAAACAATTGTGGATCAGGAGACATGATAAAATCAGAAAGTTTATATCCCTGAGGCAATTTCAGAGATGTTTTCTCGGCATTGGTAATATTTACAATTTGTACATTGGGAACTCCAATATCTCTAACATCGCCAATATCTTCGCCTTCATGAATTTTTATACCCATGGCTTCTAATTGGTCTTTATCAATTAATGCATTGGCTGGAGTTTCTAATTTATAGTAACGCTCAGAGGCAGGAAATACCATTTGTGGTTGTCCATTGATATACACTTTACCGTTTACAATTTTCAATTCATCACCGCCAATAGCAACACATCTTTTGATGAAATTCTCTCTTTTGTCAACCGGACGTGTGATGATGATATCACCATAATCCTGCCAAACTCTATCTCTACCCAACTGACGAACCGCTTCATAATAGGTTACCCTACTTCCGAAATTGGCTTCATCGTTAATCAACGTATCGTTTACAGGAAAATTAAAAACCACCACATCATTTCTTTCCACAGGAGAAGCGAACCATCTCTTGTAAGGAATTTTAATCCATTCAACATAAGATTTAGAATTCGTAATGGGCATGGTATGATGAACAAAAGGCATCGCTATAGGAGTATTCGGAATACGAGGGCCGTAACTGAATTTACTTACAAAAAGAAAATCATTAACCAACAAAGTTTTTTCCATTGAAGGTGTTGGAATGGTATAGGCTTCGAAAACAAAAGTGCGTATAATCGTTGCCGCTACTATAGCAAAAAATGCGGCATCAACCCACTCTCTGACTCCAGATTTTTTATAATTATCTACAACTAGTTTACCTGCAAATTTTTCATTAGCAGAACGACCTAAATAAGGAAAATAAATAAAAGGAAAAAGAACTGTCAAAGCATGATGCCAGAATCCAAATCTGCCGAAGTGTTCAACAAATTTAATCGTAATCCAAATGGTAATGAATTGACCAACAATAGGAATGAATTGCAGAAAAAACCAGACTTTTTTTAATTCCATTTTCTCCACCATGCAATAGGTATTGTAAAATGGAATCCATGCTTTCCATGGAGCGATGCCTGCTTTTTTAAACATCTCAAACAAACCATAATGCCACAAAACAGCACATACAATAAAAATAATATAGCCTATACTCATAATCGATTTTTTAGCTGTTCAAAAGTAACATTCAATTGCATACTATTAAAAAATATAATTACTATGCGTTTACTTTTAAGTTAATTTAACAAGTTGAAAATTGAATTAATTTCTTCTGGGCAATACAAAATTATTGACATCATCAAGTGTGATTGTTTTTCCAGATAAGATAATTAGTCTTTCTACTACGTTTCTAAGTTCTCTGATATTTCCTGTCCAATTGTGTTGTTGCAATGCCTCAACAGCATCGTTTTCAATTATTTTTTTAGGCTGTCCATATTCGTCAGCCACCTGATCTAAAAAATGTTCAATTAATTGAGGAATATCATTTCTTCTTTGATTTAAAGAAGGAACATGAATCATAATCACACCCAAACGATGGTACAAATCGAGTCTGAAGTTTTTAGCTTCAACTTCTTGCATTAAATCTTTATTCGTAGCTGCCACTACCCTTACATCCACGCTGATATCTTTGTCGGCACCCACTCTGGTGATTTTACCTTCCTGTAAAGCACGCAAAACTTTTGCCTGAGCGCTCAAGCTCATATCTCCAATTTCATCTAAGAATAAAGTACCACCATTGGCTTGTTCAAATTTTCCGATTCTTTGTTTAATTGCTGAAGTAAATGAACCTTTTTCATGACCGAATAACTCACTTTCAATCAATTCACTTGGTATGGCAGCGCAATTCACTTCTACAATGGGTCCATTGTTTCGATTGCTTTTTTCATGCAACCAACGAGCCACTAATTCTTTACCGGAACCATTTTCACCTGTAATTAAAACACGGGCATCAGTTGGTGCCACTTTATCGATGGTATTTTTTATAGATAAAATTTCAGGACTCTCTCCAACAATCTCTTGTACTTTGCTGATTTTTCTTTTCAGTACTTTGGTTTCAACAACCAGATCTTGTTTTTCAGAAGCGTTTCGAATGGTGATAAGTAATCTGTTTAAATCTGGTGGCTTGCTGATATAATCATAGGCGCCTTTTTTAACAGCATCAACAGCAGTATCTATATTGCCATGACCGCTGATCATGATAATGGGAATATCTGCGTTGTGTTGTTTTGCTTTTTCGAGAAATTCGATGCCATCCATTTTAGGCATCTTAATGTCGCAAAGCACCACATCATAATTTTTTTCGGAAAATTTTTTAAGGCCTTCCTCTCCATCAGCAGCTTCTTCAATTTTATGACCTTCGAAAGCGAGTATTTCTGTCAATGTTTTTCTGATTGCTTTTTCATCATCGATAATCAGGATATTAGCCATAGGATTCTATGAATTTAATAATTAGAATATGTTCAAAAATAGTCAAAATACAGGTTAAAAATAAATATTAGATAAAGCAATAAGAATGAGTCAATTGCTAGTAACACAAGATTCAAATGATTTTGTAAATAAATGATTAGCCATTACATTTGCATCCCTTTTAATTCGGGACGTAGCGCAGCCCGGTAGCGCACACGTCTGGGGGGCGTGTGGTCGCAAGTTCGAATCTTGTCGTCCCGACAATGTTGTTTTAAAAGACAACAAATAAAAGCAGATCATTGTGGTCTGCTTTTTTCTGTTTTAATGATTTTAATTAAATCACGAAATAATTGTTTACTTAGAATAATCAATAAAATTTATTAATTTTAGTTTTATGAATTTAAAGGATATCATATCTATAGATACTGAAGTTTTAGGCGGTCAAACTGTATTTAAAGGAACAAGAGTTCCGGTAGAAACTTTATTTGATCATCTTGAAGCTGGTGTTACTATTGATGACTTTTTGGATGACTTCCCTTCAGTAACTAAAGAACAAGCAATCGCTTTATTAGATTATGCTAATAAATTGCTCAATACAAAAAATTTAGACCAATTATATGCGGTTGTTGCTTGATGAAAATCTTCCTAAAAGACTTAAACAGGATTTTCTTGCACATGAAGTTTTCACCGTTCGTGAAAAATCATAGAA
>Ga0209400_1004363_pt1 | contig 10002 bp, 11 predicted proteins | sample M_130807_EF_Meta_FD_187313 | JGI IMG/M metagenome (GOLD analysis project Ga0209400, IMG submission 187313) | Freshwater microbial communities from Lake Montjoie, Canada to study carbon cycling - M_130807_EF_MetaG (SPAdes) (version 2) | ecosystem: Environmental > Aquatic > Freshwater > Lake...
CAGTGGTGGCATCACGATGGGTATGACCTTATCGGGTGCAGGCGTTACCGCTGGAACAACTATTGTGGGCTTTGGAACAGGTGCAGGCGGCAACGTTAAGGAAGCTGGTACTTACACGGTCAGTATTTCGCAGACGGTCTCTAGCACTACGATTAGTGCTTATTACGAACGTCCTTTGACCATTGAATCAGCCTTTGTGCGGGTTGCTACAACACAAGGTGGGTCTAATGTTGCTGGTGGATATTTGGACTATCCTGTGGCTATTCTGAGCCTTGAGGAATACGAATCTCTTGGCATTAAACAACTAAATGGCCCTTGGGCAAAGATGATCTACTATATGCCTGCCGAAACCCTTGGCACGGTGTATGTGTTTCCCAACCCGTCACAGGGTGAACTGCACTTGTTCACACAAACCATTTTTAGGCAATATCAAACCATCAACGACACAATTACTTTGCCACAAGGCTACAACATGGCTTTGCGGTGGTGTCTTGCTGAACGTTTGATGCCGATGTATGGCAAGTCAAGCCAAACGCAAATTGCATTGATTACCAGTTATGCAGCACAGGCAAAGGCTACGATCAAGCGCACCAATATGAGACCGCCGCAAGTTTCTCGCTACCCAGATGCGCTAATGATGGGTAAGGCCAAGGATGCTGGCTTCATCATGGACGGAGGGTTTAGATAATGCCAGACTTTGGTTTTGTCGGGGCTTCCTATGAAGCGCCATCCATCTATCAAGATGCACAAGAGTGCATTAACTTCTTTTGCGAGATTGACCCTACCAAACAACAGGGCGCAAGAGGGGTGGTGGCAATGTACCCAACGCCTGGCCTTGTCAAGATTGCACAGCTTTTTGTAGGAGAAGTGCGAGGGCTGCACACTTTATCAAACGAAGATTATTTGATTGCTGTTGCTGGCAATATTGTCTACAAGGTTGATACCAGTTACACAGCTACACAAATTGGGACTTTAGCCACCAGCACAGGGCCAGTTTCCATATCCGATAACGTCACCAATAACGGCATGACTGCTTACATTGTGGACGGGGTAAATCGCTATACATGGATTGAATCTACCAATACGTTTGCAACACTGGCAAGCAGTGATGGCCCGTGGAGAGGCGCTACGGTGGTTGATTCTATTGATGGATACAACATATATAACCAGCCAAATACGTTTAATTGGGCTTGTACTGACTTGAATTCAAGTTCATCTAGCCTAGCTTTGTACGGGTCAGCTAACGGTTTTCCTGACAACATTGTGAGCCTTATTGTTGACCGTAGACAAGTCTATGTGCTTAAAGATGTGACCACCGAGGTTTGGACAGATGTAGGCAATACGATTACGGGAATAACGACTTTTCCATTTGCTCGAGTGCCTGGCACGACCGTGCAATCTGGTGTAGGTGCGGCATTCTCTGTGGCAAGGTTTGGGACTTCTTTTGCCGCTGTCTGTAAAGATACCCGAGGCGACTCAACCATTGAAGCAATGGTTAATTATGAATACAAAAAGTTTTCTACCCATGCTGTTGAGCAATCTTTGACTGATGAAATAACCCATGATGCGGTAGCTTATACCTACCAAATTGAGGGTCACGAAATGTATGTGGTGACTTTCCCCTCAGTTGGTGAATATGGTCTGACTTGGGTTTACGATGGGTCAACCCAGCAATGGCACAAATGGTTGTCTTGGGATGCTGAAGAAGCTGTTTACAAACGCCATCGTTCAAATTGTGGGTGTTTCTTTAACAATCAATATATTGTTGGAGACTATGAAAATGGCAAGTTGTATTCAATCGAGAATGCAATTTATACAGAAGATGGCGCACCTATTCGCCGTTTGCGCCGTGCGCCGCATATAACCACTGATTTGCAAAGACAGTATTTTGAATCGTTCCAGATTCAGTTCCAGCCAGGCGTTGGCCTTAGTACAGGTCAAGGTGATGATCCACAAGCCATGTTGCGCTGGTCAAATGACGGTGGTTCTACTTGGTCAAATGAGCATTGGGTAACCATTGGCAAGATTGGGCAATATGCCAATCGTGCGCTTTGGAGGCGTTTAGGCTACGCAAGGGATAGAATTTTTGAAGTAGTGATTAGTGATCCCGTTAAGGCTGTCATAGTTTCCGCTGAGTTGAAAGCAAGCGCAGGTGAAAATTAATGGCAACAATGCCAAACACCAATATCAACATACCGTATTCGGCATTTATTGACGAATCCACGGGCAGGCCAACTCAGGCTTGGTTGTTGTGGTTGATGAGTCCAAATTTCATTACGGTAAATCTTGGCTCGGCATTGGCGGTTACATCTGGCGGTACAGGGCTAACCACTATTCCAACAAATGGGCAGCTTTTAATTGGTAACGGGTCAGGCTATACCCTAAACACACTTGGCACGGGTGTTGGCATTTCAGTTGTCAATGGGGCAGGCACAATCACGATTGCAAATACTGGCGTTTTGTCATTCAGTGGCGGCACAACTGGATTAACTCCAGCAACGGCTACGACAGGCACAGTTACTTTGGCTGGCACATTAGGTATTGCCAATGGCGGTACAAACACCACAGCAACTCCTACAGCCTATGGCGTGGCTTATGGCACAGGTACGGCGTATGCGTTTACTGCGGCGGGGACAACAGGACAAGTATTAACGGCTACTACGGGCAGCGCACCTACTTGGGCAACGCCAGCAGGTGTCGCCGCGCCTGTCACCAAGACCGCCAATTTCACAGTCGCTGATTCTGACGTTTGGCTGATCAACAACAAGACAGGGTCAACTTGTACCGCAACTTTGCCAGCAGCTTCAAGTTGGTCAGGTAGGGTTTTGCGGTTTTTAAATTACCAAGCGCAAACACTTGTGTCGGCATCTTCCAATGTCGTGCCTCTGACGGGAGGGACTGCGGCTACTTCTATTTTGCTGGCAAGCACAGGCGATTCTGCTACGCTGGTATCGGACGGCACAAACTGGTTGATGACTCAGTACATACCTAATAACATCTTGTTGTTGGAATGATGATGACTTACAATCATATTAGTCCATTTGTTTTCATAAAGGAAATATTGTGAACCATGCTGAAATATTTGCCGCCCATGAGGGGCAATTTGATGCGGATTTAGGCACAATCCATCATTTTTCTGATGGTCTTTATGCAAAGCAAATGCGTATTCCTGTGGGATTTATTGCTGGTACTCATGCCCATAATTACAGTCATTTGAGTATTTTGGCAAAAGGGCGGGTAATTGTTCGCACAGATGATGGTGAAAAAGAGTACACCGCACCAGCCTGTTTAGAAATAAAATCAGGTGTTCACCACACCATTGAGGTTTTGGAAAACTGTGAATGGTTTTGCATTCATGCAACAGATGAAACAGACGCAACCAAAGTTGATGAAGTTTTGATTAGAAAGGATACATCATGCCGTTAGGATTTATTTCATCAGCAATTAATTATTTAGGGCCAACTGGATTAGCTACCCTTGGTTCTGGCGCAATGAGTTTACTAGGCGCTAACCAACAATCTAAGGCTGCTGAATCTGCTGCAAATACTCAATTGCAAGGCACGTTAGAAGCATCTCGTCAACAGCGGGAAATGTTTGACATTCTGAACAAACAGCAAGCCCCGTATCGAGAGGCTGGCTATGGTGCGTTGAACAAAATCAACACAATGTTGCCGCAATTCACTAAGACATTTACGCCTCAAGACTTAAATGCCAACCTTGCGCCTAACTATGAGTTTATGAAACAGCAGGGGCTAGGGGCAACTGCTCAAAACGCAAACGTGGCAAGCCCAGGCTCAAACGTTAATCTTGCTAAAACCATATTTGCTGAAAACTATGCAAAAAGCGGTTATCAGGATGCACTTACAAACTTTCGCAATCAGCAAACTGACATTTTCAATCGGTTATCTGGCATTGCTGGTATTGGTCAAACAGCCCAAGGACAAGCCCAATCACTTGGTTCATCAACAGGTACTAACTTAGCCAACCTTGCTACTGGCGGTGCAAATGCCATTGCTGGCGGTCAAATTGGTGCAGCTAATGCCCAAGCATCTGGTCTACAAGGAGTTGGAAATTCAGCACTGATGTATGCCTTGTTAAACAGAGGTGGTGGTAGCGGTATTAATTTAGGCCCATCACAAAACCCTGCAAGTTCATATCCAACTGATGCTATGGGTAATGTTTTACTTAATAGATAAGGATAAAAAATGGCCGACATTAACCCAATTACACCAGTAGCTGCTGGAATCCAGCCGCCACAACAAATGTCACTTGGTGACATGATGAATATGGCTCGAAATGCTCAGGCGTATCAGCAAGCAGGACAAGTAAATCCTTTGTTGTTGCAACAGCAACAGCAATCTACACGCATAGGAGAAATTGGATTAAGCGTAGAAGAACAAAAAAATATTGAACGCAAAAATATGCAAATTTTTTCTTCTGACCCTACTAATTTTCAAACTAATGGTCGAATTGACATTGATAAAATTAATGCCCAAGTGCCTAAACTTGCGCCACTTACTGGCTCTGATTACATTAAAAATTTTAGTGATTTAAGTACAGCACAAACGGCAGCAGAAAAAGCATCAATGGGGTTAACCCAAGACAATCGTAATTTAATTGCATCTACATTAGGAGTTGCAGGCCGTGCTGGTGTCACTAATCCACAAATGGCTATAAGTGAATTGAAAATGTTGGTAGATCAAAATCCAAACAACAAACATATAAAAAGTTTGGTTGAAGATGCCTACGTTCCTATTTTTTCCAAAATGCAACAAGGGCCACAAGTCACTGATGCGTTGATTAAAGCTAGTCAAGCCATATTGACACCAGCACAAATACAAGAAAGATTTGCACAACAACCAGGTACTTTGAATACTGGTGAACAGATTTTCCAAACAGTAACAACGCCTGGCGTTGGTAATATTGCGCCTAGAATTCAATTAGGCGCACAACCTTTGGCAGATATTGGAATACCGCCAACACAAGAAGTAATTGATCCAGTAACAGGACAAAAACGTTTGATTGGCCCTGCTTCCCAACGTGCTAATCAACCTATTGTTACCAACCTTGGCCCTGCACAAACCAGTTTGCTTGGCGCTGGTGGTTTAACCATTGCAGATGATTTTACAAAAACTGTTGCAGATGCAAAAGAAGCACCACAACGAATAGCCATATTCCAAAACATCAAAAAACTTGCACCTGATGCGTTTACTGGCCCAACCGCTGAACGCCGTCAAATGGTGGCTAGTTTTGCCCAAATGCTTGGAATGGATGTTGGAAAACTTGAAACTGCATCCACTGATGAACTGATGAAAAATACATCATTGTTGCAATTAGCTGGCGGTAACACCGATGCGGCAAGAGCATTGGCACAATTTGCAAATCCTAACAATAAGATGACAAAAGAGGGTATTGCAAGGGTTACAGATCAGTTAATAAGCATTGACAACATGAAAGTTGCAAGAGCTAATTATTTAACGCCTGTTCAAAATGATGCAGAGAAATATTCACAACGCAAGCAAGATTTTGATGCAATTTCCGATCCTCGTTTGTTCCAAGAAATGAGTCGTGAAGATGTAATTAAATTGCGTAAAGCTATGACCCCCGCCGAACAATCAAGAATGTCAGCCATAGTACAAAAAGCTAGAAGCATGGGAGTACTCAAATAATGGGAACATTGGCTGAACTTTGGGATAGCACTGCGCCTACGCAACCAAGCGTTAAAGGTTCGTCAAATCAAATTGCGCCTGATGTGCAGTCAAAACGTGACCAAGATGCACTAGCCCAAATTCAACAAGAATTAGGCGCGGCGCAAAAAAGACTTGCATCAGCTACTGATCCTCAACAAAAAATGATTCATCAGGCTGACGTTGCTGGATTGCAACGAGAGATTGCCGTTAAATCAAAAACAAAGCCAAGCGCCGTTGCACCTCAACCATCTGCTGCGCCAGCAACACCAAATGCGCCAGCAGCAAATAGCACAAATTTTGCTGACCTTTGGGATGCTACAACAGCACCAACAGCAGCCCCAACCCAAACAAGTACCGCTGGCGCTGGTCGTGGTTCTTATGAGGGTTATTCACCTACAGAAGAAGCGGCAGGCAAAACTAAACAAAATGTCAGCAATGTGCGCCAGATATTTGGCAATGTGCTGAAAAAGGGTTTTGAAGCAAGAGCGCAAGTACCAGCATTTGCTGCCGCAGTTGCTGATGTGCCTTTGTCATTGCCACAATTCGTTACTGGCACTGTAGCTTATCCAGCCGCCAGAGTATTGGGTGGAACACCTGAAGAATCCAAAAAATTTGCAGAATCGGTATCTGCCCCGCTGGGATATTTAAAGCCAGGTCAATTAACTGGTGTTGAAGAAACTGCCAAATATATGCAGTCGTTGCCTGCTCAAACAATGCAATTTATCAGTGAAAATATTGATAAAGGTGTTAATTGGATTGCTGAAAAAACAGGTTTGAATCCAAATGATGTTCAAGCTGCCGTTAATGTGGGAATGTTAACAGGCCCTAAAGTCGTGCCTAAAGTTGCTAAAAACATATCTGAAGCAGTCAAACAAACACCTGTTGGCAAACAACTGACTGAAGCCGCCAAAGAAATGGAACTTGTGCGGCCTAATCAACCACCGCAAGGCGGCATGGTAAGCGCAGGCGCTGCTGCTGTTCCTGATGCCACAACAATCAAGCAAGCCTTGTCTGTTGCTACTCCTGAATTGCAACAAGCATTAAAAGATATTCCAACTGAAAAAGTTAATTTACCTACATTGCAAAGGCACATTGAAGCTGACACTTTGCCTGTTCCTGTGCGATTAACTGAGGGACAAGCTACGGGTGACGTGGTTAAGCTATCTCAAGAACAAAATAGGCGTGGAAAAGACCCTATGTTGGCTCAACGATTTAATGAGCAAAATGGTCAACTTGTTGAAAATCTTGGTTTGATTCGAGACAAAGCCGCCCCTGATGTTTACGGCAGTAAAAAAATTGAAAACAGCCAAGGGTTAATTGATGCTTACAAAGAGATTGATAGCAATTTAAACAAAGGAATTACCGCAGATTATCAGGCCTTGCGTGATGCTGCTGGCGGTCAGTTTCCTGTTGATGCCCCTCAATTGCTCAAGAATGTAGAAACAAAACTTAAAAAAGAATTGTTGTCTAACGAAGCGCCAGCGGGTCAGTTTAAAGAACTTCAGCGATTAGCTGAAAGCAATGCCATGACTTTTGAAGATTATTTGTCTTTGAGGCGCAATCTTGGTGATGTGGCAAGAACAAGTCCTGATGGCAGTGTTCGCAAAGCCGCTGGTTACATGATTGAAGAATTAGAAAAGTTGCCTTTGCAAAAAGAAGCTGCGGCACTTAAACCTTTGGCAGACAAAGCAAGAGCATCTGCAAGATCAAGATTTCAAATGCTTGAAAAAGACCCCGCCATGAAAGCGGCTGTGGATGATTCTGTACCCGCAGACAAGTTTATTGACAAGTTTGTGATCAATGGCGTAAACAAGAACATCAACACAATGGTTGAAAATTTAGGTAAAGATTCACCAGCCCATCAACACATGGCTGCGGGAACTATCAACTGGCTTACAGACAAAGCGGGTATTGTTGATGGAAACGGCAATTTTAGCCAAGTTGGTTACAACAAGGCTCTCAAAAAATTGGATGATGTCCAAAATTTGAATGCTATCTTCAACCAAGAATCAGCATCTAAACTTAAGACTTTGGGAAATGTTGCACGATATACCCAAGCACAGCCTCGTGGTGCGTTTGTCAACAACTCCAATACATTGGTAGGCTCACTTGCTGAAAAGGCGGGTAAGGGCGTTGCTATGGGTGTTGAAAAAGGTTTAAATGTTGCTGTGCCAGGCTTACAGCTTGGAACTTCTGTTATGGAAATGAGAGCAAGACGAGCAGCAGCAGCAGAAACGCAAAAAGCACTTGAACTTGGCGCTGGTACAAAACAATCAGGCAAAAACAAAATACAAGATTTGGGGAAATGATGGCTACACCTGAAATTGACTTGGTTAAGTACGGCGTTCTTTGGCAAAAGGTTGAAGATTACGAGCGCCGATTTGACCAAATGGAAACCAAGATTGACAAACTTGAATTATCAATTGAAAAGCTGGTAGCACTAGCAAATCAAGGCCGTGGCGGGTTTTGGATGGGTATGGCACTGGTGTCTGCTTTATCGTCTGCTGTGGGCTATATAAGCCATTGGGTAGGCAAGAATTGATCCGATCAGTTTGCTCATTGCTGCTAACTCCTGTGTCCAAGGAATTACCAAGCTGTGCGACCTGTACAAGCAAAGCAAAGCCAACTTCATCAAAATTAAGTCCACTGCTGAAGAAATTGCCACAGATGCAAAGGCAGTCAGATCATGGTGGCAGCGAATGTTTGGATCAACGCCAGCCGCCGCCAAGCCTGTGGCGAAAAAGGAAAAGTTTGTTAACTACAACGAAAGCCAAGCAATGGCAGACATTGTCGCCGAATTAACAAAATTCTGGACGTTGCAAGATCAGTTAGCGGAATACTTGAGGGCAGAGGAAGCAAAGGCAAAAGTCTATGATCCAAACGTCACCAATGCCCAGCAGATGCAAACCGCAATGAATCGCATCATGTGCCAGCAGGAAGCCGCAAAGTTGGAAGTGACAATTCGTGAATTGATGGTGTACCAGACCCCTGGCCTTGCTGACCTGTACACCCAGACGTATGAAATGCGTGGCGTGATTCGTGAGCAACAGGAGAAAGCCAGAGTAGCAAACGTTTCTCAGGAAAGGCAAGTGCAATGGCAACGGCGGGAGGAAGAAAGAAACCTACGACTAAAACTGGCGGCAGTAGTGGTGACTTCTATATTCCTCCTGTATTTGTGGCTGTGGCTCGTCCTCGTCAATCGTTGGGGGAAGACATGATGGGCTGGGTGGCGGCTGTGTTGCTCGTAGGGCTACTGTTGCCGCTGCTTGGTATGGTGTATGTGGACATTCTGGAAGCCAAACACGAGGTCAAAGCGCAAGTGGAAAAAGTGGAAAAACTCAGACGACAAATTGAACAGAAAGAACGGGAGAAATAATGTTACCAATACTTGCATCACTACTAGGTAGCCTTGCCCAAAACGGTCTGGGGTTGCTTTCAAGCGCCATCCAAGCCAAAGGCAAGGAAGTTGTAGAAAACACTTTGGGCGTGAAAATCCCTGACGCACCAACCCCTGAAGATGTTGCAAAACTGCGCCAGCTTCAATTTGATCACGAAGAACGGTTACTTGAGCTGGGCATAGAGAAAGCCAAGATGGAACTGGCTGAACTTGACTTGCTGGCAAAAGCAGCCCAAAACGATGCTGACAACATCACAGACCGCTGGGAAGCAGATATGGCATCTGACTCTTGGCTGTCCAAAAACATACGTCCTATGAGCTTAATTGCCATTTTTTTGGGATATTTCTTGTTTGCCATGATGTCTGCCTATGGTCTAAACGCCAATGAATCCTATGTGACGCTGTTGGGAAATTGGGGAATGCTGATCATGGGCGCTTACTTTGGTGGAAGAACCGTGGAAAAACTGGCAGAAATGAGGAAAAAATGAGCTTAAACACCGAACAAGCTGCATTCTTGTTGGATGCTTGCAAACTGATTCAATACGCCACTGAGCAAGGTTTTACGGTTACTGGCGGGGAATTGTCCCGTACACCTGAACAACAGGCCATCTACTTCAAAACAGGTCGTTCCAAAACCATGAACAGCATCCACCTAAAACGATGCGCCATTGATCTAAACTTCTTTAAGGATGGAAAGATTATCTGGGACAAGGCTATTATCGAACCGCTAGGTTTATATTGGGAAAGCCTACATCCTAAAAATCGGTGGGGAGGCCACTTCTCCAATTTGGTGGATTGCCCTCACTTTGAGCGCAACGTTTAATCTGCAAAGATGTACAGCAGTAGGATAGCGCCAGCAACGCCAATTAAAGCGCCAACAAACAAAACTAGGATGGTGACAATTATTTCTCCCAT
>Ga0209400_1004364_pt1 | contig 10000 bp, 4 predicted proteins | sample M_130807_EF_Meta_FD_187313 | JGI IMG/M metagenome (GOLD analysis project Ga0209400, IMG submission 187313) | Freshwater microbial communities from Lake Montjoie, Canada to study carbon cycling - M_130807_EF_MetaG (SPAdes) (version 2) | ecosystem: Environmental > Aquatic > Freshwater > Lake...
CAAACGGCACCATTGAGACCACGCAGAGTGTAAAGGCGGGCACAACCGTTAGCGCAACAACAACATGCAGCGCCCAGAAGTTCTTAACAAGCCCTGTTGGCTCTGGACTAGGCACAGCCTTAGCGCCCCTAACTGCCTCTGCTGGTCAGGCGACGTTAGATGGCACAGGTTTCGATACAGTTGTTTATACAACACAGGTCACCGCCAACTCCATGGTTTTTGTAACAATTAATAACACAGGCGCGCGCGGCGTAAGTGTTGTTCCAGCCAATGGCAGTTTCACTGTCTACTCTAGTGTTAACAACGACGCCAGCACATTCTACTGGTTAGTAATCAACTAAACAATCGGCAAATCCAATATCATTTATTTATTTTTTTCCGAACAATAAATAAATGGCTGCTAGACAATCAGTTCCCGCCGTAACCCGGCGTTCATACGTGGCTCTGTCTAATTTTGACACAGCCCTTTACAACTACAGTTACGGCTTAGATGAGCAGCTTCTTAGAGAGGTAGGCACATTAACGCTAAATCCGGATGCGAATCCAGTAACCTGCCCTAAGGGCGCAATCCTTCACGAAAACGGCAGAAAGTTAAACCCTGCAGATGGCAACTTCCGTGGTGCTAACGACGGTGCCGCCGCGTTCATGGTAGGTGTCTATAATCCTCAGTCCGGCTTATCAGGATTCATTAATCCTAACAGCCCCTTATTCGGTCTTCAGAACACTGACAAGCCCGTTTACTTAACAGAATCAGAACCGCTAGGCAATGGCGTTTTGACAAATGGTAGTATTGAAACTACGCAGAGCGTAAAGGCTGGCACAAGCATAGTTGCAGGCACTACGCTGGCAGCAGGCACAAATATAATTGCGGGCACCTACCTTGCGTCCAGACAGGTCAATGTGCCTCTTTACAACGCTGGTGGTGCAGCGCAACCGTATAACCCCGCTAACCCAGCAGCCGATGTATTTATTGATTACACAGCTGGTAACGTCTTTGTAGTCACGGCACCAGCAGGCAGCGCATTGGCAAACATCTATGTCTATTTTAACACAAACCCAGCTGTACCTGGCGACGTACCTATACAAAACGGCGTTGTACTAACGCTGATTTTCGTCAATGGCGCAAATCGCATTTTAGGTGTAAATTTCGGCGGTTCCATCGTCAAGCGTACATCAAACAACATTGTATTGCCTGATGGTGACCCAGCGCCAACAATGTCAAACATCATGTTTGCGGGCGCTAATAACTTTATTATTGAGCTCAATCGCTCTGGTACAATGGCTTTGTAATTGTTACCAGCCGATATATATTAAGAGCCCGTTTAACGGGTCTCTTAATATAATTACCGTCTAGTACCGAATTTAAGAACTCCTTTTAAGGGAGTTCTTAACTTAGGTACTGACCTGGTTACTATTATACTAAATCAACGCGCCTAAACCCATTTAGCGTACAAACGTAGGTTTGCAGCAGTATTGTACGTTGCGCTTACCGCATAATTTGAGCCTGAGCCATCAGCAGCCGTGTTCCAGCCACTAAATGTAAATCCAGTCTTTGCCAATGAGCCGGAATTTGTGCGTAGCGCAACCGACGTAGTTCCTGATATATACGGGTCCATGTATTGAGGTCCTGGTGGTGTACCACCAGTATTGCCGTTTCCATAGTATTCGACCGTGTAATTTGGTAGCGGGGGATAAATATATTGAGAGCCAGCAGATGGCGTAACCACAATTGAAGTTATACAATTGTCCGCAGCAGGCGCTATCAGCGCGTAAGGGTAAATAGCCCGCGGTATAGTTGTCCAAGTGGTTCCACTATTTGTAGTGTAAAACACGCTGTTAGGACTGTTTGAAATAATAGTATTTGAACTATCGGAGAAATTCAAGATGCAGCCTTGATTGAAGAAATTATAGACAGTGTAATTACCGCCAGATGAGCCTCCAACAGCTGATAGTCCACAGCCACTAAATGCATTTTGTATGGAAATGTTATAGTTGATTGGACTACTACTATTTGGAAGGTTGATAGTAGGAAACGTTATGCTTGTAATAGTAGCACCTGTAGGCCAATAGGTAACATCTGTGATGTTAGTAATTGTTTTAGAATAATTGTAATTATTTGCTGAATTTATGTACGATGTGTATGAATTATTTACTATAGTCGATGATGTAAGAACAGTTTTACTGACAACAGCTATCATACCAAGGGGTGCACTACCAGTTCCGTAATCTGTTGTTGTTCGCCCCAATAATGCTGTAGTATAAAAAGTTACTGTGTCACTGCTTTGAAAGATTTGCGCAAATGGAAAAATGTAACTGATTGCCGTTCCACCTGAGCCGCCACTAGTTGAGCCTCCTCCACAATTTTTCACTGGTGAACCAGCTATCCATTGAGCATAAAGTGTTACTGTTTGCGATGTAAACGTGTATCCAGGTATATAAACGGGACCTACTCCATTAGCGGCTCCATTCCATCCTACAAATGTAAATCCAGGCTTAGTGAGTGTATTTTTGCTTAAAATATTAACTTTTACGCCTGATGGATAATTAGCGGCAACAGCTGGAACGGCACCGCTTGTGCTGCCGTTTCCATCATATGTTACTGTTAGCGGACTTGATAAATCTACCCAATATGCGTACAATGTCATGTTAGCAATAATGTTAAATACAGTTCCTGGAGTGTAACTGGTGCCTGTTCCATCTGCTAATGTATTCCAACCATAAAACGTCAGTCCTCCAGAATTTGTAAAAGGACCAGTATTGCCTAATACTGTTACGGGCGTGTTTGAATTATATAGCGTTGAACCAGCTGGAGGTGTTCCTGAACCATTTGTTCCTGCATTATATACTAAAGTATATTGGGTAGCTGGATTAATCCACATGGCATAGAGCACTATACTTCCCGTCATTGATATTGTACTTCCAGCTGCATAACTAGTTCCAGAGCCGTTTGCCAATGTGTTCCACCCTCCAAATGCTAAGGAACCATTGACAAACGCTCTGTTATCAACTACGCCCGCATTGGTATATTGGACATATGATGTTCTAGAACTTAGTGGTTCTAATCCTGAGCCACCTGTACCTGCGTTATATATAAGAGCTACGCCAAATATCCACTGAGCGTATAAAGTGGTGTCGGCGCTTATTGTAAATGTGTTACCGCCAATGTATGAAATTCCTGAGCCATCGGCGGCTGTATTCCAACCTGCAAATCCATAGCCGGTCTTAGATAATCTTGGACTTACTATATTTCCCAGTACCGTGACAGTTGAACCAGATGCATAGGGTGATAAACTGTCCACGACTGGATTTCCGCCCGTATTTGTATTACCGCTATACGTTATTGTATAAGAGCCTCCTATTGGCATCCATTGCGCGTATAAAATCACGTTTGCTCCAATAGTAAAGGTTGCACCAACCGCGTAACTGGTACCTGAGCCATTAGCCAATGTGTTCCAGCCAGAAAAGCTGTTACCTGTTTTCACTAGGGTGCCCGCGCCTAACACGGTTACCAAAGAGCCCGTAGCGTACGGCGATGAGCCGTCTGTCAACGCTGAGCCACCCGTATTAGTATTACCGTCATAGGCAACGGTGTAGGTAATCAATGACCATTGAGCATACAAAATCGTGTTTGCACCAATATTGAAGGTTGCACCAACCGCATAACTGGTACCTAAGCCATTAGCTAATGTGTTCCAGCCCGCAAAGCTGTTACCGGTTTTAGTCAACGTGCCCGCTCCTAAAACGGTCACCAAAGAGCCCGTGACATACGGCGATGAGCCATCTGTCAACGCTGAGCCGCCTGTGTTTGTGTTACCATCGTACGCGACCGTGTAGGTAATGGGTGTCCATTGAGCATATAAAACCATATTTGCACCTATAGCAAAGCTTGCACCAATCGCATAGCTTGTACCGGACCCGTTAGCCACTGTGTTCCATCCCGCAAAGTTGCTACCGGTTTTAACCAAACTGCCTGCACCTAAAACGATTACCATTGAGCCCGTGGCGTATGGCGACGAACCGTCAACTAACGCTGAACCACCCGTGTTAGTATTGCCATCGTAATTAACTGTGTAGGTGATTGGTGTCCATTGTGCAAAAAGTGTGGTATTTGCGCCAATGTTAAAGGTTGCCCCAACCACATAACTGGTACCTGAGCCGTTAGCCGCGGTGTTCCAGCCAGCAAAGTTGTTGCCGGTTTTAACCAGTGTACCTGCCCCTAAAACCGTTACTAAGGACCCTGTTACATATGGCGAAGAACTATCAGTCAAAGGCGAACCGCTTGTATTTGTATTACCGTTATAGGCGACTGTATATGTCACGATTAGTGTCCACTGAGCGTACAAAACCGTGTTTGCGCCAATAGTAAAGTTTGCGCCAATAGCGTAGCCCGTTCCTGAACCATTAGCCAATGTGTTCCACCCCGTAAAGGTATAGCCCGTTTTAACTAGACTACCTGCTCCCAAAACTGTCACTGAAGAACCAGATACATAGGGCGATGAGCCGTCTGTCAACGCTGAACCGCCAGTATTTGTATTGCCGTCGTAAGATACTGTATATGTAACGATTAGTGTCCACTGGGCGTATAAAATCGTGTTTGCGCTAATAGTAAAGGTTGAACCAACCGCATAACTAGTTCCAGAACCATTAGCCAATGTGTTCCAGCCACCAAAGGTGTAACCGGTTTTATCTAAGGAACCAGCCCCTAAGACTGTAACTAATGAACCAGATACATAGGGTGAAGAACTATCCGTTAGCGGTAAGCCGCTGGTATTAGTATTACCTAGGTAAGATACTGTATAGCTTACTATCAATGACCATTGTGCATAAAGAACCGTGTTTGTTCCAATAGTAAAGGTTGCACCAACCGCGTAAGCAGTTCCTGAGCCATTAGCAAGGGTATTCCATCCTGCAAAGGTGTATCCTGTTTTAACTAAAGAGCCCGCTCCTAAAACCGTAACAAGTGAACCGATTGCATAGGGTGAAGAACCGTCTGTTAAGGCTGAGCCGCCAGTATTTGTATTACCGTCATATGTTACAGCACAATTAATAGTTGCCCATTGGGCATACAATGTTGTATTTTCGCTGATAGTAAAGGTTGAACCAATATTATAGCTATTTCCTGAACCGTTAGCCACCGTGTTCCAGCCAGCAAAATAATTATTTGTTTTATCAAGCGTTCCTTTTCCTAAAACCGTAACCGTTGAACCATATGCATAGGGCGATGAGCTATCAGACAGGGCTGAACCACTAGTGTTAGTATTACCATTGTAAACAACGGTGTAAGTGCTTGGAGTCCATTGTGCATACAAAACCGCATTTGCACCGATAGTAAAGGTTGAACCCGCCGCGTAGCTAGTTCCTGAACCATTAGCCAAGGTATTCCAACCAGAAAAAGTGTGACCGGTTTTTACTAATGAGCCCGCACCTAATACCGTAACAGTTGCTCCTGAATTATAAGGCGATGAGCTGTCAACTAAGGGTGAACCGCCTGTATTGGTATTGCCATTGTAAGCAACACTATATGTAATCGGAGTCCACTGGGCATACAAAACCGTACTTGTGCCGATGGTAAAGGTGGAACCCGCCGCGTAGCTAGTTCCTGAACCGTTTGCCAAAGTATTCCAACCCGCAAAGTTGTTGCCGGTTTTCACTAGCGACCCTGCGCCTAAAACAGTAACCAACACACCTGGCAAATAAGGGGATGAACTATCAACAACTGGTGAACCGCCTGTATTTGTATTACCGTTATAGGCGACCGTGTACGTAACTGGACTCCATTGGGCGTACAGAACCGTATTAGAACCAATGGTGAAGGTTGAACCAGAGCTATAGCTAGTTCCTGAACCATTTGCCAAGGTGTTCCAACCCAGAAAATTATTACCCGTTTTCACTAATGAGCCTGCGCCTAAAACTGTAACGGTCGCGCCTGAATTATAAGGTGATAAGCTGTCAACTAAGGGTATACCGCCCGTATTAGTATTACCATCATAAACGACACTATAGGTGATTTGAGACCACTGGGCATACAAAATTACATTGGTGCTAATAGTAAAGGTTGAGCCAACTGGATAACTGGTGCCACTACCGTTAGCCAAGGCGTTCCAACCCGTAAAAGCGTTACCCGTTTTCACTAACGACCCAGCGCCTAATACCGTAACAGACGAACCAGATACGTAAGGCGATGAACTATCAGTTAACGGTACGCCACCGCTGTTGGTATTACCATTGTAAACAACGGTGAATGTAATAGGGCTCCACTGAGCGTAGAAAACCATATTTGCCAAAATGGCAAAGTTTACACCGACCGCGTAACTGGTCCCTGAGCCATTTGCCAGCGTATTCCATCCAGCAAAGTTATTACCGGTTTTAATTAATGAGCCAGAACCTAAGACGGTAACAATTGCTCCTGAATTATATGGCGATGCGCTGTCGGTCAAAGGTGAACCACCCGTATTGGTATTGCCATTATAAGTGACGGTATAGGTAATAGGTGTCCACTGCGCGTACAAAACAGTATTTGTTCCAATAGTAAAGGTTGAACCAACCAAGTAGCCGGTTCCTGACCCGTTAGCCAAGGTGTTCCATCCTGCAAATGCGTTGCCGGTTTTACCTAGGGTGCCCTGCCCTAATACTGTTACTAAGGAACCGCTTACATAGGGTGATGAACTATCACTTAACACAACGCCAGTTGTATTAGTATTGCCGTTATAGGTCACAGTATATCTAAGTGGCGTCCACTGCGCCCACAAAATTACATCTATACTAATCGTAAAGCTGGCGCCCACCGCATAACTAGTTCCTGAACCGTTTGCCAAAGTGTTCCAACCCGCAAAAGTATTGCCGGTTTTAACTAACGTACCTGAGCCCAAGACGGTGACCAAGCTACCGGTTAAATAGGGTGAAGAACTGTCTGATAATGGGCTACCGCCAGTGTTAGTATTACCGTTATAGGTTACAGTATAGGTGATAGGAGTCCACTGGGCATACAAGGCGGTATTAGAATTAATAATAAACGTGTTACCAGGTACATACGATATGCCGCCATTGGCAGGTATGATAGTTTGCGTAACAGTCATTGCATTTAATACAGTATTCCAACCGGAAAAGCCGTGTCCCGCTTTAACTAATGTACCTGCGCCTAATACAGTAACGGTGGAACCGCCCAGATATGGAGATAAACTGTCTATCAAAGGAACGCCACCGGTATTTGTATTACCGTAATAAATTACTGTGTATGAACCGATAGGAACCCATTGTGCATAAAAAGCCGTATCAGAATTAATAGTAAAAGTTTGCCCTGCCAAATAATTTACGCCAGAGCCATCAGGTAACGTGTTCCAACCAGAAAAAGTGTAGCCTGTTTTTACAAGCGTACTTTCATTTAATATAATCACCATACTACCGCCATTATATGGTGATGAACCATCAACTGGTTCCAATCCTCCAGTATTTGAATTACCGTAGTAACTGACTGTATATTTAACGGTACGCCATTGCGCGTATAAAATTACGTTCATAGTAATTGTGAAGGTGGAACCGACCGTAAAACTGCTGCCACTGCCATCAGACATTGTATTCCATCCCGCAAAATTAAAACCCGTTTTCGTGATTCCATTTGAATCCTTAATTATTACGGTTGAATCAGCAGCGTAGGGTGATAGTTCATCGATTGGCGCTAAGCCATCCGTATTTTCATTTCCGTCATAAATAATGGTAAATGTGCCTGGTGGATTGTCACAACAATCCGGAAGCAGTTCACCTAATGTAATATCTAGCGTATCAGAAGCAGTCAGGTCTGTACCGGCACGACCAGTCCTGTTAAGGGTGTTATTATTATAGAACAATGCCGCTGTCCTATTTATAACCTTTTTAAGTAGGGTCCCTTGACTCCTATCCTCTGACGACATGAATGTAAGTTTCTACATATTTTATATATTATAAAATGTGTAAATAACGCAAACAGAGAAATTTGATGTCACAATAAATTATGTCCAGAAAACAAACAATGAACCAGCAACTCACAGAGATTCAGGCGCTCTTGGAAATGAATCCTGGGTCCTATCGCTTTCTTTACACCAAGCCTGAAAGTGTCAACAGTCCTTACATATTTGTCGGTTTGAATCCAGCAGGCAAGCCTACAGACCCAAAGGACCTGTATGTTGCTAACGGCAGCGCTTACACTCAGGAAAAGTGGGCTCAAGGCAAAAAGGGTCCAACCTATAACCCTCTGCAGCAGCAGGTGCGCAGCCTCTTCTCAAACATGGCAACACACCTTGACATCAAAGACTGGGAAGACTTTATGAGCAGCTGGCTAATATCGAACTACGTATTCTATCGCAGCCCAAAGTGGGCAGACATGCAAACGGAGGATAAGAAGCCACATATTGCTAATTGCAAGATGATTTGGCGGCAGCTCTTCGCCGCAAATAAGCCACGTATTATTATTACAAACGGCTATGACACATATACAAATATGATAGCCTTATTGGCAACAGCAGGATGGTCAAAGGAGAGTGAAAATAAGACAAAAAAGGCATGGTCTGGTCCCCACATTGCTGTCCTGAAGAATGACCAGGCGCGCTGCTTGGTTATTGGATTCGGTCATCTGTCCACGTTCAAGGTCATTAACCGCCCTGAAACTAAGGATGCAATGGAAAATGTGTATAAGCTTATCAAGCAATACTATGCTTGACCAATCAACCACTGTCGCCCTCCCGAATCCAAGCCAACAGCAGCTAACTGCGTGTCCAGTTCAACATTAGAGCCTTCGAAATACGTAATTTTTGTAAGAATGGGCGCCCAAGAAACGGTCTGTAATACACTAATAACGCCGCGCATCCACATATTGGGTCTAACAATCCAAATCGCAGTCAAAGTGGGGTCCGCAGCCAAAAGCCCCAACAAGCCGAAATTAAACGAAAATTCCGTATAATGTGCCAAGCCCATTTCGGCGCAATCAACAACCCATATCCACGGGCTACCGCTACACTCCTCAGAAACATGCAGCTTAATCGACGCCAGTTTCGTCCCGTCTTCATTAAAATCATCCGTTTTTGCGGGTGCCGTATAAAATAAATTACAGCCCTTAACGGCTCCAAACTTTACAAAACTATGGTATCCAGGTTTTTGTAGGCACTTCTGACAAGGCATTGTATAATTCAAGCCAACAATTTCTTAAGCGTTATTAGGATGGCATCTAAGAAGCGGAGCAGAAATAAGCGCAGTAAAACCAGGCGTCGTGTCGGCGGAGACTTATTAGGAACGGGTGCCCATAAAGCCACGTATAATTTGGGATGCATATCTGGTCCAAGTCTCTGTACACAATTAAAGCCTCCAGTGCGACTTGAACAAATTACATTGTACTGTAAGGACGGGTCAAAAAAAGTTCTAACATCTGAACCGGCAAATGCTAATTTTAGCCAGGTGGAAGAATTTGTTAATTTTATTGCAGGGAAAAAAGGTTTAGTAGCTTCGTTATTTATCCAAAAGTTTAAACTAACGCTGAAAACTCTTTTTGAGGAATTCGAAGAGGAGGTTGAGGTAAACAGATTGGTAAACAGCATTTATGATGACCAAGTCGATAAATATACTGCCGCCGCGCCTTTAGATTTTAATGGGCAAAAAGTGCTAGGCGCAATAGCTAAAATAAAGGGACAGAACCCGTTGTATATTATATTTTCCACAAAGTGCAAACAAATAAAAGTGGACGCGGATTTTGATTTCGACAAATTCATATTTGATATCTTAGAATCATTAGTAATTCTACAAGGTAAAGGCTATGAACACAATGACATCAAGTTAGATAACATAGTAGCATGCCCTGCTGGCGACAGAGAAATCAAGTATGCAAATGGCAGTAAGCGATTTGTTGCCGCCTATGATTATAAGCTTATAGACTGGGGTCAAAGTGCTAAAGTAAAAGAAATATACCACGATTTTAGATATTCGCCTCCGAAAATTGGAGCGCGCATTAGCACCAGTCCTATGAGATGGTATCTAT
>Ga0209400_1004365_pt1 | contig 9994 bp, 8 predicted proteins | sample M_130807_EF_Meta_FD_187313 | JGI IMG/M metagenome (GOLD analysis project Ga0209400, IMG submission 187313) | Freshwater microbial communities from Lake Montjoie, Canada to study carbon cycling - M_130807_EF_MetaG (SPAdes) (version 2) | ecosystem: Environmental > Aquatic > Freshwater > Lake...
CCGCAGTTTCCTGGCCAATTCCAGCGGCTTCCAGAGCGCGCAGTTCCGCGAGTTCGAGTTCCTGCTCGGCAACAAGAACCCGCGCATGATGGGGAACTATCCCGAGAGTTCGCCGGAGCGCGCCGCCATCGAGCGGCGCTTCGGCGCACCGACGCTCTACGACGCGTTCGCCGCGTGGGTGGCGCAGCGCGGGTTCACGGTGCCGGCGGCGCTGCTCGGCCGCGACGTCACCCAGCTTCCGCAGGAATGGCCCGAGTTCCAGGAAACGCTCCTGGAGCTCTACCACGGCCACCCCACGGAACGCGGCATCTGCGAGCTCCTGGTGGACCTTGACGAAGGCATCCAGGAGTGGCGCTACCGCCACGTGAAGATGGTGGAGCGGACCATCGGCTTCAAGCAGGGGACGGGCGGGAGCCCCGGTGCCGCGTACCTGCGCACCACGCTCTTCAACCCGCTGTTCCCCGACCTCTGGGCCATCCGTACGCGCCTCTGAACCCGTGCCCCGCGGCGGTATCTTTGGCGTCATGAGCACTGCCAAGCCGACGGCGTCCGTGCCCCTCTCCACGTCCACCTGCTGCGGCAATGCCGGATGCGGCTGCAGTGGCGGTTCCAAGGGGAAGACCGCGTCGGTGGCCGCGCGGGTCACGAGCGCCGATGCCAAGGTGCCGGCCCTCAATGCGCTCGGCGACCCCACCGGCATGAACGCCGACGGCACCGTGGCAGCGGCGGTGGCGCTGGGCCAGTGGATCACCGAGAACCGGCACCTGATGAAGCCGCCGGTGGGCAACAAGTACCTCTACAGCGGCAAGGACTTCTTCGTGATGGTCATTGCCGGCCCCAACGCCCGCAACGACTTCCACATGACCAACAGCGAGGAGTTCTTCATCCAGCTGAAGGGCGACATCGTGGTGCGCATCCGCGACACGGACGGCATCAAGGACATGGTGGTGCGCGAGGGCGAGACGTTCTTCATCCCGCCCAACGTGCCGCACAGCCCGCAGCGCGGGCCGGACACGCTGGGCATGGTGATCGAGCGCCGCCGCCCGGAGACCGAGCCCGAACACCTGATGTTCTTCTGCGAGAAGTGCGGCGAGCTGGTGTACGACAAGGAGTTCGTCTGCGCAGACATCGTGCAGCACTTCGCGCACGCCATGGAGGAGTTCTGGGCGAACCCCGAGCTCTGCACCTGCAGGAAGTGCGGCACGCAGGTGAAGCGTCCGTATTGAGGTGATGCATTCTCACTGAGCTGAACGCGCCCGTACGGAGCGCGCATGCGCCCCTGCGGCGCGCCGCCGACCACCGATGATCGACATCCACACGCACATCCTTCCCGAGCGCTGGCCCGACCTCTGCGCCAAGTACGGCTATCCGGGCTGGGTGTCCATCGAGCACTGCGCCGCATGCCGCGCCCGCCTGTGGAAGGACGGGAAGATGTTCCGCGAGGTGCAGTCGAACTGCTGGGATCCCGCCGCGCGCGTGGCCGACTGCGATGCCGCGGGCGTCCGCGTCCAGGCGCTGAGCACGGTACCGGTGATGTTCAGCTACTGGGCCAAGGCGCAGGACGCCGCAGACCTGGCGGCCACGCTCAACGACCACGTGGCCGGCGTGGTGCGCGCGTGGCCCGACCGCTTCGTGGGGCTCGGGACGCTGCCGATGCAGGACGCGAAGCTTGCCATTCGCGAGCTCGAGCGATGCGTCGGTGCGCTCGGGATGCCGGGCGTGCAGATCGGTTCCAACGTCAACGGCGCAAACCTGGATGACCCGGCGGTGGTCGAGGTGCTTGCTGCCGCGGCCGAGCTGGGGGCGTGCGTGTTCGTGCATCCGTGGGAGATGTTCGGCGCCGAGCGCATGGCGCGGCACTGGTTCCCGTGGCTCGTGGGCATGCCCGCGGAGACGGCGCTTGCGGTGGGCAGCGTGTGCTTCGGCGGCGTGATGGAGCGGCTGCCCAACCTGCGCATTGCGTTCGCGCACGGCGGCGGCGCGGCGCCCATGGCCATCGGACGCTGGGAGCACGGCTTCCGCGAGCGCCCCGACCTCTGCCAGACGGCCACCACGGAGTCGCCGCGCGAATCCATCAAGCGCGTGTGGTTCGATTCGCTGGTGCACGATCCCGAGGCGCTCCGGCTGCTGCTTTCCGTGGCAGGGAAGGGCAAGGTGGCGCTCGGCACCGACTATCCGTTTCCGCTCGGCGAACTCTCGCCGGGTGCGGTGGTGCGCAACGCGCCGTGGCTCGATGCGGAGACGCGCGCGAGCATCCTGCACGGATCAGCCGCCGAATTCCTTGGGTCGCGCGCGGCGCATGCGGTGCGCGCGGCGGTCGCCGGACATGTTCCTCCGCACGTGGACGCACGCACATGAGCACGCACGCTTCGCACGTCACCCAGCCCGTTGGATCGCCCGTGGGCGCGCAGCCCGCCGCAGTGAACGCCGGCGCGCGCCTGGACACTTCCGCGGAACACGCGGCGCGGCTCGATGCCGCCGACCCGCTGCGTCCGTTGCGCGATGAGTTCGAGCACCCGTTCGGCGAGGACGGTCGTCCGCTCACGTACCTCTGCGGCAATTCGCTCGGCCTCATGCCGCGCGCGGCGCGCGCGCTGGTGAACGAGGAACTGGACGATTGGTCGCGGCTTGCGGTGGAGGGGCATCTGCACTCCCGTCGCCCGTGGGTTGATTTCCACGAGCATTTCCGCCACCTGGGTGCGCGCCTGGTGGGGGCGCAGCCCGGCGAGGTGGTGATGATGAACTCGCTCACCGTCAACCTGCACCTGATGATGGTGAGCTTCTGGCGGCCGGAAGGGAAGCGCACCAAGATCCTGATGGAGCGCGGCGCGTTCCCGAGCGATACCTACGCGGTGCATTCGCACGTGCACGCGCGCGGGCTTGACCCGGCGCAGCACGTCATCGAGATCGGCCCGCGCAGCGGCGAGGCGCTGATCCGCGAGGAGGACATCCTGGATGCGATCCGCGAGGCCGGCGACACGCTCGCGCTCGTGATGATCGGCGGCGTGAACTATGCCACGGGGCAGGCGTTCGGCATCGAGCGCATCACCGCGGCGGCGCATGCGGTGGGTGCGCTGGCCGGGTGGGACCTCGCGCACTGGGCGGGCAACCTGCCGGCGCGGCTCCACGACTGGAACGTGGATTTCGCGTGCTGGTGCTCGTACAAGTACCTGAATGCAGGCCCGGGAGCGGTCGCCGGATGCTTCGTGCATGAGCGGCACGGCAACAACACCGCGCTGCCGCGCTTTGCCGGCTGGTGGGGCAACGACCCGAAGACGCGCTTCGCCATGGGCCCGGAATTCGTGGCGCGGGCGGGTGCCGACGGTTGGCAGCTCTCGAATCCGCCGATCATGGCGCTGGCGCCGCTCCTGGCGAGCCTCCAGCTCTTCGACCGCGTGGGCATGGACGCGCTGCACGCGAAGAGCCGCGCGGTGACGGGCTACCTGCGGGCGCTGCTGGCCGAGTGGGCGCCGCCGGGATGCCGCATCGTGACGCCGGATGCGCCTGGCACGCACGGCGCGCAGCTGAGCATCGCCTTCGAGCACGATGCACGCGCGCGGCACGCCGAACTCGGTCGCCGCGGCATCGTGTGCGACTTCCGCGAGCCGAACATCGTGCGCCTGGCGCCGGCTCCGCTCTACAACGGCTATGCCGACGCGCGCGCGGCGGCGGCCGCCCTCTGTGGACACTGATCTCGCATGCCACGCTCAGCCATCATCATCGGCGCCGGACTCGGCGGCTCGCTCCTGGCGCATTTCCTCGGCCAGCGCGGCTGGGACGTGCGTGTCTACGAGCGTCGCGGCGACCCGCGTGCGCGTGGCCAGCTGGGCGGCCGCTCGATCAACCTGGCCATCAGCGCGCGCGGGCTGCACGCCCTCGAGCGCGCTGGACTGGCCGACGAGGTGAAGACGCACGGCATCCGCATGCCGGGCCGCATGCTGCATTCGGTGGCAGGGCAGACTGCGTTCGTGCCGTACTCCGCGGATCCGAACCGCGCCATCGTGAGCTTCAGCCGCAGCGCGCTCAACATGATGCTGCTGCGCGCCGCGGCAGCGCACCCGAACGTGCGGATGACGTTCGATCACCGATGCGTCGGAATCGACGAGAAGCATGGCACCGCGGTCTTCGAAGGCGCGGACGGCACGCGCGTGGAGGAATCCGCCGACCTGGTGGTGGGCGCCGACGGTGCCTTCAGCGCGGTGCGCACCCACATGGAGCGGCGCGAGCGCTTCGAATACTCGCAGTCATCGCTGGCGCACGGCTACAAGGAACTCTCCATCCCCCCGGTGACGGCCGGCTCACACGCGCCATTCGCGATGGACCCCAAGGCGCTCCACATCTGGCCCCGCGGCGGCAGCATGATGATTGCCCTCCCGAACCCGGACGGCAGCTTCACGTGCACGCTGTTCTGGCCGTTCGACGCGGTGCCCGGTCGTGACGACGCCACCTTCGCCACCGTTCGCGACGGCCAGGCCGCCCTCGAGCGCTTCCGTCGCGACTACCCCGATGCGCTCCCGTTGATGCCGGAACTGGCCGCGGAGTTCGACCGCAACCCGGTGGGCTCGATGGTGACCATTCGCTGCTGGCCCTGGGCCTTCGGCGGGCGGTTCGCGCTCCTCGGCGACGCTGCGCACGCCATCGTCCCGTTCTATGGTCAGGGCGCGAACGCCAGCTTCGAGGACTGCGAATGCCTGGTCGATGCGCTCGAGCGTCATCCCGCGGATGTGGCGCGCGCGCTCGACGAGTACCAGCGCGAGCGCAAGCCGAACGCGGACGCCATTGCCGACATGGCGATGGCGAACTTCGTGGAGATGCGTGACGGCACCGCCAGGCTCTCGTTCAAGTGGAAGAAAAAGCTCGACCACCTGCTCAACCGGCTGATGCCGGCGGCGTATGTCCCGCTCTATGACCTGGTGAGCTTCACCACCGTGCCGTACGCGGCCGCGCGCGAGCGGGCGCGGCGGCAGGATCGCGCGGTGCGCAAAGGCGCCATCGGCGTGGCGATCGCGATGGCTGCGGGCCTCGGCATCGGCCTCTACATTGCCGCGCGCGGGCTCATGTCCGACGGATGAATCGGGAATCTCCGCTTCGCCAATGCACCTGAACACCATGTCCCGAATCATCGACATCTCCCCGGTCTTCTCCTCGCGCATGGCCGTGTTCCCGGGCGACACGGCGTTCGAGCGCCGCGAGCTGATGCACGTGGACGCGGGCAACCACATCTCGTTGTCCGCCGTCACCACCACGGTGCACGCGGGGAGCCATGCGGACGCGCCCGTGCACTACGGAAAAGGCGGCCGGACGATCGACCGGCAGCCGCTCGATCTCTACGTGGGCCCGTGCATCGTGGTGCGCGTCGAAGGTGCGCGTGGACGTGCGATCGGCGTGCATGACCTGGCGGGCCGCGTGCCGTTCGGCACGGAGCGCATCGTGATTGCCACCGGTTCGTATCCCGATCCGGAACGGTGGAACGCGGACTTCGCGTCGATCGACCCCGCAGCCGTCGCCTGGCTCGACACGCGGGGCGTGCGCCTGGTGGCGATCGACACGCCGAGCGTGGACTCGGCGGACAGCAAGGACTTGCCGGCACACGCGGCGTTCTTCGCGCACGACATCTCGATCATCGAGGGCGTGGTGCTCGAGGGCGTCCCGGACGGGCGCTACGAGCTCATTGCGCTGCCGCTTCGCATCGAAGGTGCGGACGCGAGCCCGATCCGCGCCGTCCTGCGCTGCCTCTAAATAGGTGCCGTGTTGATGCGGCACCTATTTCGAAATAGGTGCCGTATTAACACGGCACCTATTTACTCACTTCAGCGCCACCACAGCCTTCACCTCCACCGCGATCGGCGTCGGCAACGCGCTGATGCCGAGCGTCGTGCGCGCGGGGTTCGGGTTCCCTGGGCCGGCAAAGTGCTCCGCGTAGATGCGGTTGTATGCGGCAAAATCTCGGCGGATGTCGGTGAGGTAGACGGTCACGTCCACCACGTCCTCCCAGCGCGCTCCCGCGTCTTCCACGACCGCGCGGCAGTTGGCGAAGCAGTTGCGGCACTGGAGCTCGATGTCGTAGGAAGCCACCGTGCCGTCCGCCGCGAGCGTCACGCCCGGGATCTCCTTCGAGCCGCGCACGCGCGGGCCGACGCCGGAGAGGAAGAGCAGGTTGCCCACGCGCCGCGCATGCGGATACGGGCCAACGGGTTCAGGCGCACGGTTGGAGATCACTTCGCTCATCGCGCGCGGATGCTACTCCTCGCGCCGCGGCGCAACGCTCACGCCGGCCACGTCACCGACTTCGGCTCCGTGAAGAACCGCAGCGCCTCGTCGCCGCCCTCGCGCCCGACGCCCGAGCGCTTGACCCCGCCGAACGGCACGCGCAGGTCGCGCAGCAGCCAGGCGTTGATCCAGACGATGCCGAACTCGAGCTGCTCCGCCACGACCATGCCGCGTGCGTGGCTTCCGGTCCACACGTTGGCGGCCAGGCCGAACGTGCTCTGGTTCGCGAGCGCCACCGCCTCGCCTTCGCCATCGAACGGCTGGATGGTGACCACCGGGCCGAAGATCTCTTCCTGGTTCGTGGCGCACCCCATCGGCAGCCCCTCGATCACCGTGGGCAGCCAGTACGCACCATCGCGGACACGCTCCGGCAGTGCCGACGCGTCCGGTGCCCGGCCTCCGCACAGCACGCGACCACCCTCCGCACGCGCCCGCTCCACCGCCGCCGCGACCTTGGCCCGATGCGCTTGCGAGACAAGCGAACCCTGCTCCGTGCCCGCGTCCATCGGATCTCCCGCGCGCAGCGCTCGCACGCGATCGACGAACGCATCGCGGAAGCGCTCATACATCCCGCGCTGCACCAGCACGCGGCTGCCGCACAGGCAGATCTGGCCCTGGTTCTGGAACCCCGCGCGCACGGCCCCTGCCAGCGCGGCTTCGAAGTCCGCATCCTCGAACACGATGGTCGGATTCTTGCCGCCAAGCTCGAGCGCCACGCGCTTGAACATCGGCCCGGCCACCTGCATGATCCGCGCGCCGGTCTCGGTGCCGCCCGTGAAGGTGATCACCGGGATGCCGGGATGCGCCACGATCGCCGCGCCGCACTCCGGCCCGCGTCCCTGCACCACGTTAAGCACGCCGGCTGGGAAACCGGCCTCTGCGCTCAGCTCACCGAGTGCCGCCGCGGTCATCGGAGTCTCCTCGCTCGGCTTCGCCACCACCGTGCATCCGGCGGCGAGTGCCGGCGCGATCTTCCAGGTGAAGAGGTAGAGCGGCAGGTTCCACGGACTGATGCATCCGGCCACGCCTGCCGGTCGGCGGATGACGCGTGAGTGCGCCTGCGCCGTGCGGTACTCCTCGCCGGGTGCCCACGCCCGCACCGCTTCGGCGAAGAAGCGAAGGTTCGATGCCGCTCGCGGAATGTCCACGCTGCGCGCCAATGCGAGTGGCTTGCCGCTGTCGATGCTCTCGAGCGTGGCCAGCCGCTCCAAGTCCCGCTCCACCAGGTCCGCGAGTCTGTCGAGCAGCTCCGCCCGCTCCGCCGCCGGGCGAGCGGCCCACGCCGGGAAGGCGCGTGCGGCCGCAGCCTGTGCGTCCGCCACGTCCGCCGCGCCTGCGGCAGCCATGCTGCACACACGGGCGCCAGTGGCCGGATCCACCACGTCCATGACGCGCCCATCGCGCGCGGGGCGCGAAGAACCGTCGATCCAGTTGTCGATCCGTGCCGGCGCCTGCATGGCCGCGGAGGCTACGCGTTCACTTGGTAGCGGGTGCCGGCGGCGCGGCGGTCGCGCCCGCCTCCGCGCCCACTGCACCCGCCTTCGCCGCCTCCGTGGCGTGCACCTCGAGCGCCGAGAGCAACGGGCACGCCCGCGCGTCCAGGATCTCCACGCGCACCCGCGGTGCCGTGGTCACCGGCACGCGCACGATCCGCTTGTGCCCCACCGTGGTGCCCTCGGCCAGCACGCGCCAGTCGCGCGCGTTGTTGCTGGTGCCGGTGCCTCCGGGGATGCTGATGCGGAACTTCCGGATGCGCTGGCCGAACTTGATCGGCTCCGCCAGCACCACGCGGTCCCATGCCGTGTTCGGGTCGAGCTCCACCTCGATGCTCGCCGCGCGCACGCCGTCATCGGTACCCCAGAACGTGGCCGGATCGCCGTCGACCGCGTTCGCCCCGCTGAACGGCGAATCGACGAGCGGCTCGCTCGCTGCCCGAGGCGCCTCATCACGCAGGTTCGTGACGCCCACCGCGCGCCCGCGCGCCAGGTCCGTTCCCGGTCCGTACGTGGCATCGATCAGCTTCCGCAGTCCAAGCACGGCCTTCGCATCGTTCTCATGGATGAGCCCACGCCGATCCACCGGGAAGTTGAGATGCAGGTTCGCGTTGTGCCCGACGCTGCGTTCCCACAGGTCGAAGAGCTGCGCGGGGGTCTTGACCTTGTCGTCCTCGTGCGCGTGGTAGAACCAGCCCGGCCGGATGCTCACGTCGCATTCCGCAGGAATCCACGCCTCGCCGTCCTCGTCGCCCTCGTTGAGGCTCTTGGTGCTCGGTGGGTTGTCCGCGCCGCGGCCGTGGCCCTTGACCTTCAGCATGGCCCAGTTGGTCTCGCCCGCCCAGCCGTTCTCGTTGCCCACCCAGCGCACGTCGGGGCCCACGTCGCTGAAGATCACCGCGTTCGGCTGGCATTCGCGGACGGTGCGCTCGAAGCTGGGGAAGTCGTAGACCTGCTTCTTGCCGTTGGGCCCTTCGCCGCATGCGCCGTCGAACCAGACCTCGTGCACGGGGCCGTAGTTGGTGAGCACCTCGCGGAGCTGCGTGCGGAAGTATTCGTTGTACGGCTCGCCGGTTCCGTACGCGGGATTGTTGCGATCCCACGGCGACAGGTACACGCCGAACTTGAGTCCGGCCTCGCGACATGCATCGCTCAGTTCGCGCAACACGTCGCCGCTGCCGTTCTTCCACGGGCTCGACTTCACCGAGTGCGCGCTCATGGCGGTGGGCCAGTTGCAGAAGCCGTCGTGGTGCTTCGCGGTGATCACCACGCCGGTGATGCCGGCGTCCTTCATCACGCGCACCCACTGGCGCGCGTCGAGCGCGGAAGGCGCGAACGCCGTGGCGGGTTCGTCGCCGTGGCCCCATTCGCGGTCGGTGAACGTGTTTGGGCCGAAGTGGATGAATCCCGTGAACTCCATGTCCTGCCAGGCCTGCTGCGCGGGCGTGGGGACGGGCTGGATTTGCGGGATTGGCGGCGCGTTGTGGACTGCGAACATGGCGAGGACGGGGGCAAGGGCGGCACAGGCGGCGTTGATGCGCATTTCGGCTCCGGAGAGGGCGAATCTACGCGTTCCGCGGGGCGGGGTGCCGAAATCACCCGTCCGATAGAAGGACAGCCAAACCGCCTGGACGGCACGGATGCCTTGTTTATTGGCCTCGGGCAGTGAGTTTCCGGACTGGGCTCGCCGAACAGAAGAAACTTCCGCGTGTTGGTTGCACACACGCAAATCGGGGGCACCTTCTCCAACAGTCGAAAGGGCGGCGTTCGCATTGAGCGCCCCCTGCCGAAGAGCCAAGCGTGGGCTCCGAACGCAGACTGACTCGGTTGGGAAAACTCAGAAGGGAAAGGGAAAGATGTCTATTTGCAATCGGCTCTTCAGCCACACTCTGCTCGCGGTTTCCGCGGCGGTGTCACTCTCCGGGATGGCAAGCGCCGCTGTGTCTCGCTGGGACTGCAACCTGGTCGTTCCTGCGAACACCACGGGCCTGTTCTTCAACGTTGACGCGCGTACGTCCGGCACGAGCAACGTGGCGGGCTGGGACCTGCAGATCTACTCCAATTCGGCGAGCCCCTCGATCGTCTTCTACTACGCAACCGGTTTCGGTGTGGCCGCCGGTAGCGCGCCGAGCTACCTGCCGGCCGCGAATCTGGCTCCGGGAACGGTTGTCGGTGCCAGCACGTTCTTCACGACGAGCAACGATGGTGCCACCCCGGCCACGTTCTACGGC
>Ga0209400_1004366_pt1 | contig 9994 bp, 8 predicted proteins | sample M_130807_EF_Meta_FD_187313 | JGI IMG/M metagenome (GOLD analysis project Ga0209400, IMG submission 187313) | Freshwater microbial communities from Lake Montjoie, Canada to study carbon cycling - M_130807_EF_MetaG (SPAdes) (version 2) | ecosystem: Environmental > Aquatic > Freshwater > Lake...
ATGGTTTTAATTTAAAGACCTATTTAAATAGTAATTAGACAAATAATCAATAGGATTAGCTATCTTTAGCCCTGGTCGATTCCGTCCCGGGCCACCAAGAATCACAATAGTCCACTTGCGGGGCTATTTTCTTTTGGGGCTTGGCAGGGTTAGACGCCATCGGTCTCGGGTATCCCCATTAAGAGCTGTCCTTTAAAAGGACATGTCAATTAGACATCCCTGCGTCAGTCAATGTCGTTTAAAACGACAAATATTAGTGCTAATATTTAATAATAAAAATGAGGGCCTAATGAAAAAAATACTATTACTTATCAGCATATGTTGCTCTAGTTTAGTCTTGGCTCAAACGCCCTCTAGTTTTGAATATAAAGATCCATCTAGTACAAATGATCCTCCAATAAAGTTAGAGGCGTATGTTTATGAGCCGGCAACTCCAAATGGCAAGACTATTTTGTTTAGCCATGGGTCAACTGGCGGTAAAAAAGAATTTATTTTAAATTCAGCAAAATTCCCATTAATTACTTCAGAGGCTACAAAGCAGGGCTATAGATTTGTTATTTTCACGAGGAAAGGCCGAGGAAAATCAGAGGGAACTTTTGTGGAGGAAAAGGGTAAGTGTGATAGAGACAGTTTAAATTGGGAGGTTGCTGATGCATACCCTCAATTAAACCAAGTTGTTGATCAGGTACGAAATAGATACCAAACGAATAAAGTTATTTTAATGGGACATTCTAGAGGAGGATTTTTATCCGCCGTTTATGCTTCAAAAAATCCTGAGAAAGTAATTGGTGTGGTGAATTTAGCTGGTGTGTGGAGCGCATTTTGTGAGAGTAGAAATAATGGATATGCTCATGATGCCCTTAAAGAGAGTGCAATTAAATTTAAAAATCAGTATTGGGCATATTTCGAAAATGATAGTTACTTCTCCGAAAAGAGATTTAATGACCCTAAATATATTTGGATAACAGAAACAGCAAAAACGAATCGTTTAAATTTAGGCATTTACCCCGATGCCGGAGAGGCGGATGGCCATGCTACTCCGTACAGAAGACCAGATATATGGTCGGGCGATGTTTATGGATGGCTTGGTCAACTAAAATGAGTCAAAAGCTGAAAGAAAAAATAACCTCTTGGGTGGATGTGTTTAACCCAGTAAAAGATTTAACTATCTTAATAGTAATATTTGCCTCAACTCTTTTGGTAGGCGTTGCTATATTTAAGTCAATAACTACAGACTCAATAGAATTTGAGCCACTGCAAATACCCTCATCATTTTAGATAAGGGTTACACCCCACAGATAGCAACCACAAGATTAATTGATGAAATTAGAAGGGTAAATTCCTTTGCTTTAAAAGCAACTGAAACACCAATTTTCTGCAAAGTAAGTTGAGTAGGGGGGGTGTATGCAACCGCCTAAAGTGGGTGTTTTAGCCTTGTAACCCCTACATCACCACTTCATAGCCATAAAAAAGAAAAAAGGACTAAAAAGCAAATTGCCTTGAAGTCCTTATTCTATATGGTGGGTCGGGCGAGATTCGAACTCGCGACCAACGGATTAAAAGTCCGCTGCTCTACCGACTGAGCTACCGACCCGGTAAAACGGAAATTATAGCAAGAAGTTTATAGTTTCCCCTTGGTCTGAGGGGTCTACCCCTAAGCCCTTGTACTTAAGAGTAGGTTATGAGTTAACCCGTCTGGCCACTGGTGGATTTTTGGAAAAATACTCCTTAATTCCTCTCAGAATGGCCTCCGCAATTCGATCCTGATAGCCTTCATCATTCAATCGGGCTTCTTCTTGAGGATTGCTAATAAAAGCAGTTTCTACCAGGATAGAAGGGATGTCTGGAGCCTTTAAAACAGCAAAGCTGGCTTGTTCAACTTTAGCCTTATGAAGTGGTGCAAAGCCTCCAATTTGTTTCAAAATGGATTGGCCTACTTGCATGGAGTCTTTAATTTGGGCTGTTGTCGACATATCGAGAAGCAGATTCGCCACTTGACGATCTTGCGTTTTGATATTGATGCCACCAATCAGGTCTGAAGCATTTTCTTTGTTAGCCATCCAGCGGGCCATAGAGCTACTAGCACCCATTTGTGAGAGTGCAAATACAGATGCACCTTTAGCTCGGGGCTCAATAAAGGCATCTGCATGAATGGATACAAATAGATCTGCTTCAACTCTTCTGGCTTTTTGCACCCGCACGTGCAGTGGTACAAAGTAATCTCCATCTCTGGTGAGATACGGGCGCATATAGGCTTCACCCTCAATCTTCTCTTTAAGCCGTCTTGCAATCGAAAGCACGACATTCTTTTCTCTAGAGCCTGCTGCCCCAATGGCGCCTGGATCTTCACCACCATGACCAGGATCAATCGCAATCGTAATTAATCGTTTGTATTTAGCAGGTGCTGGCGTATCTTTTGTTTCTGGAATGGCTTGCGCTACTGGAGCAGCTGGAACTTTTGCCGCCTCCTTATCTTTCTTAGTCGCAAATTGGGCAATCAGATCAATTTCTTCATTCGATTTTTCAAGAGCACTCTCTTTTTTAGCGCTACTTTTCACCAGAGCCATCAGGGGATCTAGTGGGGTTGTTGGGTAAAGATCAAATACCATACGGTAGTTGTATTCAGCAACAGGATCGAGTGTGAAGAGTTGTGGCTTGATCGGCTCCTTTAAATCAAATACCAAACGAACAATGCCTGGCTGAAATTGCCCCACCCGAATCTGCGATACATAAGGATCATTTGGTTTAACCTTAGCAACGATATCTTTCAGTGTCGGATTGAGCTCTAAACCCTGCACATCGACTACCAAGCGATCTGGGTTAGTGAGGATCTGCTGTGTAATGGGTAATGGCGTATCAGACTCTAAGGTAATGCGGGTGTAATCCTCTGAAGGCCAAATACGGACACCTAGTATCTTGGCACCCCAAGCAATATCGACTTCAGCAAGGAGCAGGGCAAAACTCAAGAACTTGGCAGAAGTCTTGAGGTGCTGTCTTCTGGAGAAATTCACTTTTTTACTACTCATGAATTTACTTGTATTGCTTGCGTTTTTTGAATGCGCTCAACTACTTTTTTGCCTTGCTCAGAAAATGCATTTAGTTCAATGGTACGTTCATTTTCATCTGCGCCAGCTGCTAGAGTAATCTGAATATCAAATGCAGGTAGAGTACCTTCTGCTTTCTCAGGCCACTCAATTAAGCAAAATCCCGGAACATCAAAGTATTCTACAAACCCAGCTTCTTGCCACTCTAGTGCATCACGCATTCTGTAGAGATCAAAGTGGTATGCAGTAAAGACGTGTTGATTACTTTGAAGTTCGTAGGGCTCGCACAAAGTATAGGTAGGACTCTTTACTTTTCCTTCATAGCCCAGACCTTGAATCAAATATCTAGCAAAAGTGGTTTTACCCGCTCCTAGGTCGCCCTCTAAGGAGATATTGAGGTGAGATTTTGGAGAATGCTCCATATCCTCTCGAATGGAGGCGGCAAGCCTCTGGGCTAGAGATGCAGTTTCTGCTTCCTGCCTACAATATTGCTTAAGCGATGCTTTGGGAGATGCCTGAGGCGTCTGATTTCCGGTCATTGCCCTAGTTTATTCAATTATTGCGCTACATTCTGTATTGCCTATGTCTTTATCTACAAATCGCACCACACTAGATCAGTCCAAGCTTCGTGCTTGGCTGGGGGAGCAGGCTGAGAGCTTGGGTTTTGATAGCTTACGGATTACCGATACCCATTTAGGTATTGCCAGTGAGCGCTTGCAAGAATGGCTAGCACAAGGGCGTCATGGCCACATGGAATATATGCAGCGCCATGCAGACTTGCGCTCTGATCCCCAGCTATTGGTTCCAGGGACGGTCAGAGTGATTTGTATCTCAATGAACTACCTTCCGCCTGAAAGTGATTTTGATACTGAGTGGCAGAGATTAGAAGACCCTACACAAGCAGTTGTTTCCATATATGCGCGGGGGCGCGACTATCACAAAGTACTGCGTAATCGTTTGCAAGAATTTGCTCAAGCCATTGAAGAGAAGATTGGTAGCTTTGGCTATCGTGTCTTTACAGACTCAGCCCCCTTAATGGAAGTTGAGCTTGCTCGCAAAGCAGGTTTAGGCTGGCGTGGCAAACATACACTCTTACTTAATCGAGAATCGGGCTCCACATTTTTCTTAGGTGAGATCTTGGTCGATGTTCCGTTACCAATTGATCAAGAGCAGGAAGAGCATTGCGGCACTTGCCAATCCTGTATTGATATCTGTCCCACCCAAGCCATCACTGCCCCTTATCAATTAGATGCCCGTCGCTGTATTTCTTACCTCACCATTGAAAACCCAGAAGCCATACCGGTAGAGTTCAGAAATGCGATGGGTAATCGCGTTTATGGTTGTGATGATTGTCAACTAATCTGCCCCTGGAATAAATTTGCAAAGCGTTCAGAGTTACCAGACTTTGCACAGCGCCATGGATTAGGACAAGCAAGTCTCTTGCATCTATGGTCTTGGACTGAGACAGAATTTGAGCAGCGCCACGAGGGAAGTGCAATACGTCGCATTGGCTATAGTCGCTGGCGCCGTAATCTGGCGGTGGCTATGGGCAATGCCTTAGCTAGCTCTAAAGTAGATGCTGTTGATAAGAATTTAATTCAGAAGGCCTTGAGTGAAAGCTTGTCTTCTGCCGATACTTTAGTTGCAGAACATATTGAGTGGGCCTTAAAGACCTAATGAGGGTCTGCTAAGGCTTACAATTGAGGCATGTCATCTTCAAACCAACCCTATATTGATCCTAGCGAAATCGCGCTAGAGGGTTCAGCGGCCGAGCGTTTTAAAAGTCAGAACGATGCCTTCTGGAGGGGAATTCGGGATGCTGCTGGTGCGCCAGCCATGGTGCTCTTTGCGGGCATGGTGGGCTTTGGAGCAATGGGTAAGACCAATGGCTTTGATGTTTGGTTCACTACCTTTACTTCATTTTTTATGTTCGCTTTACCAGGACAGGTGGTCTTACTGGAAATGGCGATAACTGGTTCATCGGCCGTAGCGATTGCTTTGGCAGTGACCTTAACTTCGACCCGTTTTATTACCATGACGGTGACGCTCTTTCCGCAGTTTCATCAAAAAGATCGCAATCGCAGTTTATATGCCTCAGTCCATTTATTAGCGATGACTGCATGGGCAATCTCGATGAAGGAGTTTCATGCGATTGAGACCAAACACCGCCTAGCGTATTTTGTTGGCCTAGGCTTACTGTGTTGGCTGATTTCTATTCCTGGAACAATCTTAGGTTTTTACTTGGCTGGCATGGTACCACCAGCTGTTACCTTAGGTCTCGTTTTTATTAACCCACTGTTCTTCTTATTGACCTTTACTGAAGTAAAGCCTCGGATAAACCGTATTGCTTTGATGTTGGGTTGTATCTTTGGCCCGATTTTCTTTATCGTAGACCGCGATACCAGCTTGCTCACATCAGGTCTTGTGGCTGGAACACTGGCTTATTTCATCGACCGCAATTTCTTGCGCAAAAAAGCCGGAGTGATTGGATGATGGGTGCTGTAAACACTATGGCTAATGCACTCTCCGGTTGGAGTTTATGGATTGCCTTAGTAGGCGCCTGTCTTGGCACCTACTTTTGTCGTGCGATTGGCGTACTTCTGTCTAATAACATCAATCAAGATAGCGAATTCTTCCGTTGGTTGGCTGCAGTCACTTACGCTATGGTTGCGGCCTTAACCGTACGTCTGATCGTGATGCCTTTAGGCTTGATGGCAACAGTACCTTTGTGGATACGGATTCTGATCTGCGCCTTAGCTATTGGTGTCATGATTTCAAAGCCTACTAAGCGGTTGGTTCCAGCCTTACTGACTGGAACCTTGCTCATGGTGGGTTATGGCGTTATACGTTAATACGCTAAAAATCTTTTAGCTGGCCTTAAAGATGCGCCGCCAGAATTCTGGCGATATGTACCGCTTCTCTTTTTGTGCCATCAGCAATTTGATGACGGCAGCTGGTGCCATCAGCTACCACCCAACTATCAGGCGATTTCCGAATACTTGGCAACAGACTGAGTTCAGCCATTTGCTTAGACACTTCAATGTGCTCTGCCTCATAGCCAAAACTCCCGGCCATCCCGCAGCAAGAAGATTCAATCAGCTTAGGCTCTGCTTTAGGAATGAGTTTAAGTAACTCCATAGCGGGTGTCACTGCTGCAAAAGCCTTCTGATGACAGTGACCATGAAAAAGTACTGGTTTACTAGCTTCTTTGAAATTCAGTTTAAGTTTTCCTACCTTTGCTTTGCTCGCCAAGAATTCTTCTAAGAGTTGCGCTTGCTTAGAAACGCTGATAGCTTTGTCACCAAAGCCCATGACTAAGGCTTCATCCTTGAGGGTAAAGAGACAAGAAGGCTCTAAACCAATAATCGGAATGTTCTTGTCTGCATAAGGTGTAAGATGATCGACTAATTCACCAAGCGTTTCTTTAGCTTTATCTACCATGCCAGCTGCGAGATAGGTTCTGCCACAGCAAAACTCTTTGGAGCAGGCATTTCCAGTTTTTCTCATGCCCTTATTGGGGATATGTACGCGGTAGCCTGCAGCTTTGAGAACTTGCAGCGCTGCGATGAGGTTCTCATCTTCAAAATAGGCATTGAAAGTATCGGCCAGCAAGACTACGCCTTTACCATCCGTATCCTGCGCTAATTGCTCAGGTGTGAACTGATAGTCTGACGACGCTTTCTGGTTCCAGAAGTTTTTACTCTTCCAGATAGGCAAGCTTCTCTGCGCGGAGATGCCCATGATCCATTCTTGTAGCTTAGCAATCGGAGTAATGTGATTACGCAGGTTTAGCAGCCTTGGCAATAGAGGGGTATTGCTAATGGTGGCCGCATATTTAGGTAAGTAAGCGACTGCCAAATCTCGCAAAGAATATCCAACCCGTTTCTTGTAGGCTGATAAGAACTCAATCTTCATCTTGGCCATATCGACACCAGTAGGACACTCGCGACGACAGGCTTTGCAGCTGACACAGAGTTCCATGACCTCTTTAACGGCATCACTTGCTAAAGGTGAGCTGGCATTGTCTTTGATATTAAGTTGATTGGATAGTGCCAAGCGTAAGGTATTGGCTCGTCCTCTGGTGAGGTGTTTCTCATCACGAGTCACACGATAGCTAGGGCACATCACTTCGGCATCAAACTTGCGGCAGTGACCATTGTTATTGCACATCTCAACTGCTTTAGCTAAGCCCATGGCTGGATCGCCACCAGTGCCAGGTGCAGTAGTTTGCTCTGTAACGGGATTATTCTGGACATTCCAAGCGGACCAATCTAGTGCTGGTTGCAATGGAATGACTTTGTAATTGGGTGCAAATCTAAAGTTACTTGTATCATCCATTTTCGGTGGATTAACAATCTTGCCTGGATTAAATAATCCCTTAGGGTCAAACGCGTACTTGATTTCAGAAAGAGCTTCGGTGATCTTGGGACCAAATTGCCAAGAGATCCACTCACCGCGACATAGCCCATCACCATGCTCACCGCTATAAGCGCCTTTGTACTTGCGTACTAGCTCTGATGCTTCTTCTGCCACAGCACGCATCTTCTGCGCGCCGTCTCTGCGCATATCCAAGATAGGGCGCACATGCAAAGTTCCTACAGAAGCATGAGCGTACCAAGTGCCTCGTGACCCATGCCTGGAGAACACTTCGGTTAATGCCTGAGTGTAATCGGCCAAACTTTCTAATGGTACGGCGCAATCTTCAATAAAGCTTACTGGCTTGCCATCACCCTTAAGACTCATCATGATGTTCAAGCCTGCTTTGCGTACTTCCCACAAATTCTTTTGCAAGGAGGAATCAGGCATATTGACTACTGAGCCTGGTAGACCTAAATCGCTCATCAGCTCTTGTAGGGCTTTGACTTTCTCTAATAGAGGAGCATGTGCCTCACCGGAGAACTCCACCAGCAGAATGGCTTCTGGCGTTTGTGCAGTGTGATCGATGAGTGCAGTCTCAATAGTTTTCTGAAAGCTTGGATTACTGCGGGCTAAATCAATCATCGTGCGATCCACTAGCTCGACAGCAGTAGGGCCCAGTTTGACGATATGCTGGGCACTATCCATTGCTTTATAGAAACTAGCAAAGTTCACAATACCCAACACTTTGTGTTGTGGCAGTGGTGCCAATTTGAGTTTGAGCGATTTGAAGTAGGCTAGCGTACCTTCGCTACCGACTAGTAGGTGCGACAAATTGACGCCGCCATCTTGGGTATAAGGCAATTCGCTTTGGGGATGAAAGATATCCAGGTTGTAACCTGCAACACGTCTCAGAACTTTAGGGAAATGCGCTTCGATCTCAGGCTGCAGGGTATTGGCTAAGCCTTTAACAAAGTCACCAAGCTCTTTAGCAACCCCAGAGCTATTTGCATAGTTAGCAAATTCACCAACTTGGCCATTGGCAAGCCAAGCATTGATTCCCAAAACGTTATGAACCATATTGCCGTATGCAATCGAGCGGCTACCGCAAGAGTTATTGCCCGCCATTCCACCAATCGTTGCCTGCCCACCAGTAGAAACGTCTACTGGATACCAAAGGCCATGTCGCTTGAGTGTGCCATTGAGGTGGTCGAGCACCATGCCGGGCTCCACTTCGACATAACCTTTGTCAAGATTGAGATCGAGAACATTTCTGAAGTATTTACTGTTATCGATGACTAATGCTGCGCCAGTGGTTTGGCCGCACTGACTGGTGCCACCACCACGGGGAAGAATGGGTACACCCATTTGGGCTGTAATCTGAATGCTACTTGCAATATCTTGCGCAGTCTTCGGAATAAATACTGCGACTGGCATGGCTTGGTAAATAGAAGCATCAGTAGCGTAGCGACCACGACTTGCGGCGTCTAGCATCACTTCCCCAGAGGTCTCCTGGCGCAAGCGTTTAGCGAGTTGCGCTTGATCTACCATCAGCTCTTTGAGATCGAGAGGCTTATTCATTTGATTATCTCTAATAGCTTAGTTTCAGTTTTGAGCAACTGCACTACAACATCACGTTTGTTTTGTACGTGCTGAATCATGATTTTGCGCATACGCGCGCTGTCTCTAGCCTTGAGGGCATCGAGCATTTCTTGATGTTCTTCAACTGCTTTTTCCCATTTAACGCCATCTTGATTGGATCGAAAGCGTAGGGCTTCAATACGCGCATTGACTTGGGAGAATAGTTGAGCCAGCACTGAATTATTGGCCGCTTGATTAATCAGATGATGAATGCGCAGATTGAGTTTGTAATAAGTAGATAAATCACGGCGTGCATACGAAGCCATCATTTCATATTGGAGGGCTTCTAGTTCAGATAGAGTGCTATCGCTAATATTGTTTGCCGCTAGTTCTCCAGAAAAACCTTCTAAGTCTGCAATCACATTAAAGGTATTAATCACATCCTCAAGGCTGAGTTGCACCGCAATCGCACCACGGTTAGCAATGAGCTCAACTAAGCCATCTGCAGCCAAGCGGCGAATCGCCTCCCGAATTGGAGTGCGAGAGACATTTAAGCTCTCCGCCAATTCCCGTTCATTGAGTTTGCTACCAGGGGTAATCTTGCCTTCCACCAAAAGAAGTCTGAGCTTTTGGAAGATAGCCTCATGCAAGTTCTGCGAATTCGGTTGTTCAATTGCCGTCATGGCATCCGCTCCCTAGAATCTAAATTTGTATACAAAAATATCAATAAGCCATCATAAAGCATAAATATCCGCTTTAAATGCTAAATAATGGCTTTATTTTAAGATTTTCTGTAAATAATTTGTATACAAAATAGAAAATTGGCAAAAATTGTCTTACACTAGGGGGATTATTCAACCTCAAACTAGCGAGATAAAACATGCTCAAACTCGATAACCACGCATCTGGACGCCATTTCTTACATATTCCTGGCCCAAGTCCAGTTCCTCCGCGCGTGTTGCGTGCGATTAGCTACCAAACGATTGACCATCGCGGCCCTGAGTTTGGGGCTT
>Ga0209400_1004367_pt1 | contig 9994 bp, 8 predicted proteins | sample M_130807_EF_Meta_FD_187313 | JGI IMG/M metagenome (GOLD analysis project Ga0209400, IMG submission 187313) | Freshwater microbial communities from Lake Montjoie, Canada to study carbon cycling - M_130807_EF_MetaG (SPAdes) (version 2) | ecosystem: Environmental > Aquatic > Freshwater > Lake...
GCTGGCTGCCCTTTGACCAGTTCATGGCCATGGCTTTGTACGAGCCGGGCCTGGGCTATTACGCCAACCAACAGCCCAAGTTTGGCGCCATGCCCCAATCGGGCAGCGATTTTGTCACGGCGCCCGAGCTGTCGCCTTTGTTTGGCGCTAGCTTGGCGCAGCAAGTGGCGCAAGCTTTGCAGGCCACAGGCACCGACGAGGTGTGGGAGTTTGGCGCGGGCAGCGGTGCCTTGGCGCATCAGCTTTTAAGCGAGCTCAACAGCTTGGGTGTGGCCGTGAAGCGCTACCACATCATGGACGTGTCGGGCAGCCTGAGGGCCCGTCAGCAGGACAAACTGGCCAAGTATGGTGACCAGGTCCATTGGCTTCAGGCTTGGCCCGATTCGATCGAGGGCGTGGTGTTGGGCAATGAGGTGCTAGACGCCATGCCCGTCAAACTGTTGCATCGCATCGAGGGTGTGTGGCATGAGCGGGGCGTGGTGGTGGCGCCTGAAAACAAGCCTGATGGCTTGGCTTGGCAAGACCGTCCAACTCATTTAAGGCCGCCTGTAGAACCTGTAGGCGACCACAACTATCTGACCGAAATTCAGCCACAGGCCGAAGCCTTTGTGACCAGCTTGGCTGAGCGTTTATTGGCCAGCCCCAAGGGCGGCGCGGCTTTCTTTTTAGACTACGGCTTTCCCGAATCGGAGTACTTTCATCCAGAGCGCCATATGGGCACCTTGATGTGCCATCAAGCGCACAAGGCCGACCCTAATCCGCTGGCGCAAGTGGGCTTGAAAGACATCACGGCCCATGTCAATTTCACAGGCATCGCTTTGGCTGGGCAAGACGCCGGCCTGCAGGTGCTGGGCTACACCAGTCAAGCGCGGTTTTTACTCAACTTGGGTTTGGCCGAAAGAATGGCGCAAGCGGATTTGCCCGAGCGGGTTCAGGCCCTGAAGCTGATGAGCGAACACGAGATGGGCGAGCTTTTCAAGGTGGTGGGCTTTGCCACCCATGACCATTGGCAAGCGCAAGGTTTTGCGCAGGGTGACCGCAGCCATCGGCTGTAAGCAAGGCGCTAGACCATGCTCCGCTGGCTGATCGTGATCTTTTTGGCGCTGCTGCTCATCAGCTGGCTGCGGCCATGGCTGGACAAGCTGGGGTTTGGCAAGCTGCCCGGCGATTTTCGGTTCAAGCTGTTTGGCCGCGAATGGTATTTGCCCTTTACCAGCACGGTGTTGTTGAGCTTGGTTTTCAGTGTGCTGGCCAAGTACTTATAAAAAATAAGACAACTGTTAAAACATTTGTGTTACAGTTCCGGCTTGTGACTAACCTGTTAAACACATTAAATGGTTGGTTGCTGTTAGCGCAGTTCCTGCAATTTGTCTGCACTTTGCAGAAGAGCGGCGCACCCCCAAACATGGGCGGGTTTGAATTCACGCTTTCCCCCTTTTCAGTGCTCAGATTCTGGCCATTTGGAAGCCATTGCAACCCCGTTCGCGCGCTTGCTAGCTTCCAATGTGTTGCTCTTCGCACACCAATTTTTTAGCTTATTCGATGATTCATACAATTACTTTTGAAAATACCCCCGTCACCGTGGGAAAATACCGCATTGCCGCTTGTCCGCGTGCACTGCCTTGTGGCCGCTTTGCGGCGCAGGTGTCAGTGGCCAGCGGGCGTGGCAGTGCCAGTACCGACCGGGTGATGTGTTTTACCAACCACTTTTCTACCCACGATGCGGCAGCCAGCTTTGCACTGGCACAAGGTTTAGATTGGGTGCGCTCTTCCACGCAAGCCCACTGAACCCCCGAGAGAACTTGAAAGGAAAAAATGGCGAAAGAAGATTTGATCGAACAGATGGGCGTTGTGAACGAGGTTTTACCTGACACACGTTTTCGTGTGACCTTGGACAACGGTCACCAGTTGATCGCTTACTCAGCAGGCAAGATGCGCAAGAACCACATTCGCATATTGGCCGGCGACCGCGTGACGCTTGAGTTGTCACCCTACGACCTCACCAAAGGCCGTATCAGTTTCCGTCACTTGGCGGGCCGTCCACCGGCTGCGCCGCGCACACCGCGCACACCCACACGCTAAGCCATCACTCTTTGTGGAGTGCCTAGGCCAGAAACTGGTCAATGGCCCTTACTCGGGCTTTATGTATTTTTTCGCCAACAGCAGGGCCCGAGAGGCCCTGTTTTTGTGCCTGTTCGGCAATGCTGGCACTGACCACAGACAACGCCGCCTTGTGGACTTCCACCAAACGCACGGCAGGCCCATAGGCCACTTCTTCAAAGCCTTGTCGGCCTCTTGCATCGCATTCGCAGGCCAACAAAATGTCGGGCCAGCGTTCGGGTCGGCGAATGGCGTCACACCTTTCCAGCAAGCGCATGAGTGCTGCCGCGTTCAAGTCGTGGCTGCGGTGAATGTGGCCATGCTCGCGCGCCACCACTTCGGCCAGCTCTTTGCATTCCACAGGAATGCGCAGGCGCTCGCACACCTGTAAAAGCAATTTGACGCTGCGTTGTTCGTGCGCAATGTGACGAGGCCATTCATGCGGCGGCGTGGTGCCTTTGCCAAGATCGTGCATGAGACAGGCCACGCGCACAGGCAGTGTTGCATTCAAACGCGCGCTCATGTCGAGCACCATCATGAGGTGAACGCCCGTGTCGATTTCGGGATGGTGTTCGGCACTTTGCGGCACGCCCCACAAGCGATTCACTTCGGGCAACAAAACGTGAAGGGCACCACACGCTTTGAGCACTTCAAACATGCGCGAGGGCTTTGGCGTCATGAGGCCCTTGGCCAATTCTTGCCACACTCGCTCGGGCACCAGGTGTTCAACTTCGCCAGCTTGCACCATGTCTTGCATGAGTTGCAGGGTTTCGGGCGCCACACTGAAGTCTGGAAAGCGCGCTGCAAAACGTGCCACGCGCAAGATGCGAACCGGGTCTTCTCTGAATGCAGTTGTGACATGCCGCAAAGTTTTGGATTGCAGATCTTTCAAGCCGTGAAATGGATCGATGCCGTTGACCGCAAAGACTTGTTCAAACGCTTGGTAATCTTCTGGATTCAGAGCATGGTTATTAGCCAGCGCCAAGCAGTTTGAATGCGCTTCAGGCAAGGCCATGGCGTTGATGGTGAGATCGCGTCGGGCCAGGTCTTCCTCTAAAGTGACTTCGGGTGAAGCATGCACCACAAACCCTTTGTAGCCAGGCGCGGTTTTGCGTTCAGTGCGCGCCAGGGCATATTCTTCACGCGATGAAGGATGCAAAAAAACAGGGAAATCTTTGCCCACAGTTTGATAACCCAGTTGGGTCATGTCTTGGGGCGTGGCACCCACCACCACCCAGTCTTTGTCTTGAACGGGTTGGTGAAGCAAGGCGTCCCGAATGGCACCGCCCACACTGAAAATTTGCAGACCCATTGAAGTCTTAGCGTCCCGCACGTGCTCGCAAAGAATTGAGTTTGGAGCAGGGGTCTTGAGCGCTTAAGTAAAGCGGGGCAATGTTGCTCACTGCCGAGGCCTCTATCCCCATGTCTTTGAGGCCCAAGGCTTTGCCAGACGCCACGTTGTCTACTTGCATCGAGGCCAGGTTGTCGCGGCTCATGAGAGGCTGGCCTGGTGCCAATTCCATCAGGAAGGCTTGCAGCCAAGCCAGCGCATGGGGAATGCCAAACACAAGGCGGCCTTTGCCTTCTGCCAAGCCCGCCCATTGCCCAGTTTTTTGCACCAACTCTTGCAGCGTGAAAATGTCGGGGCCGCAAATTTCGTAAGTCTGTCCAATGGTGTTGTGGTGCGTGACGCAGTACACAACAGCTGCCGCCACATCTTCCACCCACACTGGCTGAAAGCGTGTGCTGGCGCCAGCCAAGGGCACCACTGGCGTGAGGCTTTGAAGCTTGGCAAACAGGTTTAAAAACTGGTCTTCTTTGCCAAAAATAACGCTGGGCTGAAGCAGGGTGAGCGCCAAACCCGATTGCTTCAACACTTCTTCGCCGCGCGCCTTGCTGCGCTGGTACAGCGAGGGCCCTTGAAGGCTGGCGCCCAAGGCACTGATGTGAATGAGCCGGTGGACACCGCTGGCTTGGCAAGCCTTGACAATGGTTTGCGGCAGTTGCACATGGGCTTTGTCAAAGGCGGCGTCGGTGCCGTGCAAAATGGCAATCAGGTTGATCACCACATCGTGCGAGGCCATGCAGTGGCTTAAAAATTCGGCGTTGTAAACGTCGCCTTCTAGCACTTGCACACGGGGCAAATTTTGAATGGCACGGGCCTGCCTGGCACGCCGCGTGACCACGGTCATGCTGCAGCCCAAACGGGTGAGCTTTTCACACACATGGCGGCCTACAAAGCCGGTGCCGCCCAAAATTAAAACACGGGGTGCAGTGCTCATGGCTGGGCCAACCACTGGGTGGCCAACTCAACCCAGTAAGTGCCACCCAAAGGAATGAGGTCGTCGTTGAAGTCGTAGCTGGGGTTGTGCAACATGCACGGGCCCGCGCCGTGGCCCATTTCGCGGTGTGAGCCATCGCCATTGGCAATGAACACATAAGCGCCGGGCTTGGCTTGCAGCATGAAGGAGAAATCTTCGGCGCCCATGGTGGGCTCTTGCACCTGTACGTTCTCGGGGCCCACAATGCCGGCCATGACCTTGCGTGCAAACGCTGCTTCGGGCGCGCTGTTGATGGTGGGCGGGTAATTGCGGTTGAAATGAAACTCGGCTTTGGCATCGAAGGCCGCGCACACATGCTCCGAAATTTGACGCATGCGCGCTTCAATCATGTCGAGCACTTCAATGCTGAAGGTGCGCACCGTGCCCTGAATGACGCAAGAGTCGGGCACCACATTGGTGGCCTCGCCCGCATGAATCATGGTGACCGAAATGACGCCAGCATCGACCGGTTTTTTGTTGCGCGTGATGATGGTTTGGAAGGCCTGAACCAACTGGCAAGCTACAGGCACCGGATCGACACCGTTGTGGGGCAGGGCGGCGTGGCTGCCCTTGCCGCGAATGGTAATTTTGAATTCGTTGCTAGACGCCATGACCGGGCCGGGGCTGACCGCAAAGGTACCCGCTTGCGAGCCGGGCCAGTTGTGCATGCCAAACACGGCCTGCATGGGAAACTTGTTAAACAAGCCATCTTTGATCATTTCGCGGGCACCGCCACCGCCTTCTTCGGCGGGCTGAAAAATGAGGTACACGGTGCCATCAAAGTTGCGGTGGGTGGCCAAATGCTTGGCCGCCGCCAACAACATGGCGGTGTGGCCATCGTGGCCGCATGCGTGCATCTTGCCGGCGTATTGGCTGGTGTGGGCAAAGGTGTTGAACTCTTGCATGGGCAAGGCGTCCATGTCGGCCCGCAGGCCGATTCCGCGGCCGCAAGCACCGCCATCGCGGCCATGCACAATGCCCACCACGCCAGTGGTGCCCATGCCGCGGTCAATGGGGATGCCCCATTGGGTGAGCTGCTGCGCCACCACCTCGGCGGTGCGCACTTCTTTAAAGCACAGCTCGGGGTGCGCATGAATGTCTTTGCGGATGGCCGCAATGCTGGCGGCGTCGGACAGAATGGAATCAATGATTTTCATCCCCACAGTCTAGCGAGAGTCTTGCAGATGCGCTACAACCCCTTTGAACTTGGGGGACATCGAAATTCAGACAAGGCCCAAAATACCCTTTTAGAATGAAGCCATGACCGATTCAGTGCTCGAAAAAAATGCTGTGGTGCGTGGCCTTTGCCCGCACGATTGCCCCGACACCTGTGCCTTGCTCACCACGGTAGAAAACGGCCGCGCAGTGAAGGTGCAAGGCAACCCCGATCACAAGCACACCCAAGGTGTGCTGTGCACCAAGGTGTCTCGGTACACCGAGCGCACTTACAACCCCGACCGCCTGTTGCACCCCCTCAAGCGGGTTGGCCCCAAAGGCTCGGGCCAGTTTGAGCAAGTATCTTGGGACGAGGCCTTGGCCGACATTGCCCAAAAACTCCAAGCCATTGCAGCCGAAAATCCTGAAGCTGTTCTGCCTTACAGCTATGCTGGCACCATGGGCTGGGTGCAAGGCGAAGCCATGGCGTCACGGTTTTTTCACAAACTGGGGGCTTCTTTTTTAGACCGAACCATTTGCTCGTCGGCCGGGGGCGAGGGCTTGGTTTACACCCTGGGCGGCAAGCTGGGCATGCAAACCGAGTTCTTTTCTGAGTCCAAACTGATTCTGATTTGGGGCAGCAATTCCATCACCAGCAATGTGCATTTTTGGCGCCGCGCCCAAGAGGCCAAGCGCAACGGCGCCAAACTCATTTGCATCGACCCGCGCCACAGCGAAACTGCCGAAAAATGCCATGTGCATTTGCCCATCAAACCTGGCACCGATGCCGCTTTGGCATTCGCCATCATGCGCGAATTGGTGGTCAACGATTGGCTCGACCAAGACTACATCGACAACTACACCCTGGGTTGGGACGCCTTGCGCCAACGCGCCATGACCTGGACCTTAGAACGCGCTGCCGAAGTGTGCGGCATTGAGGTTGCGCAAATTCGCGCCTTGGCCCACGACTACGGCACCACACCCCAAGCCGCCATTCGATTGAACTACGGTGTGCAACGCGTGAAAGGCGGCGCCAATGCCGTGCGCGCCATTGCGTGTTTGCCCGCGCTCATCGGTGCTTGGCGCCACAAAGCAGGCGGCCTGTTGCTCAGCAGCTCGGGCAATTTCAAAGTCAACAAGCAAGCTTTGTATCGCCCCGACTTGCTGGGCACAAAGCGGCCGCGCACGCTCAACATGACCACCATCGGCAACGATTTGAACCACCCTGGCCATGCCGAGTGGGGCCCCGCCGTCAAGGCCATCGTGGTGTACAACAGCAACCCCTTGGCCATTGCCCCGCAATCGAGCAAAGTGGCGCAGGGCTTTGCACGCGACGATTTGTTCACGGTGGTCTTGGAGCATTTTCAAACCGACACCGCCGACTACGCCGATTACGTGCTGCCCGCTACCACCCAACTCGAACACTGGGATGTGCAGGGCAGCTATGGCCACACCGATGTGCTGTTGAATCAGCCCGCCATCGCACCCGTGGGGCAAGCCAAATCCAACACCGAAATTTTCCGCCGCTTGGCCCAAGCCATGGGCTACACCGAGCCCTGCTTTCAAGAGGCCGACCTCAGCCTGTGCCGCACCGCAGTGGGCACCGCCGTAGATTTTCAAACCTTGCTCGATGTGGGTTTTGCTGCCATGTCCGTGCCCGACGCGCCCTTTGCCCAAGGCGGCTTTGCCACTCCCTCTGGCAAGTGCGAATTTGAAAGCCCACGCTTGGCCGCCATGGGCTTAGACCCTTTGCCAGACCACATCCCCAATTACGAAGTGCCCGTGGCAGGCAGCGCCTACCCCTTGGCCATGATCTCGCCCCCTGCGCGCAATTTTCTCAACTCATCCTTTGTCAATGTCGAGAGTTTGCGCGCCATCGAAAAAGAGCCCTTGATCGAAATCTGCGCTGAAGACGCCGCTGCGCGAGGCATCGCCACCGGCGATACCGTGAAGGTGTTCAACGATCGCGGCGAGTACCACTGCAAAGCCGATGTGAGCGCCCGTGCCCGCCCAGGCGTGGTGAACGGCTTGGGCATTTGGTGGCGCAAGATGGGCTTGAACGGCACCAATGTGAACGAGCTCACCAGCCAATTGCTGACCGATTTGGGCCGAGCACCTGTGTTTTACGACTGCCAAGTGGAAGTGGCGCTCTTGAAGAAAGCGTGAGCCCATGGCCGATATTGAGATTCAACGCGCGCACACCTTGGGAATGGCCAAAGCCCGCGACATCGCGCTGCAGTGGCAACGCGAAGCCGAGTCCGATTGGGGCATGGACTGCACGTATGTTTCCAACGAAACCAATGAACACGGCGAGCTACAAGACCGCTTGAACTTTGAGCGGCCGGGGGCTTCTGGCCATTTGTGTGTGACGGCTACCGAGCTGAAGATGAGCTTGGCCTTGGGCTTTTTGATGGCGCCGTTTAAGGACAAGATTGAGGAGAAGATTTGTTCTAACTTGGATGCGTTGTTGGCATGAAAGATGTCGCCTCTTAAGGCAAATCAGCATTCTCCTCAGCAGCCTGCGCACTCCGAGGCCCCACCGTGCCCAATCGTGCCTTCAAAGACTGCGGCTGCCCCGTGATGATGGCTGCGTAATTGACCGTGTTCGACAACACCTTCTTCACATAATCACGCGTCTCCTGAAACGGAATGTTCTCCGCCCAAATGGCCGCCTCCAACACCGGGCCCTTGCGCCACGCGCGTGAGCGGCTGGGGCCTGCGTTGTAGGCGGCTGCGGCCAAGGGCATCGAGCCGTCAAAGTCGTCCAGCACCAGCTTCAAATAACCCGTGCCAATCGTCACATTGGTCTCGTGCTCATTCAATTGATGCACCTGAAAATTGCTCAGGCCAATTTTTTTGGCCGTCCATTTGGCTGTGGCCGGCATGACTTGCATCAGGCCGGCGGCGCCCACCACCGACTTGGCGTCCATCACAAAACGACTTTCTTGACGAATCAAGCCGTACACATAAGCGGGGTCGAGTTGAACCTCTTTGGCTTTGCGCAACACCGTGTCTTTGAGGGGCATGGGAAAGCGCTGATCAAAGTCAATGGCCAACTTGGTACGGTCGCTGGTGTTGATGCAACGATCCCACACTTGCTTGCTGCACGCCAAGTCGGCCGCGGCCAACAGTTCGCGCTCGCTCATGCCGCCGGGGGTGTGCAAGTTGGTGCTGTAATTCCACTCCCGATTGCCCTCGGCACGCAGGCCCAAGTTCAGGGCAAGCAAGGCGCGTTGCAATCCTGCGTTTTGAGAGGCCGCCAACTTTTCTGGCGCGGTCAGCGGGGCTGGCTTGGCTGGCACCGTGATGCTTTGGCCCAATTCTTCCAAGGCCAGTTGCTCGTAAAAGCCTTTCACGTTGGCCATGTTTTGCAGGGCCATGAGGGCTTCTTGTTTGAGGGGGTCGGCAGGCGACGCCAGGGTGGCCAATTGGGCGCGGGCTTTCCAATACATCCAGGTGGGGTCTTGCTTGGCGCTGTCCATGGCGTCGATGCTGGTCAGCACTGCTTTCCAATCGCCTTGGCGCAAAGCCGCGCGGGTTTTCCAGGCCAGTAAATCGTCGTTCAGATCTTGGTTGCGCGTGACCTTGTTGAAGTAGGTGTGAGCGTTGTCTTGCAGCTTTTGGGCGGCTTGTTTGCCAATGACCGCCCACGCCCAGTTGTGCTCTTCCTTGTTGAGCATCAGACCCCATTTTTTCTCGAGCAATTCAGCGGCTTTGTCGGGGTCGGTGTTGGCCAACCGAATGATTGCCAAGACCGACAACTCTTTGCGCTTTTTGGTAATGGCCAAAATGCGTTTGTCCAAATATTTAAGCGGGTCGGCATGAATCAAGATGGCCTGCTTGCCCAGTTCTTCGGACTCGATGTTCAAGGCCAATTGAGCCGAGCGGGGCCGGTTGTTGTCCATGGCCAAACGGGCTTTGCGCCAGAGGTCAAGCGTGTCTAATTTTTTGGCTTCGTAGAGTTTTTCAGCGGCATGTGTGCAGCCATCTTCAACGTCTTTGAAGGTATACCAAAGTTTTTTAATTTCAAGCGCGGTTTCAGGTTTTTGAAGTTGATTCAGGCTTTGATTGGGGCTGGCAAATGTAGCCGCCAAAGCATAACAACGCACCTCGCGGTCGTCGTTCATCCGATACCGAGGGTGCTCCATGGAGAAGGTGGGCCAATCGCGTTGCTTGCCCAATTGGAGCAGCCAATCGTTGCGCAGGCGGTCTTCGGCGTAGGTACCGGCATACTGGTTTAAGAACTCTTGAATGTCGGCTTGAGGGGCTGTGTCCAAACGCGCTCGCAATTCCCAATAAGCGGCCCATGGCTCTAAAGCGTGGCCTTTGGCCTTGGGCAAAAGGCGTGAAAGTTGCCCTTTGTCGTTCTTTTTAAAGGCTTGGTTCATCTCCAAAATCACCTCATCGGCCTTGTTTTG
>Ga0209400_1004370_pt1 | contig 9990 bp, 24 predicted proteins | sample M_130807_EF_Meta_FD_187313 | JGI IMG/M metagenome (GOLD analysis project Ga0209400, IMG submission 187313) | Freshwater microbial communities from Lake Montjoie, Canada to study carbon cycling - M_130807_EF_MetaG (SPAdes) (version 2) | ecosystem: Environmental > Aquatic > Freshwater > Lake...
CCTCATCTAAAAGTTCGTGGGAGCTTTTACCCATCCTTATGACGTTCGACATTTCTCTTCCTCCTCATCGGTTAACCATTGACGCACAAAAAAATATTCACCCAAGTCCTCAATCTCTTCTTGAGGATATCCATTAGCTACCAACCATTCGCGCATATTCCCGTCTTTCTCGCTATCAAAGACTCTAGGGAATCCATACTTCCATCCACTAGGTGGGTCAATCCACTTTTTCATATTGATCCTTAAACATTCGTTGATGGCACATGTCTTCAAAGATATTCCACAGCTTCTCGTGCCGCAATGCGTTGAGGGTGATGAGTCCCAGCAGGGCATTAGCCATGTCGTCTAGAGACAGTCTTGGCCCATTGCATACACGGTCAAATAGCAGGTTTAAATCACCCTCTAAGTCTGCTCGTAGGATCGCTTGTTCTAAATCAAATCTATCGCTCATAGCTCCCTCGCTTTCAGCATTGCGTCTGCCATTAAATAGGCATCTCTAGCCCAAAACAACAGAGGCTCATCTGTTTCTTCAGGTTTATTGTTAAGCAAAAGTGCCGCCATAGCCTTAGCCGCAAAGTAATCACGCAATGTCATGCTCATAGCGTGTTCTGATGTGAAGTATGTTGGAAACGCTGGTTCATTCATGTGTTCTTCTCCTTCAAAACCTTATCCGCATACACCATTCCAGCAATAAAATACTTGTGGTCAAACATGGGGTCTTCACCATCAGGCATATCACTTTGCTCCAGCCCTACCCATGTGCGCTGTGGTGGGTAATTGTTGCGACTACAAGCAACGCACTCATAAAGAACTTCTGCTTTGCACTCGGGGCATACAGGCTCTTGGCTTTCACTCATGCTTGTCCCCTTAATCTAATTAGCGCCGAACAACGATATGCTCCGTTTGCATATTCAATGGTGTTTTCGTCACTCACAAGGCTATCGCACACCTTTGCACACGCCTCACGTTCTGCTTCGATTGCACTGTTAACTAACCGCAAAACCTCTTCGTCACAATCCATTAAACGTTTAAACGCAACAAGGTTTAACTGTTGTTTGTGGAATAGTAGGTTGTATTCATCCCACGTCATGCTTTACCTCTGTATGTAGAACCCAGCGAACAATATGAACGCCAAGAAACAAGCCACAGCGAACAGGCCCTTCACGATCTGCAAGTTCTGATGCCGCCGCCAGTTCTTCTCAAAGGTCAGTTCTGATTCTCTGAGCTTTGCTTTCAAGTCTGATTGGATAGTCATACAATTTCCCCATAGTAAGAAAGAATTTGTTTATACGCACCCTTCAAAGCACCGATGTGTTGCTTCTCAATCTCGGGTTCATTTGAGAAAACGGCAATAGTCTCCGTCTCCAGCCGCTCAAGGTCTTCTATCAAACGCTCGATGAAGATGTTGTCTATAGTGTCGTTGTCAATTTCAATAGTTAGTTTCATGTTAGTCCCATAGTGAATCGTAGTACTTGCCGAATAAACGAAAGCCATTCTTGGCTCTGACCCCATTAGCCGACCACTGGTCGTATTCATCTAAATCCGTGTCCTTGAGCTTGTATTCAAAAGCCCAAATCATTTCATTCATCACCCAGTCCCACCGTTTAAAGTGGTTGAAATCGGTATCCCACACGCACTCTTTTGGCGGAGCGGACGTAGACTTAAGCTCTTCAGGGACATCTTCGTCATCAACGTTGGGAGCGCCGTGCTTTGCTTTATTTAGTTGCTTGAGCATAGGCAGGATGATGTGGGCTAGGGTGGTATCCATGTTCCATACATCCCACTTGTCTATCTTGACGTAAATAATCCCCGGGTGGATTCGATCTAAAAAACTCTTAAGACCCTCACACAATGGGCGCAGTCTGTCAGCCCACTTCTCTATCTTCGGCTCGTCGTAGTCAATCTCCCTCCAAAAAAACACCTTCTCTAAGATCGTGTACGGTGAGACCCAGTGGTGTCTGTACTTGCTGATGTAGACTTTCATAACTCTCCTAAAAGGTAAATGGCATTAATTTGCCTAGCAGGTAAATAGTGCCAATAGTAATGAGGGGGCCCAGCGCCACCAAAAACATTACCAAATAACACGTCAAAAGTATCTTCATAAAACCCTCAAAAATTGTCCCGATAAGCACAAAAACATGTTTATTTGCTTAAAATCGTTAACAAATGACCCGATGGGGTCAGTTTTTTTCATCAAATTCAAACCACTCACAGATATCTTCCATGATGGATTGCTCCATCACATCCAGCATAAGTTGCTCGCTAGGCTCCTCGGTGTGCTTATGTGCCCGTAAATAACCACGGGTTAAACCGTTTTCTATGCACATTTGCAAAACTAAGTAATCGTTAGCTTTCATTTCCATCCCTTTCCATGAACTAATTCTGCGAACTTGATCAGTTGCTCTGTGTAATCGCGAGACCAATCAATCTCTTCTCCGCCCTCAAAAAATACAAACCCTGCGTCATATGCAAGCTTTGCTAGACGCTTGTCCAACAAACTCTCCTGCCTCTGCACAGTTTCATAAAACTGCTGGTGACTCATCTCGGGCTCCCTCCCATCCCTGCCAAGATTCTGAAATCCAAAATCCTGAGCTGTTTAAACTCATTCCTTTGTCTCGCATCTCTTGATGGGAGATGCATCGCCTGTCTGTAAAGGGGCCTGAACGATGTTTATCAAAAGCAGTGTTGCTGTTGAAATACTCGCCACAAGTTGGACACTGGTTACGTTGTCCCGTTAGATTCATTTTTCACCTCCACGATTCGTTGACTTAACAAAGCATCCTCTACCAACTCACCAAACGATTGACCGGACGGGAACCTCATCTCGGAAGCCTTAAGACTTTTGGTCATCTCGATGGCCTTGTTTAAACCATCGTTAAAACCCGAAACATAAGGATTGTTAGATGACAATCTCGCAGCAACACCTTCTCTAACCAATTGCGCCATAGGAACTTTGTAAGTCTTTGAAAACTTCTTCAGTCCCGCATGTTCCTCGGGCAACAAGTAGGTCATGTAAGGTTTGTAATTTTTAGAATTGGTCATTCTTACTCCAGTTTTCATACTCGGCTACAAGCTCATCAAATTTATTCTGCGCCGATAGATTTCCATTTAATTCGCTTCGTGACTCAATGCCGCACTGTTTACACAACTCGTCCGCAGTGCTGTCCTCGTCCACAAACCCGCCAATAAACTCAGACATGAAAGACTGAAAATTTTCTTGACGGCATAACATCCCAGCCTTCTGCACTCGGTTGTTGTAAGCGGTCGGCGTTTCATCATCTTGAATGCGAACAATTGCACAGGCGTATCTCGTCCCGACAAAATCCCTAAGAAGCTCTACGGGGATTTCATCGGGGTGCAGGGACAGGGTTAAAACATAACCCGTCCTATCCTGCTTCAAAGACACCTTGCGGGCTTCAAATTGAAGTGCCACTTAGAACTCCGAGTCCATGTCATCAAAGCCGCTACCACCTTGTGGCTTCTCTTCGGGGACATAACGATCCACTGCGATAGAGAGGTAGGTCTTACCGGCGGAGTCCACCTTCTTCCAGCCACTCAACTTCACAATGGTCAAGCCATCTTCTGTCTTGATGTTCTTTAAATCCTTAAGGTTGATCGCAATGTTTCCCCAATAGTCGGGGGACATTTGAGTCCTCTTGGTTCCGGTGGCTCGTAGTGAGCCGGAATCGGGATAGGGTTTGTATTGCTTTTCCATGATTTACTCCTTTGGTTTTGAAAAAGATTTCTTCAGTTCAGAGAACTCATCTCTGATGGTTTTAAACAAGTCGGGGTAGTTAACCTTTAACTTGTCTAGCTCGCCTTGGTTGTTCTTCCAATAGCTGTTTAAACCAGCCAAGTCTTGGCAGTGGTTGGTAAACCTGATCATGGACTCCGCAAACAGTTTGGCGTTTTCCTCATCGCTTTCGGTTGTCACATCCACTGACGCAGACACTTCCCCCTCTTCGCTTACGGGGATGATCTTGACGGGCTCGACAGTTTCCGCAGGTAGATCCTCACCCGCATAGATGTAAAGACCTAGACCATGCATCGCAATCCCCTTAACAAGGCATCGCATGATGGATGTATTGATGTCAAACGCATTGGGGTTGGCAATACATTTATTGCGGTAGTCCAACACGGGCAACTGCACCGTGACGGATTTTCCTAGGGCAACTACGGTCACCCAAACCATTGCAGATTCTCCAATCCGCATATAGGGCAGACCATCGAATGTTCTCACATCGTAGTTGGCTTGCGGGTCGGCTCGTAGGATCTGATCCCACGCCCACGCCCACGACAAATAGGTTAAATTGTTTTTCTTTTCTGTATGTTTGTTGACGTTGATGGCCAACAAATCAGATGGGGTCACTGGCTTCTCCTTTGTATTGGTTACAGAATTCAGCGACCCCGCAGTAGTTTCCGGTACAACGTTTGGGTTCTCCAAGTCTCGTTTCGACATAGCCCTTCTCCTTTAAAGCAAGTTCATTAGCCTCTTCGGCATCTCTTAAAACACGGATCGCTGTTTTGCGTCCGTCCCTTTTTACAGCGTATGTCGTTTCTGACATCCACCGCTCGTCGGAAGAACACTGGGGTAGCTCCTCCTCAAAGTCTGCTGCAAGCTTGGCATCCCTGTGCATGTTTAAACGTTCACGCACATAGGACTCTGCTTTGAATGTGTCCCACATCGGCACATCTACCATGTGGATAGTGGACTGCGGATAGCCAGCCCTTCCTGTCTCGTGGCGGCTGAAATCTCTGATCAGTGAGCAAATCTTTAGACCCACAACCTTCTTCCGTTTGACGGTCTCAACCAACCATTTGTAGATATTCAGTTGTTGTTCCCACTCAACCTTCTCGTTCATCACTGCCCATGCAGACGTAAACTTATAGTCATAGATGATGATTCCATCGGGCGTTTCTTCTTGGAGGTCAACCCCTCCCGAAATCACCACGTCATCAACTTTGGTGAACAATCTTTCCTCAGTGATCCAGCCCTCGGTTTGACCGCGCTCCATCACCACATGCAGCGCAGAACCCAAGAGAGACCACAGCATTTGAGATACATCCTGAACCATGTCTGCGTTGTGCTTAGACTTCAGACGCTGCACACGGGGTGGCGACATCAGTTCGGTTACGCTATAGTCGGCTTCGCCCTTGCTGTAATACTGCCCCCTAGCCAAGGTCATCAGCGGCTCTGGGACTCTGTGAACGTTCGTGATTTTCATGCCTTCTCCAAGGATCTTTATGACTGACAAAATGAATGATAGTGCAACTATTCAAGAATTGCAATCCCTATCTTTAATTATTTTTGGAGAACCTGCATCAAAGGCAAACAGCAGGAGAGTTGTGAGGTTTGGCAACATGTCTCGACTGATAAAGTCCGACAAAGCACTCAAGTATTCTGATGCGTTTAAACTGCAATTGAAGCCGCTGCAACCATTGATGCAGGGAGATCTTCGGGTGACGATGCATATTTATTACGCATCCCGCCGTCCTGATTTAGATGAGTCCTTGATCTTAGATCTTATGCAGGGGTTTGTTTATGAGAACGACCGTCAGGTCAAAGAAAGACACACCTACTGGGGGCTGGATCCCGACAACCCAAGGTCAGAGATCATCGTTCAATGCATCCCTGAGATTGCCCCAAAAAAACCCCAGCGCAAGGCTGGGGGCAAGGAGAGGCAACTGTATGAAACAGTGCAACAGGAGATGTTGCGAACGTAGTTTAAATCAATCGTTCTCAAATTGCAATCAAAAAAGTTCTTGCATTTCTATTTGAATTGTGTATAGTTCAGATTGCTAGGTGTGGAAGCCCGGTAGTAAAGCCTTTAGATCAGATCCCGACCCCTTTGGGGTAGCGTTCTCCACAAGAGAATGTTCTTCCACCGGGGTCTGTTCTAAGGGCTTTTTTACTTTCTACGCCTGCCGTACTCCGCACGATAGCAAGAGTTCAACCTGACTGCGCGGAAGAAAAGGGTTACACGGTAAGCGTTGTGGCGCGGAGCAACTACTCCCAAGAATCCGTGGTGCTGGTCGAGTCTGCAAGCATAGGGGTTAATTCATTAACATGCAGATGCCGTGAGGCGGTGGAACCATCCTGATCTTTTTTCTCTGTGTGGGGAAGGGGGGTCTTTGGGTGGAATTTATCAACAGCCCCGATGAGGGGCATGAGGAGAGTGATGGGACGACCCCTCTACGAAACGGGCTCAGACCTTGACAGAGAAACCTCTGTTGTACAGATTTTGGAAAAGGCATGGAATTGCACCATGTCCAAATTGCCCATCCGATATCACCTTGATTTTGTTATTCAACGTAACAGCAAAGCTGTGGCTTTCTGTGAGGTGAAGACACGCAACTACACAATGGCGCAGATTGACTCCTTTGGGGGGTATTTGATGAGCATCGGCAAATGGTCGAGCGCAGAAAGTTTGACTAGAGCCAGTGGTCTTCCGTTTGTTCTAGTTGTAAAAGCCACTGATGGGCTGTACCATGCAACGTTCAGGGACTTCAAACCTGATGATGTTTTGGTGAGGGGACGCACCGATAGGGGTGATTGGCAAGATATTGAGCCATGCGTTCTCTTGAATACTAATAGATTCAAACTCGTGGAGAGCAAATGAGAGACTACAAGAAAGAGTATGAGAACTACGACGGCACACCAGCCGTCAAAAAGAAAAGGGCGCAACGCAACAAAGCGAGGCGCATGTTGGAGAAAGAGGGGGTCGTCCATAAAGGGGACGGCAAGGATGTTGATCACATGACCCCTCTCAGTAAAGGCGGAAAAACAGTTCGCTCTAATCTGAAAGCCAAGCCCGCGTCAGAGAACAGATCGTTTAAACGCAACAAAGACGCTTCAATGAAATGATTGAAGACATCATCAGCGTTACACATTTTGGAGATACAACTCGTGTTGTATGTCCATTCTGCGAACCTGAACGCAAGAAGAGAGCAAAAGACATGACCCTTACCCGCAAGGGTGACGGCGCCATCGTCTACCACTGCCATCATTGCATGGCTAGTGGTTCAGTACAACCAACAGAAAGGAAGGGCAGATTTTTGTCCGCTGTACCAAACCCAACGATCTTGAGCAACGCATTGAGAGCGGAGCATTACGCATTCTTAAAAACAAGGGGAATATCCAAGGAGACCGCAGACAAAACGCAATTGTTTTCCGCAAGAAAGTTCTTTCGGAAGTTAAACAGGGAGACCGAGGCCATCGGGTTTCCCTACTATCGGAACGGGGCGCTCGTCTCCGCTAAGTACAGATCCATTGAGGATAAGGACTTCACTCAAGAGATGGGTGGGGCGCATGACTTTTTCGGAATAGAGAACGTCATAAAAGGTGAGCCCCTCGTTATCGTAGAGGGGGAAATGGATTACTTAACTGCGGTAGAGATAGGTTTAAACAACGTCGTGTCTGTCCCGTCGGGCGCACCAGTCAAGGTGGCAGATGGCAAGGTTCACCCCTCAGAGGATAAAAAGTTTTCCTATGTGTGGAATGCTCGGGATATCATTGACGCTGCACCTTATATCGTTCTAGCGACCGATCAAGACACCCCCGGTCAGGCGTTGGCTGAAGAGCTTGCAAGACGAATCGGAAAAGAAAAGTGCCGACTTGCCAAGTTTGCCAAAAAGGATTTAAACGAAATCCACATGGAGGATGATCCAACGCAAGATACGGTCATCGACATCATTCAGAACGCGCAGCCCTATCCCATTTCGGGCATCAGCGAGGCGCAGACCTACCTTGACAGGATCAACGACCTCTACGCAAAAGGCACGGGCAAAGGATTCAGCACGGGATACACATCCTTAGATGAGATTTATACAGTTGCTACTGGTCAACTCACAGTTGTGACGGGTTACCCCTCAATGGGTAAGTCCAACTTTGTGGATCAGATCATGGTTAACCTCGCCCGTGCCCACGACTGGAAGTTTGCGTTGTGCTCGTTTGAGAACCAGCCCGAGATCCATATCACCCGTCTCATGGAGATCTACACGGGCAAGAGATTCTTTGACGGCAAAGACAGGATGTCCGAGCCCGAAAGAGAACGTGCGTTTAAATGGGTGCAAGATCATTTTCTATTCATCGACTCCAATGGAGAGGATCCAAATACCCTTGAATCGATCCTTGACAGATCACGCGCAGCCGTTAAGCGAATGGGTGTGAGGGGTTTATTGATTGACCCATACAACTACCTTGAACTAGAGCGCAAAGACAGTACAGAAACCGAGGCGATCAGCAACATGCTGACCAAGATCCAAAAGTTCTGCAAGGCGCATGATGTACACACATTCTTTGTGGCTCACCCGTCTAAGATGACCCGTTCAGGTAACGAACAGCCTCGCCCTGATGGCATGGCTATCTCGGGATCAATGGCTTGGTGGGCTAAGACCGACTGCGGTATCACAGTCCACAGGGGTCAGGGTTCGGTGGTTGAAGTTGCGGTATGGAAATGTCGATACCGTTGGGTGGGCGCTCAAGGGGAAACGACCCTGCTCTACAACAAGACCGCAGGGAATTACTCGGAATGCATGGATTCGTTCTAAAGAAAAAGGGGGCATGAGCCCCCTTATTTTTTCCTGACACAAAACACCGCCGAACATACATTTGGAAACGATCTGACAAAACGATCCGAGTCTTGTGAGCGTTTAAACACAACAAAGCGTCGGTCGTGGTATGCGATGTATTTGGAACCTATAGGTATCTTCTTAACATCACAAACTAAACTTATATGTTCTCCTTGTTTCTTGACTTCCAATAAAAATGTAGGGTGATTTGATGTCAGCACAGGGGCTGGCTTCAATGTATATCCCCCTTCGGCTCCATCTCAAAGTCGTACATGGTTTCAAGGTCGTACAAAAACTCCTCCTTTGAAATGTTCTCGACCGCAAACATGCACAACAACTTTGCAACAACTGTCGCTTGATACGCAACAGGCAGATCAGAGTTCTCCAGCACCCGCAGGAGATCCCGCAGGGTTTCAGACATTCGATGAATCATCTTGTTCCACCAGTTCGTAACTCACCAGCCTAAAAGGCGCATACCCTTTAAACCGCATGTTCTCCAAGTGTTCCACCGAATCAGCATAGAACACAATGTTGTCATCGGGCACACCTGCCGTGTCCACATTGTTTTCCTCGTCATACTGCATCAGCGAAATGTAGGAGTTTTCGCGCTCCTTGTTGTCCCACCATTCAATTTCAACGTTAGCACCAATGTACATACAACCCCCTTAAAAACTTGCTGAGATTAAAAACAAAGCGAATACCATCAGCATGTACAGAATGTACCCTCTGACCCTTCTCCTACTGAACTCAGACTCGATCCCCAAGAGCGCAGCCTGAACCTTCTCCCCCTCGCGGCACACATAATTCTTGCGGGGGAAATAATTCGAGCCGATCAAAACTTTTCCCGTGTTGTAGGGGTTATAACTCGATTTGTGTTTAAACGTTGGTTTCTTTTTGCGTGCTGCATTCATGTCAACTCCTCCGGTAGTTCAATGTCGTCACCCAATTTGCTCGCCACATAGCAGCGCATAACAGCCACCAAGGGGGTGTCTGCAACCGCTGCTTTTATGCCCGTTGACGCCACCCATCTATCATCACCGTTGATAAAAAGTGAAATCCACTCACGCTCGATGATAGACCCACCTTGCGCCCAATTGGTTGATGGATGGTAGTCAAATGGCACATCCTTAAACACCATGACGGTGCTGCCGCCTACCTGTACGGGCTTTGTGTACTCGCACTTGGATACCGCCCAATCAAGGGCGGCGCCCGTCAATTCAGATGTTTTCATACTGACTCCTTGTAAGTACATATGCCCCATTGCCCGTCTGATCCCTGTAAAAAATAGCCTCTTGCTCGGCTGCTTTGCGGGACTTGAACTTCCCCAACAGGGTTCCATTGTGGTTAAAAACTAAATACATTACGCCACCTCCAAAATTGGTTTGTTAAATGCTACGGTCATCTTTAATAACTCCCCCC
>Ga0209400_1004374_pt1 | contig 9983 bp, 13 predicted proteins | sample M_130807_EF_Meta_FD_187313 | JGI IMG/M metagenome (GOLD analysis project Ga0209400, IMG submission 187313) | Freshwater microbial communities from Lake Montjoie, Canada to study carbon cycling - M_130807_EF_MetaG (SPAdes) (version 2) | ecosystem: Environmental > Aquatic > Freshwater > Lake...
ACACATGTACTTGATTTTGCTGAGCGTGCCAAATATATATTGAAAAAACAAGATATACCCCACGATACCACTGCATTCACTGACCATTTAATAGTTAAAGGCTCCTTTCTTATCAAGCATTGACGGTCGTAAATAAAAATGAATAGATATAATTTTATATTAAAAATATAAAATTATGGCACTAACTTGGCAGCAGGTCAGTTCCCAAGTATACTTTGTGCATATGTTGGCGCAAAGTTTTATGAAAAATTACAATATACGAACAACCACTTTTATGAAGCCTACTGAATATAGTGAAACACCTAATGGCTGTGTTGGCTTATTTGCTTTTGGTACTATCATTATAGCAGTGATGCCTGACGGCTCAATTAAGGAACTGACGCCAGTCTGTCCACAGATGATGATTGACTTGATTGAGCGCAATTTTAAGAAGATGCTTGTGCCCGTCGCTTAAAAATTGAAACATGTGGACAGTATGTTATTATGTAAAACATGTCTTCATACACTGAAAAGGTAAAGCCCAATATGTTGTTGGAATCCGATATGGAATACAACTTTCTAGAGAAAAACATCCTTCGTGAAATTAAGGAAGCGGAAGAAAACCTACAAAAAGAGAAAAACGTGCGACTCTATCGTCAGTGCGCATTTTCTCTGGCAGGTGGGTTCTTGGCATTAACTGCCTTAACATCGCCCATTGAGAGCGCAGTTGGCGGCGCTATAATGGCGTTGTATTTGCGACGCAACCCCATTTGAAGTATAATAGTAACCAGGTCAGTACCAAAGTTAAGAACTCCTTTTAACGGAGTTCTTAACTTTGGTACTAGACGGTATAGAAATTAGCTCCCCAATGAGCCTTATGTAATAGGTTTTACTATTGTCAAGCTCAATCTGCTGCTCTTTAATCGGTAAGGCACACATCCATGTAAAGCCAGTAACAAGCATTACGAACTGTGAGCCATTTGCCTTTTGAAATACAAAGGTCTGCTGCCCGCAGTCGATATCTGCCAGAGGGTACTTTCCTGATATCAGAGTGACAATCATGTCTTTTTCAAACAGGGACGGCAAGAGGGTGTTATCCTTGATTAAAATCTGCCGCAACATGAACCTTAAATTTGATGCGTCAACTAAATAAAAGTCAAGTTCTACCGTGTGCTGACTTTCATCATAGTTCCTTTTGAGCCTGTAAGTGAGTCTATTATCAGCACTAGTACATAAGAGGATGTTTTCCATTTTAAGATTGTTGAAATATGATTTGTAAATTCAATTTTATACGCTACTATAAAATGGAATTTAGTAACGAGAAAAAAATAACACGTGTCTACCACGCGACACATGTTAACAGATGCCTGCCACAATCAGCACCCGCAGCTGGTACAGCGTGGGCTATAACCTCCACGCTCTCCCTACCAACAGATGCCTGCCAAAATCAGCAACAGCAGGCAGGCAGGCGAGTGTAGAGCTATAACCTCCACTACTAAGCACCTCCCTGCCAACAGATGCCAACCACAGCAATGGCTTTTAGAAAGTGCCCCCACCACGCACAATCCCGTCGTGCACTCCTTGGCTCCATGCCCTCTGGAGCAATTGTGAAGTTGTGGCATTGGTATGAAACCCCAGTAGGAATACCGTCCAACTAACTACACAACGCACGTCCTGACTCGGCTCAAACGGCTTAGGGTGCGTCAGACCCTTTCCGTGCCACTTCTGGACTTGCCGACCTTTTATACACAGGGTTAGCCTTTGTTCAATTTTTTATTAAATTACACTTAAAAATAATAAAAAAATGTTGCATTGCGCAAAAAAAAAAGGCGCCACACCCCTTCTCTTCCTGTAGCGCCCCGTCCCGCGCTACAGCGTCATGACCAATTACTTTACTCCTACCCTAACAAAAGGGATTATGTCATGTCCGGACTGGACTCAACGTCTAGGGCTCGTCAAACCCTAGGCGTGCCGCCATTTCTGGTAGTCTCGTCTGACATTATGTTGAAGGTCGAACGTGATTTCAATTTTTTGTGTTTTTGCTATTATTGCCTCTTACCACCTCTTACAAGACGTCACTGTGCAAAAACCAAAAAAAAAGGCACCACCCCCTTCTCTTCCTGTAGCGCCCCGTCCCGCGCTATAGCGTCATGACCGATTACTTTCCTACCCTCTAACCAGGGATTATGTCATGTCCGGACTGGACTCAACGTCTAGGGCTCGTCAAACCCTAGGCGTGCCGCCATTGCTGGCAGTCTCGTCTGACATTAGATTGAAGGTCGAACATGATTTCAATTTTTTGTGTTTTTTCTACTGACCTGGTTACTATTATACAAAAAGGAAGTCCTCAGATTTGAGGTTTTTGTATTACAAGCCCATAAGGGGCAGAACGTCGTTAATAAATATCAAGCGCAGCAGCACAAGGATAAGAACGGGCTGGATTAGGAGCAGGGCATAGAAAACCAAGTGGCGGGCTGCGCGAACATACGGAAGATGCGGGTCCTGTTCGATGAAGTATATGACGGCGCCAATAAGTCCGGCTAGGACGCTTAACGCAAGGAGAGAAATCATCTTTGTGATTTCTTAAGACCTTCGCATTTTGACTTTTTGCATGTTGTGATTTCAATTTTTCCTTTTATCGCCCTGACCAAACCTTAATAATCGGCAATTGCAATGGATTTGCCATGTATTTATCATATGTGTAAGACCAAGGGCAGTAATTATGGATTGTACCAAAAAGGGATGGTTCATCATTCAGACTTGGTTTTTCAAGGCAGCATAGGGCACCAAAAATTCGTTCGCATGCCATACGCTTTTCTCTTGTATCAACCACATCTAACAGGGCAAATATGTCATAGTTATCTATTAGTTTTTTAAGAAATACGTGTGTTATAACGCTTTGAATGCCGAAACACGGTGTCCACTCTTCTTTATTATCGTAAGCTGCTAATATGCGATTTTTCTGTTTAAGCTTGCTATTGCTTATGACCGCTTGTTCCACCTGTATATTATCCCAATCATGCTGGAAGTGCCATATGAACTTTATATCGGTAATAGTGTCCACTGGTAGCACCTGCTGAATAAAGGCTGAATCGTGCAGAATCACCGCTTTTGTGAAAAGGGTCGCGTATTTATCAAAATAATAGTAGGCTAAAAGTTCACCACGGTGTGGATACGTTGACTGGACTATGAACACGTTTGTAAGGTGTAGGGTTTCTGGTATTTTAATCTGGTCATTATTGCTATTATCATCTATAATCATAATAGTGTTCTGTGGATAATACTTTCTAATCGATGTGTACGCAGTTAACCACAGTCGGTTTGTTTCCGCACTTTGGACATGGCGTGTAAAAATAAAGCCCAACATGGTTGGTGTTTATTTTTAATAATGTGGCTTTTCTTAGACCGTATGGTTACGAAGTTACCTTCTGGTTCATAAAAATTGAAACCTGGCTTTTTGCTTAAAGCAAAAGCAAAAGCAGCAAGCAATGTCAAACTGGTACTTTATGAACTTTACGCGACACGAAATTGCACATGGCACTCTTAGTGATGTGATGCGGCAGCTTATGTCGCTGATTACCCGTTATAGATGGGCTGCTACAGACAAAGTGGACCTGGCAGAACTTTCGCCCAATGACCTTGAGCAGCTAAAGAAGGAGAGGTGGCGGTTTCTTGGCATTGTCTATGATTAGACCAGTACCATTGTATTGCCATTCCAAAATAGGCACATGGAGGGCGGGTTGGAGCCGCGGAACTTGTTAAGGACTGCGGTGGGCAGATTGGCGTCGTTAGCGTTCATTTCTACAGCTGCAGCTCCATTAATTGATAAAAGAACATCCACGTCGTTCGCTGAATAATTTTTTAGACTGTAGTATAAGCCAGGCTCTAATGTGGACGCTACTGATACAGTTATTCTTAGCGCTGTTGCATTTGTAGGAATTACATACATATTGCCTTCTGTGCCACTAACTACGGTTAGCGCGTAGTCTGTATGGTTACTTGGTACCATAGTCATGCTGCTTTGACTTCTTACGGCTTGTGGTCCTGGCGGTCCTTGGATTCCAGCCGGACCCTGGGGTCCAGTTGGTCCGTCTACACCTCTTGTACCTGTGCATCCTGTAATACCTGTGGCGCCTGTTGATGCACTTGCGGTAGGACCTGTTGCACCTTCTGAGCCCTTTGGTCCTACATAGCCCGCCGGTCCTTGGGGTCCTGTTTGACCGGTTGGTCCAACTGTACCCAAGGCGCCGAAAGGTGTGTGGATGTGACTATAGACTGTGCTTGGGTCCTCATATTGGATGGTGATTTCTGTGTTGTCGTCGCCAATTAAGAGCTGGCTAAAAATCTTAAATACAAGGCGGTCTCCTGTTTCTAAAGCTATAGGGTTAAGGCATACGCAGTCAAATGTTATCTGACTTTGAGTATTGTATGGAAGAGCCTTGCTGCATTCAGAGGTTAATAGGAGTGTTTCATTTGCATTTGTGCGTTTATAAATCTGCGCGTACATTATTGCAACGGGATTTCCTTCCGCTGTTAGTGCACCAGTCAAATTAGCCGATAATACAAAATTAAATGTGCCTGATGGAATTACTTGTGCGTTGGGAAAGGTTGACGGGGTGATAAAATTAGCAAGTTGTATTTTTGAATCCGTCAAAAACGTGTTCACGGATGATGGTGTTGCGTTTGGATTTATTGTTATATCCGCAAGGCTATATGAACCGGATGCTGGTCTATTCTGAAGGTATAACACCTGTCCAGAGCTATAGCCAGCGGGTCCTTTACTGCCTGTGTTTCCTGTAGGTCCTGTGGCGCCAGTATTTGTTGCTGTTCCGACCGGTCCTGTTTGTCCTGTTGGTCCTGTTTGCCCATCGGGTCCTGTGGCGCCAGTATTTGTTGCGCGTCCAGCAATTCCCTGATTTCCCGTTGGTCCGGTAGACCCTTGGGCTCCTGGTTTAGGGTTTCCGTAGAGCGCTGTGAAGCGTTTTAGTGCCAGCTGCTCACCGGCGTTCATTATAATATGTCTTGAATTTTTTATTTAGGGAACGCGGTACCGGGATTCACTGTTGCTTCACTCTGTCAGACCCAGTGAATTAATTAACAATGATTCTACTAGCATGAAAGCTTTTCTGGCGCGTTCGTGTAAATATATATTTTCATGAGTTTTTATATTAATTGTCAGCAGATGTGTTTTATTTGCCGGTAAAAATTCCACTACTATATGATTACGCAGGGCAATATATAATATATGGAACAAATATGCGCTTTCAAAGGAGTAATATGAATTTAAGAAAGTTGAGTTTGCGGCAACAAAGGCGCCCTCATATAAGTTGGGGCTATATGTCAAAGCGTAAATCAATGGTGCTATGAAAGTATCTATTGTGGCGGCATAAGCAAATAGTGGCGCTATCAAGAAGAAATTTATAAATGGTCTTTCTGGTAAAATGCCCTTAATAAGAATTTGTCGCATAATAAGTATAAATATGCATATTGCTCTTATTAGTTTGGCGTCAGTTCCTAGAAAAATATAGGTATGAAATAGGGGTACTGTAATATATTCTGATATTTGCGGTTCATTATCAACATAAAAATTTATGACTTTATCTTGTGCTTCTTGCACCCTGTCGTCTAGCGATGCCATTATTTATATTTGTGTTTTTGGGTTTTAAGCACTTATTAGCTCGTTTAGGCTGACCTTCTTACCGTCACGAATGACTACAACCGTGTCCCAGCCGTTATCTGACTTGATTTTGTCGTTGATGGCGACCTTCTTGGCGTGGCTAAAGTGGCTGGGCGTATTGTACAATACGTCGCCGCACTTCAGAACATAACCGTGCTGCGCGTCCTTCTTCAGAACAAATGTGGCTGCGAAAGTCTGCTTCTTATAGGTCATTTGCACTGCGTCCCCATCCTTAAGGACCGCAATAAGCTGCGCGTGCTTATCTTTTACATCTGCGCTGCGCTTTGACTCAGCTACGGGCTCAATCTCATTGATATGCATGGACTTTACTGAGGGTTGCGACTGCTCCTCATCATCAGACGACTGCATCTCATCAGTCTGTGACTGCTGGTCTGACTGTGACTGTGACTGCGACTGCGACTGCGACTGCTCCTGCTCCTGCTCCGACTCCTGCTCCTGACCAACACAAATACTGTAGTGAATATTGGTAATATAGTTGTCCATGCGCTCCAGAATGGACCGCTGCTGTGCAAGCTCATGCTCCAAGGCAGCCATGCGATTATCCTGCTTCTCTAGATTTGCATTTAGTGCGCTCTTCTTGCATGCGAAGGACCGGCAAACATCACTGCATAGGCGACTAAACGAAACAACCGTAAATATTGCCATAAGGATATTTAGCGTGGTCAACGGGTCGTTCTTTACTTCATTCTGTAGGGCTGTGATAAAATCCTCCATTTTTTAGCATATTACTAAAAGTGTCGACTGTTGTCAATTTTTAACACAAAGTCTCAGACATGAAGATGCGGAAATTCTTTTTTTAAGAACGTGTGTAATGCCGATGCCTGTGGATGTTTTCCTAGGCGGTCAAGGAATCCAAATACCCATAAGTTATAATGTTTTGTTACCAAGTCAACCGTTTCAGACCAATGCGTGTGTATAGACAGTAATGGACTATTGTCAACTCTTATTCCAACTGTATTATCAAAACGAAAGATTGACCATTTCTTTTGTAAGGTTGTGCTCAGTTCCGTTGACTGAAACATACGCCACCAGCCATAATTATTCTGAACTGAAAATTCGTGGACTGATTCAGGAGTATAATTCTTAACAACATCTTCCAAGGCGGCTTGGTCAAAGAAGCGCGATGTTTTCGATGCCTGACGCCAAAGATTCGGCACGCTCTTATCATTTGTCCACATAAATCCAGCGTTAAACTTACCGTAACGCTCCTCATCGCGCGGCTTAATCATATGAGGACTCACTGCGATTTTTGCCGTTGTTGGCACTTCTGGTAGTGGACCCATAAAACAAATATCACTGTCAAAGAAAAACACTGCATCTTCCTTTTCAAAGGCGTTGTCTATTACTGTTGCTTTCTCCATCATGAAATCCTCCCATAGCGTTTTATATATGTAGCCACGCTGTCCGGTCATCAGCTTTCTGCTAACAGTCCCGTACCTATCTAGACCAGTGTCAATGTGAAGGGGTCCCGAATATAGGTCGTTTGTTTTTAGATATTCGGCTGTTTTACTGTCACATAGCAAGTATACAGTTGGTTTAGTGGCATTAAATAAATTAAGCGTAAAAAGGAAGACCTTGAGGTCTTGGATTGCATTATACGTGGACAGTGTACAAACAGCGACCATCTTAGGTTTTAAACTGCTAGCGGGTTTATATCGCTTTTATTTTATCGCTTTTCAGTAGAAATGGTTTACAGTCAAATATGCGACTGGTTAAATGATTTTGTAGAGGGCGCTGACTTGGAGCTTTATGATGTATGGGATTGTACTGAATGGCTTTCAGAGTCTGAAATTTTGTCTGTATTTGAGGAATACGTAATGCCGACCTTTAAAACAAAAAAAGGGGCGGCGGATGCATCACAGATACTACACGCGCTTATCTGGGAATACTACCTTTTTAGGCGGTCTGCAGCTATTGCCGCTTTTTCTTACGATGTTTCTTGTTATGAACGCTTAAAATCTGTCGCGTCTGTACAACAACAAAGTCAGGAATGGCTTCAGGAAAAACGCGACCTAATAACAGCTAGTGAATTTTCAACAATATTAAAGGATGGCTTAGCGCGATACCAAATCATGCGGGAAAAGACGGTTAAACGAATTTCTGCGGCGGCGGAGCAGCAAACAGTATTTTTATCGCGGGATGGTGTTTTAGCACCGATGGCATGGGGTCATCGCTTTGAGCCTGTTGTAAAACAGATATATGAATCTGTAACTGGCTCAACTGTCTATTCTGGTTTGGGACGCTTACGCCATCCTACGTTAAAACGGTTAGCTGCTTCACCAGATGGAGTTGTGTCAAAGGGGTGTCTTCTGGAAATTAAGGCACCTATAACGCGTGACCTAGAAGATGATGAAATACCCTACGAATATTATTGCCAGATGCAGGTACAAATGGAGGTTTGTGATATTGGGGCTTGCGACTATTGTGAATGTCGCTTTCGTTCGGGTTCGGATTTTGTTGACTTGAGCGGATGTCAGTTTGTTGGCGCCCTTGCAGTCATTGGTTTAGCTGACGACTACAGTACGTGGAAGTATGTTTATTCCCCGCTTTTCCCTAATACGGATGAAGGGCGCTGCGGTGCTAAGTCCTGGAGCCCACTTGTTGAAGGCGAATGCCAGACATGTCGTTTGGATATTGTTGACGGGCAAACTGCGGAATTTGTATCCTGTACAACATGCAGTAATCCTGGTGCAGTTGTACTTGAAAAGTGCGTTTGGCAGTTAGAAGACATGCAAAAACTAACCGTTTTGCGTAATCCTCGTTGGTGGTCAACTGTGGGGCTTCCTGAATACAATCGCTTCTGTAGCGACTTGGGAAAGGCGCGCTCTGACCCTATGTATTTGGCGCCACCAGGCATAGATTTATTCAAAACGCGCAGTCCGATGTTTTTGGATGAGGATGAGTTATACAATAAGGTAACAAAGTGATGATGTTTTTCTTTATATTATTACCGAACCGTAATAATATAAAAAGTTAGATTGTGTTTATTGTCTTTACTGTGCATACTGGCACTTTGTTGATTCAGGCACCTTGCGTCCCTTTGGCACAGGACTACCAATCGCGCCTTGTCTTGGGGCATAAAATGAACCGACCACCTCTTTTAGGGGAGCGCTGCATGAATCGGGATAGGTATGGGGGTAATTATTTGTACGTTGATTGTAATCACCTAATATCTCTGGAATACGGTGACCATCCTGCTCATAGCATTGCTGCTGTGTCAATGTGCCAAGTTCATTAAATGGTCTTGTCATTTCTATTTTGTCTTTGAGAAGGTGTGCCGGTCCTTCTTCATTAGCGTCGGGACTTAGACGCGATGCTTCTTTATTTGGAACTGGCTCTGACTCTGGTGATTCAAAACCCTCATTGAATCTGAAGCGCGGGCTTTTAAGAAAATTCACTGCTGTAAGCCCTATCAAAATTAAAATGATGAGACCTGAGATTTCGTATAATTTCATCGTCCTACTTGTTGCTTAATAATTTAATGGTGCCAACTTTCGATTAATGAACGGTCACTCTGTCTACAATACATAGTGCAGTCGCAGCGCTCCTGTCTTTTCTCTGACAGGGTTCGTAGATGAAAAAAATAGATGCCCTTATCGTAACCTAACATAACGCTGTTTCCCTGGGTAGGGTAGGCGCGATGAATACAATCTGTGAACACATGTTGACTTGTCCTAAGAATTAACTTGTTCATGCAGAAATTCACACCCCTTCGTGAAATTTTGCGTAAATTCAAATAAATTTCGTTTTTGTTGAATTTATTGCAGCCCGCCCAGAATCCGCGAAGAATTAAGGTGTCTGTTGACGGATTTGTTTGTTCCAGGATTGAATTCAATGAGGGTCCATAGGAGCGCCGGACAACAAACTCATCAGTATCAAGTAACACTGTCCATGTGGCGTCGCTGTATTTCTTTAAGGCGTGACTATAGGCGGAGTTCTGCCCAGTGATTATCTCATCTGGTCCGGTATAATCGGCTGCTAACCTGGTCTTGCCCTTAAGGGTGTGCTTATAGGGAATTAACCATGGAATGTAAATTACGTCATCTCTTTCGACTATTTCTGTCAACGGCGGCTCTGTAGAATTATTGTCATACAGTAAAAATCTGTTAACTCCGTGGACCCTTTTGTAGAAATTTATGTAATTCTGAATTCGCGACCATTCATTTTTAAAAACTAAACAAAGCTGGCTAGTTAGGGCTGGTCCACTTTCTACAACTTTACTTTTGTGTGTTTTTTTATTGAAATTCACACTGTCTACTTTGTCAAATTTGAGGAAGATAGCTACATTATATGTAGTAGTGCGATG
>Ga0209400_1004375_pt1 | contig 9982 bp, 5 predicted proteins | sample M_130807_EF_Meta_FD_187313 | JGI IMG/M metagenome (GOLD analysis project Ga0209400, IMG submission 187313) | Freshwater microbial communities from Lake Montjoie, Canada to study carbon cycling - M_130807_EF_MetaG (SPAdes) (version 2) | ecosystem: Environmental > Aquatic > Freshwater > Lake...
GCATCATCCGCCGCAGCGACCGCTGGGTATACATTGCGTTTGCCAGTCAAACCCGCGGCTGGGTTCCGGCGGAAAGCATCGAACCGCTTATCCCAACAACCCCGCCCCAGGTGCCGAGTTTCGCGCCTCCCACCGAGCCCAAACAGCCATCGGCCTGACAATTCCGCGGGAAATTTTTCGAGGATGCCGTTGGGAGATGTTGCCCATATCCATAACGAGACACTCAGTCACCACCCTCTTCATTCGCAAACGCTGCGGGTGAAAGAGGAATCATCATGATCTAACAATCTGCCCCCGACGGAGCTGTCGGAGGAACTTCCCTGCCTGAAAGACATCAAAAGGCAAGGAATGATCCAAGTGTTCCGGTGGGGGCGGCAACATTTCACTCTAAGGAAACCAACATTCAGCCCTCGCCATCGTTCGCGAAGAAAAACCGGTGAGAAGGGGTCATTGGGAACCAGACCGTTTCTCAAAAATCTTTTCATTTATCTTTGCCCCAAGGGGGAACCGTGAAAACGACGGGTGCCACTTCGCACCCTGGAATAAGCGTAAAATGAGCCGCGCCAACTGGGCGCACGGAAGGTCGACGAAACGCAGAAAGTTGATGTAGACGAAGATGTAGCCGAAGTTCCTGCGCCCGTTTGGCGCGGGCATATGGAATGGTCATACCAGTATCCTTTGATGGATACACCCTTCGCTTTCACCGTTTTCCCCGTTGGGGACGAAGAATCATCGTTCCTCGCCGATAGTCGAATAGAATTTTGACAACCAGCAAGCCGCCCCCGCCGGAACTTTCGGGAAACTTCCCCGCCTGATATAGAAAAAGCCCGGGACCTTGCAGTCCCGGGCTTTGCAGAGATTGAAATAACTTGATTATTACTGAGTAACGTCCGCTTTCACGCGGATGTACAATTCCGGTTCAGCCAACAACACTGCTGGCACCCCAATCGTGATAACCTCGATTGGATTACCCGAGTTACTTGTCTCGGTCTCGGGCGTGAAAGGCGTCCATGACCCTTCTTGCAGTGTCGTGGATGATTCGTAGGTGTAGCTCAGATTGGTGAGGCTTGTCAAACGACGGCTGTAGCTGAATGTTCCGGTGGATTTGTCAAACGGTGCCGTGTAGGGATTAACCGAAGCACCACTGGTCGGATTAAGACCAAATGCATATTCATCGAAGTTGGATCTGCCATCGCCGTCGTCGTCGTCATTTGCGCCGCCGACAACACCCGTTGAAGTGGCCCAAGTGTCGTAATCCGTTCCGGTTGTTGCGGTAAACCACTTGTTGGTCAAATACGCTTCAACTTGGGCACGCTGTTCCTCCGAGAGAGCAAAGTCGTAGATGATGACTTCCGCCAGGTATTGGTTTCCAGCATGGTAAACGCGGTCCTTGTTGAAGGAGTTCGTTTGCACGTTGTCTGTTGTAATCACCTCGACCAAATTGAATCCGTTATGGACCTCGGTAGGCATGTTGAAGGATGTTCCATCCACCAACGATCCATTGACGTAGGTCGATCCGTTTCTTACCCGGTCACTCGAATTTCCGTCAAACATTGGTGCGGACGGATCATCGTCGCTCTGACTATGGAAGTTATAAGCATCCGTGTCAGTGAGCAGGAAGCTGCTGCCCTTGCGAACAGCGAAGACGGTGCGCACATTGCTTTCTCTGGCGAAAACAAAAGCACCGCTGTTACCGGCACCGCTGTTTTTCGGGAAGAAGATGGCAGGTTTGCCGCTTTCCATGCCGGAATTGGCCACATATGTAGGAGTGGCATTGCCGCTCGGCACTGTGGCATTGGCACCATTGGAGCTGCCGTCGGTCCATTCACTAACTGCCGCACCATCTGCCAGAGCGATCGCCGAAGCGTCGAACCAGCGGGTGTATCCGGCAACCGGGGGACCGGGAGGCAGGACTTGCACTGTCACTGTGTAGGTGTTGGTGATTGCCAAATCCGAGGAAGTGACAACAAACGCGACTGGGCTTGTGAAATTATGTGCTTCGCCTGATGAGGCAGGGAGACCGCCGACCGTGCACGTTGCGCCGCTCGACAAAGTGAACGTTGGTGTGAGTGCGGTAAAGTCAGTCGTGCCATTGGGCAAATACCAAGTGATGGCAGCGGCGTTGCCGGAAAGCGCACCGATCGAACCACCGGGGCCGAAGCTGGTGATTTTCGCCTGTGGCACATACGACGTGGTCAACGCATACTTTTGAGTCAAGTATTGCCCCACAGCCGCAGCTTCCGATTCGGAGAGAACGCGATTGTAGATAATGACTTCGGCGATATCGCCGTTCAACTGCTGACCGTTTTCGGAGCGGTTGCCGATGGTCCAGTTGTTTCCGTTGCCACTGTTGTATTCAGGGCTGTCACTGCCGATCACCGCGCCGTCGATCAAGGCGCGATAGACCGAGCTACTGCTCTCCAATGCAAAAACGTGGCTTCCCGAGGTAGGCCAACTGCCTTGATTAAATGTTCCATCCGCCCGTCCATTGCGGAATGAGCCGGGATGGGATTCGCTCCATGAGTCAGCCACCCAGCGCTCATCATTGTCTCGATTGCCGAAGAGGTTGTAACGGCCGTCATTGTTGATGGTCGAGACCACAAAAACCGTAGCTTCGGAAGGAAATTGCGAGCTGAGGTCGCCGAGATACAGGCGATCACCGTTGTCGTCATCGTCCTGAGTGAAACGCAGCACCGGCTGGCCATTCAGTGCACCGGCAACGTATTGAGGCCGATCTCCCGCATTGCCATTGCTGGCGTTGTTGCTGCTTCCGCTCGAGTCATCCCATTGGCTGACATTTCCCGATCCGTCCACCTGGGTGCCCGAATCTGCTTTGAGCCAGACCTGCAATCCGCTCTGAGGGAGGGGTGATTGCGCGATGGTCACAGCATAATCATTTTCGGTGGCACCGTCGGTGACAACATAATGCACGGTTGAAGGTCCGGGTGAAACGAAGGTAGGCGAAGGGACCGAGCCAGAGGTCTGATTGCATGTTCCCGAGGTAACCGTGAAACTAGGCGCAAGTGTTTCAAAGGTCGTGCCGGTAGGAACATAAAGCAGAATCGTCTTGGCGCTTTGATTGATCGAGCCGGAAGATCCCGGAATCGAGAATGAAGTGATTGTGGCAACCGAGCTGAGGCTGAGAACGCCCGTCGTCGTGTCAAAAGTCCATGTCCGTGTTCCGTCAACTTTCGTGAAAACATCAAGAACAGGGCCGGTGAAACCAGTCATGCTGAATGTTCCGCCGAAGCTTTTTGCCGCGGTATCAACCAAGGTCCAATTACCCACAGCAGCAGTAACAGCAGCGGTATTGATGGTGAAATTTCCGCCAATGGTCGCGGTTCCGCCGCCGGTGATCTTGTTGCTAGAAGCATTGGTGACATTGAATGTGTAGTCGCCGGCATCGTCAAGAACGAGGGTGCCGTTGCTCACCGTGGTATTGCCGGTGAAGGTGCTCGCTCCCGAGAGGGTCAGTTCGCCCGAACCGTCCTTGGTCAAGGAACCTGCTCCGGAAATGGCACCGGAAAGGATCTGCGACGCAGAGCTGTCATAGTAAAGAATGGTGTTGGTATCCAAGCTGATGTTGCCCGCAAAATCCCCGCCACCGAGTCTTCCCGAGCCGGTTGTGTTTCCACCGCGGAACTTCAGTCCGCCGATCGTAAGATAAGCCTCCTGGACGTTGTCACCTTTTTCGAGTGTGATGGAGCCAGTGAAAGTATTGTCGCCACTGAGGTTGACGTAACTCTGCGAGCCCGTCTGGCTGCTGAAACTAACAAACAGTGACAAAGCGCTGCTGTCGCCTACATCAGGGATTCCCTGGTCAAACGTGACAGACTCACGGTCGCCATTTCCTTGGAACCCAGTCTCAATTCGAAGTGTTTGCGCGCCAGTGGCGGAGGAACTGATCGGACCTTGAAACCGGTAGTCCGTGTCGTTATTATTGAACTTGAAATTGATCGTGCCACCCGCACCGGCAAAAATCAAATCGTTGCTGAAGATGAAGTTGTCACTCTGAGAAGGGTGAACCGCTAGTGTGCCTCCTCCCTCGGTCGTGATCGATCCCGAATCGTTGAACGTTCTGGTGTTGCCTGACTGAGTCGAGTTGCCGTCGTTAATGTTGAACGTATTGCCCGATGTGATAACGGTCTGTGCCTGAGCCAGCCCTGATAAGAAGGGCGTGCCCGCTGCCAGAGCGAGGCTCGCAATCCTGAGTATGGTTTTTAGTCGATTACTTAATTTCATGGTTTGTTAGTTTAGGTGGAGACGCTGATTTGCATCGAATGTCATGCGCAAAAATTACGTAAGTTACGTAGGTGCGGTGACATCGTCAGAGAATCATACAAAGTAAATCATCGGATGCAAAATCTTTTCGCTTGACGAAACGACTAAAAATTAGGCTAGTTGTGGCATGGCAGCGATGAACCGACGCAGCGTCGCCGAGCAGGCGGCCGAGCATATGCGCGAGGGATTGAAAAAAGGATTCTGGGGATCTTCATTGCCCGGCATTGCCCGCCTCGCCGTGGACTTGAAGATTTCCCGTACCAATGTCCTTGCAGCGCTGCGGATTTTGGAAAACGAAGGCCTTTTGCATGCTGCCGGGCGGGGAAAGAATCGCAGGATCACCCACACCAGCATCGAAAACCATCGATTGCGCGTGGGCATACTGCTGCACTCTGACATGTGGGACGAGAGCAGTAAAAACGCGCAATTGTTGTGGCTCATTCGTCACGAACTCGAAACCGCTGGCCATGCAGTCTTCTTTGCCGACAAGTCCGCAACAGCGGTGAAGCACGACACCGCACAATTGCTCGCACTCATTCAAACGAACCCCGCCGACGCATGGATCGTTGTCGCGGGCTCCTACGAGCTGCTGAGCTGGTTTGCCGCCCAGGAACAACTTCCCTGCTTTGCCTTGTATGGTCGCACCGATGACCTGGAACTGGCTCGCGCCGGTCCCGACATGCAGACGGCGATCCTCGAGGCAACCCGCAAGCTGATCTCCCTGGGACATCGCCGCATTGTGCAGATCGTGCGCAGCGGGCGGAAAAAACCCAAGCTTGCACCGCTGGAACAGGCTTTTATGGATGAACTCGCCCGCCATGGCATTGCGACTGGCGCGTACAACCTGCCGGATTGGGAGGAAAGTCCTACGGGCTTCGCAACGATGTTGGTTAACCTGTTCCGCGCCACACCGCCGACAGCCTTGATGATGGAGGATGCCTCATTGTGCATTGCCGCGATGCAATTTCTCGCCCGACGACGCATTCTTATCCCCGAACATCTGTCTCTGGTCTTTCTTGAGGACGATTCCACACTATCGTGGTGTCAGCCGTCAATTGCCCATCTAACCTGGGATCACTCACAGATATTGCCACTGCTCACTCGTTGGATCGCATCCCTGCGAGGAGGCAAATCAATTCACGCGCTTTTGAAAATCCCGGCCCGCTTCGTCCCGGGCGGAAGCATTGGTCCGGTCCCGCGAAACAAATAGCGAGCTGAGGCATGAAATTCTAACATTTCATGGCCCGGCGCGCGATCGTGAGGATTGCATTTACACGAAATATCGACTGCTTCGCCCCGTATTGACAGAAGCATGAAACGAACCATCATTCTTGGCGCCCTGTTCTCCCTTTCCGTCCAAGCCCAGGTGCCGCGCGACAGCGTGCCGATTGATTCCGCCGAATGGCCGTCGAACTATCGTCTCCATGTGGAATTTTCCGCAGCGGCCAAAGCAACGGTGCAACTGACCCCGGAAGTCGCGCTGCCGCTGGCGGCGGCGAAAAGCCATGACATCGCCATCGAACATCCGGCATCCGGTGCGGCGTTGTTGCGGGTGTGGAGCGACGGCAAACTCGTGCGCGGACCCGAGGAAATCAAAGGTTTGCAAAGCCCGGAACAGACCGCTGCCAAAGACTATCCCGATGCCAAAGTGGATCTCGGTGCCGATTTCACCGCCGCAGTGACCTTCACCGCCGAGGGAGCGGGGGCGTTGTTTTCGCAGTCTGCGCCGAATGGCCCCTGGTCCAGCGATGCCAAGGCCCTGTTCATTCGCGATGGCAAGCTGGTGTATGACATCGGCTGGCTCGGCGAGATGAGTGGCGGTGCGGCAGTCAACGACGGCAAAACGCACACCGCTGTGCTGAGTTGCCAAAAAGGCCATGCTCGACTGTGGATTGACGGCACGATGTCCGCGGAAAAAGAGCAATTCACCAAACCAAAAGTGGCAGGCCACATCCTGAAGGTTGGTCGTGCCGCCAAAGGCTTTGCGGGTGATCTGGAAAAGGGAACCATTGGCCGACTCAAGATTTGGGCACGGGCACTGCCCGATGACGAGATCGCATTGCTGTTCAAAAGCGATGGCAAGGGTGCCAATACGCCCGACTTCACCCATTTGGCCGATGGCGCAACATCCCATCCAAGCATCAAACCCGATGGCGGAGCAACCATCAAATCCGCGTGGGTTCAACCGCTCGAACGCGGCGATCATTCGGCCATCGTGCAGGCATGGAACCAACAAACCCTTGAGGAAGGCAAAAACATCTTCAATACCAACTGCGTGATCTGCCACGGCACCGTGGAGAAAGAAGGCTCGCTGCCGACCGCCCTGCGCTTCGCCCAGGGCCAGTTCAAAAACGGCGGCGATCCCTACTCGATGTTCACCACCTTGACCAAAGGCTACGGACAAATGATCCCACAACCGCAGTATACGACGGCGCAAAAATACGCGGTGATCCACTACATTCGCGAAACATTTCTCGCCCCCCACAACCCCGGCCAGTTGGTCAAAGTGACTCCCGAATATCTGGCCAACCTGCCGAAAGGCCTGGCCAAAGCGGAGGCCGAGGTCGAAGACAAATCACTGCCGCAATACCAGCGGATGGACCTCGGACCCGCGCTGTTCTGGACCTTTCAAATCGCTCCAGGCAATATCGCCCAGAAGGGCATCGCCATCCGCCTCGACGATGGTCCCGGCGGAGTCAGCAAAGGCCGGGCCTGGATGGTGTATGATCACGACACCATGCGCATGGCGGCGGCAACCACCGGAAAATTCGTCGACTGGAAGGGCATCGCTTTCGACGGCAGCCACGGCACGCATACCAGTCTCACCGGCGAACCCCATTTCATCAATCCCGTCGGCCCCGGCTGGGCATCGCCCGAAGGATCGTGGGAAGACAGCCGGCCGCTGGGTCGCGACCAAAAACCCTACGGCCCCCTGCCCCGCAACTGGGCGCATTACGAGGGCCTCTACACCCAGGGCGAAAAAATGGTCATCGCCGCCACCGTGGGCGGAACCCTTGTATTGGAATCACCCGACTGGATTGACTTCGCCAACACGCCGGTCTTCATCCGCACTTTCAATGTCGCGGCAAGCGCAAAACCCCTGCTGCTGCGGGTCGCGCCGGACAGCGTGAATGTCATCCTCCGTGGCGATGGCAAAATCGCCAAGGACGGCGGCTTCTGGGTGGCATCAATCCCCGGCAACGCCAAAACCCGGGTGTTCATTTCGAAGACCGATGGAAAAACCCTGGAGTCCATCAGCCAATCCCATGCGACCCCGCTGTCCTTGGAGAAATTCACCAAAGGAGGTCCGCCGCGCTGGGCGCAGGAGGTCGGCACGACTTCGGTCGCCGAAGACAAAGGCGGCCCCTTCATCGCCGATACCTTTCCTTTGCCGCTCGACAATCCATGGCAGAGCTGGCTGCGCCCCGGTGGCTTTGATTTCACCCCCGACGGCAAAGGCGCGATCGTCGCCATGTGGAACGGCGATGTCTGGCGCGTCGACGGGATCATGGAACCCGCCCCGGCTCCGCTGCGCTGGCGCAGGATCGCGGCCGGGCTCTTTCAACCGCTCGGCGTGAAATTCCGTGGCGAGGAGTTGTTCATTACCTGTCGCAATCAGTTGGCCCGGCTGAAGGACCTCAACGGCGACGGCGAAATCGACTACATCGACAGTTTCAACAATGACCACCAGGTGACCGAGCATTTCCATGAATTCGCGATGGGATTGCAATGCGATGCCGCGGGCAATTTCTACTATGCCAAGTCCGCCCGCCATGCGCTCGACTGCGTGGTGCCCCATCACGGTACCCTGCTGCGGGTCAGTGCCGATGGCAAAACCACCGAAATTCTCGCCACTGGATTCCGCGCCGCGAACGGTGTCTGCCTCAACGACGACGGCACGTTTTTCGTCACCGACCAGGAAGGCCATTGGACACCGAAAAACCGCATCAACCGCGTAAAGCCCGGTGGTTTTTACGGCAACATGTTCGGCTACAGCAACGTCACCGATTCCTCCGATTCGGCGATGCAGCAGCCGATGGTGTGGATCACCAACAACAAGGACCGCAGCCCCGCCGAGTTGCTCTGGGTGCCGAAGAACGCGTGGGGCACGCTGGGCGGGTCCTTGCTCAACATCAGCTACGGCACGGGCCGGGTGTTCATCGTGCCTAACGAAGAAATCGGCGGCCAGTGGCAGGGGGCTGTTTGCGAACTGCCGATGCCCGCTTTCAAGACCGGCATCATGCGCGGACGTTTCGCCGCCGACGGTTCCCTCTACACGTCCGGCATGTTCGCCTGGGCGGGCAATGCCTCGGACCCGGGCGGCTTCCACCGGATCATCCGCAGCAAGTCACCCGCCTATCTGCCCAAGGAAATCCATGCGCTCAAAGGCGCCTTGAAGTTGGTTTTCTCGGAGCCTGTTGATCCTGCCTCGGTACAAACCGGCGCGTTCACCTGCACGGTGTGGTCGCTCAAACGCAGCGCCAATTATGGCTCCGATCACGTGCAGGAACATCCGATCCCCGTTACCGCAGCCAAAATTGAAAAGGACGGTCGCACGATGACTCTAACAATTCCTCAGCTCGCACCCACGCAATGTTATGAGCTGAAGGTCAATGTCAAAGCGCCGGACGGCACTGCCATCGAGCGCTCGATTCACGGCACCATTCATCAATTGGGCGAAGACTGACGATTGCCGCCTTCAGCGGATGAAATAACTGAGGTTTTCCAGTTCCGATGCGAGATCGACGTTGTTGACAACGATCTCCTTCGGAACCTCCAGAACGGCGGGCGAGAAATTCAGAACCCCTTGAATGCCCGCTCGCACCAACCGGTTGACGATGCCTTGGGCGAATTCAGCAGGAACACAGAGGATAGCCAGACGAACCAGGTTTTCCGATAGGAAATTCTCCATTTCCTCGTCAAGAAACAACGGCACGTTCACCCCCCGGGCGCGAGCGGCCGCAGGGTCGGCATCAAATGCGGCAATCACCTCGAAACCTTCCTTTTGAAAACCTTGGTAGCGCAGCAGCGCCGAGCCGAGATTGCCCGCACCGATGAGGATCACAGGTTGCAGTTTTTCCTGACGCAACGAATCGCGCAGTGCCGCCGCGAGTGTCTCCACCGGGTAGCCAAGCCCGCGAGTGCCCCACTGACCAAGATAGGCGATGTCCTTGCGAAGTTGCGAGGAATTCACTCCCGCAGCCTTGGCGAGCGTGCCGGAACTCACGGTGACGATTCCATTGTCCGCCAGGCGCTGCAGGCAGCGGTGGTAGGTGGAAAGGCGGTAAATCACCTTCTTCGGAATCGCGCCTTTTTCCATGTTCCGGGGTGGGATGTTGAATCGGGACCTGATCAGGCACCGGGGATTTCAATGAACCCCTCCAGTTTGCGAATCCGGGTGGGGTGGCGCATTTTCCGCAACGCTTTGGCCTCGATCTGCCGAATCCGTTCACGCGTGACCTGGAACTGCCGGCCAACCTCCTCCAAGGTCCGCGAGTAACCGTCTTTGAGTCCGAAGCGCTGCTCGAGAACCTCGCGCTCCCTTTCCGTAAGACTGTCGAGAACGTCCTTGATCTTCTCCTTGAGCATCGAGAACCCGGCTTCCTCCATGGGATTGTCGGCGGACTTGTCCTCGATGAAATCCCCAAACGAGGTGTCGTCCGAGTCACCCACCGGGGCCTGCAGGGAAATCGGTTGCTGG